>Ga0155612_163_pt1 | contig 25995 bp, 24 predicted proteins | sample RifCSPhighO2_12_FD_107269 | JGI IMG/M metagenome (GOLD analysis project Ga0155612, IMG submission 107269) | Coxiella sp. RIFCSPHIGHO2_12_FULL_44_14 | reverse complement strand
CACAGAAGAATTTTGTCGAAAATTTATTTTCCGTTTCTGTTTAGAAAATATTTTGTAAATTTTATCGGAAAAATTAAAATTTGCAACGGATCCAAAATGCGGGTTGCAAAGATATTTTTACTGATGTTGTGAGTGGCGTCAAAACTGCTCGTCCCGGATTACATTCTGCATTATCACATCTCAGAAAAGGCGACATGTTGGTTGTGTGGAGACTGGATCGTTTAGGCCGATCACTTGCTCATCTGATCCAAACAATAAAAGAATTAAATGAAAAAGGAATCGGATTTAAAAGCCTGCAAGAAAATATTGATACCACCACCAGTGGCGGACAACTTATTTTTCACATTTTTGGAGCGCTCGCGCAGTTTGAAAGAGAACTCATTCGAGAAAGAACTAATGCTGATCTCGCTTCTCTTTTACAAAGAGCAACAATATTCCACCAAAAATAAAAAACAGAATAACCGTACTCATACCAACCCGTTGACTATTAAACATCAGCGTAACAAAACCAAGTAACCAAGGTCCCACAAAAGCAGTGATACGCCCCGACAACGCATAAAAACCAAACATTTCAGTAATAATTTCTTTGGGCGCAAGACGCAGCATCATCGAACGGCTAGCCGATTGCACGGAACCCACACAAAAACACAGGATCAATCCAAAAATCCAAAAAATAAAATAGGATTGACTTAGCACAACCACCAAGGCACTTGCGATCATCACCACTAATGAAATGAGGATCGTTGCTTTCGAACCGATCCAATCATCAACCCAACCCAAAGAAATCGCACCAATTCCTGCAGAAACGTTAGTGGAAATACCGAAAATAATCACTTGATCCATATTTAAGTGAAAAACACCCGCCGCATAAATTCCTCCAAAAGCAAAAACAGTATTTAAACCATCAATGTAAATCATGCGCGCGATAATAAAACTAAAGGTATTACGGTAACGCAACGTGGATTTTAATGTCGATCGCAGTGAAGATAGTCCGGTTTTTACCGCAACCCACAAAGAAATAGTAGGTTTTGCGGGCTGTTTCGTAAAAACGAATAAGGGGATCGCAAAAATCGCATACCATATCGCAATGAAAGGCCCAACGATTCGCACCTGTTGATCTTCGGGAAGCCCCAAGAAATTCATATTTTTATTTAAAAACACAAATAAAATAAGCGACAATGCAACGAGACCGCCAAAATAACCGATGCCCCAACCAATGCCTGAAGCACGCCCCGTTTGTTTTTCGGGAACCAAATCATTAAGCATGGCATTATAAAAAACAGCCCCTACTTCCATACCAATCTCACCCAACACGACATAAAACAAAGCAAGATAAACGTAGCTGTGATTCGGCTTGATCTTCCACAACCAAGCAGAACTGATTATGGTTAATACGGCAAAAAAGGCTAACCAGATTTTTCGTTTTCCGCTCACATCAGCAATCGCGCCAAAAATCGGACTCGTGATCGCAATCACAATGGCCGCTATTGACATCGCATCGCCCCACAATGATGTTCCAACAATATGATTTACTGCAATTTTCTCGGTAAAATAAGTCGCAAAAACAAACGTCGTGATCACCGTTGGAAAAGCAGAATTGGCCCAATCGAATAAAAACCAAGACAATAAGCTTTTTGATGTGAATTTTACTTTTTCAATCATTGGGATTGACTCAATTCTGGACCTGCGACAATTAAATCAATGGGCTCTTCACCACAGTGTTCGCTGATTTTTTGCCGCGACCAATCGCGCAAATGCACCACGTCTTGCCATTCTTTGCCGCGCGCACGCCCCCCTTTTAATAGGGTGACTGAAAGCGCTTGCGGTGATAATAAAAACTGATTGGCACGTAAAACTCGTCGTGCATTGCGTAATGCAACCGGAACAATGGGAACACCACATATCATCGACAATTTATACGGCCCCAACTTGAATGGCCGTACTCCTGCAATGCGAGTAAATGTTCCCTCAGGAAAAAAGAGAATAGAATGGCCTTTTTTTATCTCCTGAGAAATCATTTCCATATCGGATTCACTTTTCGAGATATCTAAACGATCCACACAAATATGACCTAATTTTTTGATAAAGAAACGTATGATAGGCATTTTAAGTAATTCTTTTTTTCCAATGTAACACGTATTTTTAGGCAACACTATTAATAACAAAACAATATCCACATAACTGGTGTGATTAGCCACGAAAATTTGCGGTTCGTTTTGGTAAATATTTTCTTTACCCTTTACCGTCAGTGGGCAGAAACACAAAAATAAAATAAGTCGAGCCCAACCTTTCATGAGGGATGAAACGGATTTTTTAGGTAACCCATGAGCCATCAACCACACCGGAAAAAGCGTCACAAAAACGATCCCCCCTGCGTAAAGGGTGCAAGCTAATTTTGCAGTATTAACAAGCGTTTTCTGAATTCTAAACCCAAGGCTTCGAAAAAATACACGAATAAATTGTAAAAATGCCGATTTTCCACGTTGAGTAAGCATGCCTTCTGCATACATTTTTTTGCAATCCGAGCGACGTAATTTTCCGCTCGACGTTTTTGGAATCATACGCGGCGCAACAATTTTCGTTTCATCGGGAGCAATAGCAATACGCGTCATCACTTTTTCATTAATTCCACGGATAAGTTCTGTCTCGGCAATTTCATACTTAGGATTTCTTTCTGCAATCACGACTATTTTTTCAGTACCGGATTGTTTATCCGAAATGCCAAACGCAACCACACACCCTTTACGAACCCCTTTGACTTCGGATGCGGCGTCTTCAATTTCGGGTGGATAATAATTTCTTCCTGCTTTTATGATGGAATCTTTCTTACGCCCCGTAATATAAAGTTCGCGATCGGCGATATACGCTAAATCTCCTGTGAACCACCACCCCTCACAATAAGCCTGATGGGTTGCTTCTGCATTTCGATAATAACCTTGCATGGCCGAAGGCCCCCGAAATTGCAATTCTCCAATTTGTCGTTCCTCTAAAGGATTATTTTCAGCATCCACGATGCGGATTTCGTGTTTTTCTAACGGGGATCCACAACTGACAAAACCATAAGTGTTTACATCCTTTCGATCAGCCGGAACCGCTTTTTGCTCTTTTTCAAAAATGTGTTTATCCACATAATCCACTTTCATTCCGCGCCCAACGGGGGGAAAAGTCAGTGCAACCGCACACTCCGCTAAACCATAAGCGGGAAAAAATGCATTTTCATTAAACCCATAACGCGCAAAGCGATGCGTAAATCGTTTCATGGTTTGTGGATGTACCGCCTCGGCACCATTTAATGCCACACGCCAACTGGATAAATCAATCCCTGCAATATCTTCATCTTTAATTTTTTGGGTACACAGTTCGTAGGCAAAATTGGGAGCCGCTGATAAAGTACCTCGTCGATAATGAATGGCCCACAGCCATTTTTCAGGACGCATTAAAAATGCTAACGGTGACATCAAAATTAAAGGAATCCCATGATATAGGGTTCCCATCACGGCCCCAATCAAACCCATGTCATGATACAGCGGCAACCAACTGACAACGACATCCGTCGGTTGAACTTGAATGAATTTTCCATAACAACGAATATTGGTGAGTAAATTATCGTGCGTTAACACCACGCCTTTGGGATTACCGGTGCTACCCGAAGTGTATTGCAATAATGCGATGTCATCCGAGTGAACTTCAACTTTTTTATCGAATGGCTTCGATCTCAAAAGTGATTTTACATCGGTAACATGACTTAAACTTGGAATAAAAGGCCGCAATATTTTGCTGAGCGCTTGCGCTTCTTTAAACGTAATTAATACTTTCACACCCGCGTTATATAAGATTTTGGCTTCTTTATTAACGTACTCCTCGATTTGATCCATCCGAAGAGGCGGATAAATAGGAACCGGCATCGCACCCAAGACCCAAATCGCATAAAGCGAAAAAAAGAAATCGTCACTCGTCGGTAACATGATCGCAACCGCATCTCCCGATCGTATCCCCAGTGACGAAAGACCCCCGGCTACTTTCAACGATTGCTGATACAAATATCCATACGTAATTATTTTTTCTTTATCTTCGTGATGTAAATAAATATAAGGACGTGTTGCATCGATTTCCGCGTATTGTCGAATGACCTCACTCAGCGTGGTCATTTTTTCTAAATCAAGATCGAGTTTGACTAATGGAATATTTTCAGTAAAGGCATGATTTTTTTTAATGGGATGGGGAAGCACCATCAATTGATCGCACACATCTTTTAATGTTTTTGCTTGTGATAATAAAGATTCGGGTAAACGCGTGTGAAATTCCGCTTCGATGCGGTGAAACAGTTCCGCTTTTTCCAAACTTCCTATTCCCAACTCTTGTTCAAGTTTGGCATCTATATGCACGGCACGCACAGCACGTGACGCTCCAGATTCTTGCAAAAAGTGCTGAGTGACGGAAATCAATTGGTTGTCAAAGTCTCCACCGCGGCCATCCATAGCGGTACCCTTCTTTTAATGAATTCGTTCTAAAATTGCGTTCAGTTGATCGGTTGTTCGGTATTGAATAATCAATTTGCCTTTACCCTTGTGCGCTTGTTGAATCGAAACCGTCGCCCCCAATCGTTGCGAAAGATTGACTTGCAAACGTGTTATATCGGGATTGCTTAATAACGTTTTTTCTTTTGGCGCTTGCTCAGCCTCTTGTAATTTGCGAATTAAATTTTCGGCTTCGCGCACTGAAAGCGCACGTTCCACAATGTGATTGGCCACGTCACTTTGCTTTTGATCTTCCAGCGCGAGCAGCGCTCGCGCATGTCCCATGTCTAAATGACCTTGTTCCACTAATAAAAGAACATCCGTATTTAATTTTAATAAACGCAATAAATTGGTAACGCTGGCACGAGAACGTCCCACCGCGACAGCGACTTCTTGATGCGTCATGTGAAATTCATCCAGTAACCGTTGTAAAGCGCCGGCTTCTTCAATAACATTTAAATCTTGGCGCTGAATATTTTCGATGAGCGAAATCGCGAGCGCCGCTTCATCCGTCAATTCTCGAATCACTACGGGAACTTCAGATAACCCCGCCAGTTGCGCGGCACGCCAACGTCGTTCTCCTGCAATAATTTCAAAACCGACCTCCGTTTTTCGCACCACGATGGGTTGTATAATGCCTTGTGCGCGAATCGAATCCGCCAATTCCTGTAATGCATCTTGACTCATTTGACGACGCGGCTGATATTTCCCCGGGCGTAATCGTTCAACCGATAATGTGTTTAATTCAGAAGAGGGCTTTGTCGTTTCGGTGAATGTTGCTACACTCAACAACTCCTGCACCCCCAGTTCACCCAAGCCTCTACCTAAGCTTCTTTTCTTCATGTCATGAACCTCTTCATTAAACACACAAAGGCGAGTTATGTGCTTGTGTTTCTCTTTGCATGATTTCTCCCGCGAGTGCTAAATAAGCCACAGCCCCTTGCGACGTTTTATCGTAAAAAATAATCGGCATACCATGACTCGGCGCTTCTGCTAAACGCACATTGCGCGGAATGACGGTTTGATACACTTTTTCTTTAAAATGTTGGATCAGTTGCTCCGACACTTCCATCGTTAAACGATTACGACCATCGTACATCGTACGCAATAATCCTTCGACCGCTAAATTCGAGTTAACTGCGCGTTTAATTTTGTCGATGTTATTGAGAAGACTGGTGAGTCCTTCCAATGCATAATATTCACATTGGATGGGAACCAATACACTCTGTGCAGCAACCAATGCATTGATGGTGAGCATGTTTAAAGACGGGGGGCAATCAATCAAAATAACATCATAATCCACCTGCATTTTTGCTAACGCTTTTTTGAGGTATTGCTCGCGATCATTCATATTCAGCAAACGAACCTCGGCAACCGTTAAATTTCCATTGGAGGGAATAAGATCAAAGCCCCATTCTGTTTTAAGGATCGCCACCGACGGTAATATTTCCGCTAACAACACTTCATTCATTGAAAATTCTATGTGGATTTTATCAATGCCACAGCCTCCGGTGGCATTTCCCTGTGGATCTAAATCAATGAGCAAAACGTTTCGTTTGGTTGCAGCGAGTGCAGCAGATAAATTAACCGCTGTGGTTGTTTTACCAACGCCTCCTTTCTGATTGGTAATTGCAATCACTTTTGCCACCCCAGCCTCCTTAAACGTTGTCAATCAATACCACATGACGCATCGCATCAACGCCCGGCACCGTTATTGGATGAACGGTGTAGGGATGTGCGATGGCTTGCAATTCTTCTTGGGGATAAGTCCCTTTCATAAATAACCAATGACCCTGCGTTTTCAGTAACCGCTGAGATGCTTCAATAAGGTTGCTTATCTTCCCCACGGCTCGACAAATAATAACATCAAATTTCTCTGGCGCTAAAAGTTTTTCCACGCGTTCTTGGACGGGAGTGATATTTTTTAAGGCAAATTTAGTTTGCGCTTGCAACAAAAATCGAATTTTTTTGCCGTTGCTGTCCAGTAGCATAAATTTTTTATCAGGAAAGTAAAAAGCCAGCGGCACTCCTGGAAATCCGGCCCCCGTTCCAAGATCTAAAACGGAATGGCCAGTGACATAAGGTGCTATCGAAAGGCTATCCAGCACGTGGTGCGTCAGCATGTTATCTAACGATCGAATGGCCGTTAAATTATACGCCGCATTCCATTTCTGCAAAAAGTGCAAAAATTCCATCAACTGGTGCTGACTGTCTTCGTTTAAGGTTAAACCCAGTGTCGTGATTCCTGAGTCGAGCTGCTGGAATAAATTGTTGTGCATGACGACAGTATCACTTTTTTCACGCAAAGACGCAAAGGTTCGCTCAGGAATTCCCCAGTATTCACTGAATTATTGAACGGGAAGGTCTTTTTTCAGATAAATCAATAACAGCGAGATGGCAACGGGAGTCATTCCCGGGATGCGGCTTGCTTGCGCAAGCGTGGTGGGCTTGATTTCCTTCAATTTTTGCCGAATCTCATGAGAGAGACCCGAAATAGCATCGTAGTTGAAATGATCTGGGATGGGTGACCTTTCGTGGTGTTTATGTCGTTCAATTTCTTGGGCTTGTCGATTCAAATAACCTTCGTATTTGGCTTGAATTTCAATTTGTTCACACACGTCAGCATCAACAGTAATGGGTTGATTTAAGCAGTGCAACAACGCTTGATAACGAACTTCAGGACGACGCAGCAATTCTGAAGCACGAAATTCGCGTTCGATACCTTGGCCAAACGTGGTGGTAAATGCCTCAGCATGCGCTGTTTCGGGGTGTATCCACCATTGTTTGAGTTGTTGTTGATGTTCTGTGATGGAAGTTTGTTTTTTACAAAATGCTTGCCAACGCGTTTCAGTCACACAGCCGAGCGCATACCCTTTGGTGGTTAAGCGCAAATCGGCATTATCTTGACGCAGCATCAAGCGATATTCCGCGCGACTGGTAAACATGCGATAGGGTTCATTAGTACCACGCGTAATCAAATCGTCGATTAAAACGCCAATATAAGCTTCGTCTCGGCGAGGCGTCCACGGTGCCGCTCCCTTCACGTGCAATGCGGCATTTAAACCGGCGATTAAGCCTTGCGCTGCCGCTTCTTCATAACCCGTGGTCCCATTAATTTGCCCCGCAAAAAAGAGGCCACGAATAAATTGAGTTTCCAGTGAGGGCGTTAGATCGCGCGGATCAAAAAAATCATATTCGATGGCGTAACCCGGACGCAATATATGGCAGTTTTCCAAACCTTTTATGCTACGCACAAACTCATATTGCACCTCAAACGGCAGGCTAGTAGAAATGCCATTAGGATACACCTCATGAGTATTTAACCCTTCCGGTTCTAAAAAAATTTGGTGGGCGTTTCGTTCAGAAAAACGTACCACTTTATCTTCAATCGAAGGACAGTAACGGGGACCTACTCCTTCAATTTCACCGGTATAAATGGGGGAGTACTTTAAGCCGCTACGAATAATGTCATGCGTATCGCCATTCGTGTGCGTCATATAGCACGAAATCTGACGCGGATGATCACTCATCCGACCTAAGTACGACATCACCGGGATCGGGTCTTCACCGGGTTGTTCCTGCAATTTCGAATAATCAATCGTACGACCATCAATACGCGGTGGTGTGCCAGTTTTTAAACGCGCGACGCGAAACGGTAGCGCACGCAGCTTTTCGGCCAGTTTCAATGCGGGGGGATCACCTGCCCGCCCGCCTTGATAGTTTTTCAAACCGATATGAATTAAACCCGCTAGAAAAGTACCGGTCGTCAATACAACCGTTGGGGCGAAAAAGCGCAATCCCCCTTGAGTCACTACTCCGGCGATGGTTTCGTTTTCAATAATGAGGTCATCGACGGCTTGTTGAAACAGCCAAAGGTTAGGCTGGTTTTCCACCGCCTCACGCACGGCCGCCTTATATAAAATTCGATCCGCTTGAGCGCGTGTCGCTCGCACCGCTGGCCCTTTGCTAGCATTAAGCGTGCGAAATTGAATCCCAGCCTTATCCGCCGCACGCGCCATAATGCCATCCAGCGCGTCAATTTCTTTAACCAAATGGGTTTTACCAATGCCACCAATCGCCGGGTTACAAGACATCTGACCTATAGTCTCTATGTTATGGGTCAAAAGAAGCGTACGCACGCCCATGCGTGCTGCAACCAACGCGGCTTCGGTACCCGCGTGGCCTCCCCCAACAACAATGACATCAAATGATTGTGAAAAGATCATATGTTAACCATTCTATAAAAATCCCCGGGCTGACGCCCGGGGTATTTTTCCTATATGAATTTCGCCTGCTCGGGAAACCCTCGCGGACGGCGACCCAAGGGGGAGAATTCGCTTTCTCCCCCTTGGGAAACCCCCATTGCGTAAAGTTCCTGGGCTAACGCCCAGGGCTTGAGGATGTTAAAACGGAAAATTTTAGCACGCTGTGCCTGAATTCAGCAATATTTCATGGGTACCGCGTTATCCACATTGAGAATGACTGCTCAAAAACGAGACAACCGCATCACAGAATTCTTTGGGTTTTTCGATAATGAAAAGATGCGCAGTTTTATCAATGACGATTAAACGCGCATTCGACAGTAATTCAGTTAATTTTTTCGCTTCTTCCAGGGGAATCATTAAATCGTGATCAGCAGAAATCACTAACGTGCGGTGTGGAATGTTTTTCAAGGTGTTCGTCGTGTCATGCAAAAGACAAGCCTCTCCCTGCTTTGCCATTCCCTCCATTGCTTGTGGTTCTTTTTCTTTGAGATTTTTTTCTAAAATAGATCGCATTTTTTGTTTATCAGCGAGGAAAGTACTGGAATAAAGCCAGGGGATATTTTGTTGGTAGAGCATCTGGGGTGAAGTGCCCGCGCGATATAAATCAACAGAATTTTTCACAACCTGTCGACTGATGGGATTTAATTTTGCGAAAGTGCCGCATAAGATTAATTTTTGAATACGTTCTGGATATCTCAGCGCCATTTGCTGTGCGATCGCTCCTCCAAGCGAATGTCCCAACACATGCGCACTTTCAATATCGAGCGCGCGCATTAATTCCATCGTGTCTTGTGCTAGTAATTTCGTTGTCAATGTCTCGTGCGGCGTTGTACTTTTTCCAGAGCCGCGATTATCAAATAGCGTTACACGAAAATTTTTTGCCAAATCATCCAGAACAGCCAACCAAATCGATGTGTCCGTCCCTGCTCCTCCGATTAACACTAACGATTCTCCTCGCCCGTGTTGTTCGTAATAGATCGCAACTCCATTCACGTTTAGCATTGGCATGTTTATTTCCCTATACAAAAACTTGAAAAAATCTCACCTAACAAATCATCAGAGCTAAATTCACCGGTGATTTCACTCATTTTTAATTGCGCTTGACGCAAATCCTCTGCTAACAACTCAGCCGCTCGATGTTGTTTAAGCTGCAAAAAACCCTGTGTTAATAATGCCTCCGTGCGGGAAAGCGCATCCAAATGGCGGCGACGTGCAATAAAAACGCCTTCTTGTTCGCGATTAAATCCCATAAATTCGCGTAAAAACGCACGCAATTCTGCAATCCCTGTTTGCCATTTGGCGGAAATTTTTATCACTGAAATATCATCCAGCTGTGTGGTTGTGGCAGGTTCACCGATCAAATCAATTTTATTGACGACAATCGCCATCGGTAACGATTCAGGTAATTGCATCTGTTGATAAATACGCTGAATTTCTCGATTCGCGTCCTCATTTTTAGAACCATCAATGACGAGCAACACCAAATCAGCCTGCTGAATCGCTTGTCGCGCACGACGCACGCCCTCTTGCTCAACGACATCGGCAGTTTCACGCAAACCAGCCGTATCGATGATGTGCAGTGGCATACCATCAATGTGAATGTGTTCGCGCAACACATCCCGTGTTGTGCCTGCCACATCGGTAACAATCGCCGATTCTTTTCCGCTCAAACAATTTAATAAGCTTGATTTCCCGGCATTCGGTTCACCGGCAATCACAACCGTCATACCTTCTTGCAACAAGGCGCCCTGCTTTGCTGTGGCTAACACCGCTTTTACTTTTTCAATGAGATCACTAAGACGTTGCTCAACATCAGACTCAGCGATAAAATCAATTTCCTCTTCTGGGAAATCAATCGCTGCTTCGACAAATTTTCGTAATTCAATCAAGGTTTGCTGCAACGCATTTATTTTTTGCGAAAACTCCCCTTGCAATGAACGCAGAGCACTCCGTGCCGCTTGTACTGAGTCTGCATTAATTAAATCAGCAATCGCCTCTGCTTGCGTCAAATCCATTTTATTATTTAAAAACGCGCGTTCAGAAAACTCACCCGGTCGCGCGACACGCGCACCCTCTTGCAACACTGCTTTTAACAATTGATCTAAAACAACAGGACCGCCATGCCCCTGTAATTCCAGCACGTCTTCTCCCGTAAAAGAATGTGGCTCTGGAAAAAAGAGCGCTAAACCTTCATCGAGCCTGTGTTGTGATCGTTTAAATTGACAAAACGTCGCCAAACGCGGTTCAGGAAGAAACCCCAAAATCTGTTGTGCCATATGACGCACCAAGGGTCCTGAAATACGGATAACACCAATACCCCCTTTCCCGGGCGGCGTAGCAAGAGCAGCGATCGTTTCTGAATTTGATTTCATTTTTTCATGAGATTTAAAGGCCGATTTTTTTTGGCTTTCGCTTTTTTCGCCTTTTTCTGCTTATGTGCTTCAAATGTTTTAGTAACATACCACTGCTGCAAAATCTGCACACAATTGTTCACTAACCAATACAGTGTTAAACCTGCTGGAAAATTCAAGAAAAACACCGTGAACACAATCGGAAGAAACATCATGATTTTTGCTTGTGTTGGATCCGGTGATGCCGGCGTTAAACGTTGCTGAATGAGCATGCTGATGCCCATCAATATGGGCAATACATAATACGGGTCTTTGCCCGATAAATCGTAAATCCAAAAAATAAAAGGGGCTTGCCGTAATTGTACGCTTTCAATAATCACGTAATACAACGCAATAAAAATAGGAATTTGAATCAGCATCGGCAAGCAACCCCCGAGCGGATTGATTTTTTCATCGCGGTACAATTCCATGGTTGCACGACTCATCGCAGGACGATCATCGGCATAGCGTTCTTTCAATTGTTGCATTTTAGGCTGCAATTCACGCATTCGGGCCATTGAACGAAAACTGGCCGCTGATAATGGATACAGCACAAATTTAATGAGAATCGTCGTCATCACAATGGTCCAACCCCAATTATGAACCACGTAATTAATAATGCTCATGATCCAAAAAATGGCCGCCGATATCCACCATAACCAACCATAATCAATCGTACGATCCAATCCGGGCGCTAATGGATTAAGATACTCGGCAATTTCAGGGCCTACGTAAAAAGTCGCTGAAAAATTACCCTGCTGCCCCGCGGCAATGGTTTGGGGATTACTGAAAAATCCCACGGTATAAATATTTTTCCCCGTCGTCGATGGAGTGACTTGTGAATAAAAGTGATGCGGCTCTGCCGCATTGCCTGGAATCCACGCCGATAAAAAATAGTGCTGCTGCATCGCCACCCAACCATCGGCATTGACCTGATGATAAGAAACCTTGTCCATGTCTTCATAGCTGAGTTTGTGATATGGCGTATCCGGCGAAGATACTGAAGCGCCATCGTAGGAACGCGCTTGAAAAAAGTGGTGCTCTTCTTCGGGTTGACGACGCACGAGTTGTGTATAAAGCTGCCCTTGCCAAGCTTGGGCAGTCGTATTTTTAACTTCGTCGTTAATTTTTACCGCGTAAGATCCCCGCACAAAGGTCAATGTTTTCGTAACGTGGAGCCCATCGGCTGTTTTACCCTGCAAGGTAACCACGAGCAGCTGGTCTGCTGGCAGCAATGTGTAATTCGTTTGTAAGGACTGATACGTGATCGTGGTCGCTTTGCCACTCGCACGTGTGGCAGCAAGCCCACTCTGAGCGACATACAATTCCGATAATTCGTCGGATAAAATTTGAATCGGTGCTTTATCGGTTAGCGACTTTGCGTATTTAACCAATTCCGAAGAGATAATATTCCCCCCATTAAGACTAATTTTCAGAATTAACGTATCCGTCGTCACCGTCACAATGGGCCCCGAGGTAAGCTGTTGGGCTTTGGGGGTTTGCTGAGGTCCAACCGGCGAATTAGCGGCACGGGACGCGGGTGCAATGGACGGTGCAAAAGCTTCTGGGGATAATTCATTCCCTGCTTGTGGCGCCGCTATTGTGGGTGCGGTTGGTTCTGGATGTTCTTTCTGCCACGTTATCCACAGAACGGTTGCTAAAACAGCCACCACCACGTAGCTTAAAAATCGGCGTATATTCATATTATCGTTACCCGCTTCCTATTGCGCTTTTTGATTAATCTTTTTGGGGACAGCATCTACCCCCCCTGGATGGAAAGGGTTACAACGCATAATGCGCCCCATTCCCAGTAAGCCCCCTTTTATAGCCCCATGGATGACAATGGCTTGTTCCATGTAATGGGAGCAACTGGGATAAAATCGGCACTGCCCTCCGAGCACGGAACCTAATAGCACACGGTAAATTCTAATGAGCAAAATCAAGCTCTTTTGTATAAAACGCTCAATTGGTTGAGCAATTCGTCGCAACATTGGCGTAACTCTTGGTTTTGTACGTTGCTAATCCCTTTTTTAACCACAAAAACAACATCCCAATGGGGCAACTGTTGTTGCGCCAGCCTAAACTGTTCTTTAAGGATGCGACGAACCCGATTACGATCAACCGCCCGACTGAGATTTCGCTTGCTAGCAATGATGCCGATTCGAGGATGTGACCGTTGGCTGTTGAGATAATACGCCATAAAGTAACGGCCATACAAGCGGTTCCGTTGATTAAAGACCTGATCAAACTCAGTCTTATGGTGTAGGCGATTTAAAGAAAGCAGCTTAAAAACCATGGGGGTTATGGGGTTAAACGTTTACGTCCTTTCGCACGACGACGACTTAACACGTCACGTCCTTTTGCTGTAGCCATTCTCGCCCTAAAGCCGTGGGTACGCTTTTTCTTTAAATTTCCTGGTTGATACGTTCTTTTCATGACAACGCTCTTGATTTTGTTGGTTCTATAAGAACTCGGAATAATAGAGGAGTCATAAGGCAAGGTCAATAGCACGTACCGTGACCGAATTGACTTACATCAATCGAATGACTTGTTCGAACTTGATTCCCTGCGGCAAGCCACGGGGATTTTTATTTCACCACATTTTTTACAAATCCCCAATGACTATTAATATAATTAATATATAAGAAGTAGTGATAGTAATAAGCCCCCCCTCCCCCTGGGGATATCTTTATAACCACTTGAATTTTTTTATTTTTTCGTTTTTCGATGTTTGTGGTTAACCTACTTAATATCCCATTTTAAACGTGAGTTTGTGTTGTGGATAACAAGACGTGTTGGAATATCCACCGAGTTATCCACAGGTATTCCATTGATGATCCCACGGTTTTATACACATCTTTTTTTTGAACAATTTTTTTTTTTGTTGGAGGCAACGACTTCTATTACTATTAAATATTAAAAATAGTATTTGTTGTTATTGTAGTCTGTATAACTCGTTTTTTTTGTAAAAACAATTTTATTTCAATTCGTTATCAGATGTTTTGCCTGTGGATAACCCTGTTGAAAACTCGACTGGAACGGAATATGTTTTTGGGATAACTGTCTTTGCGGTGATTTTCTTTCGAGTTATCCACACCCCCAATGAAGGTTGTCCACCCTTTACCAAGGATTTCTTCCCATCTACTGAGGAAGCGGGTAAAATCATTACTTCTTTTTAGCAAAGGATGCTGAATATGAAGCACTATACTAAGATTTTAGTCGCTCTCGAGTTATCTAATGGCAATGATGCTGTGCTTTTATCCAAAGCACAGGAATTCGCTGCAGAAGGGACAGAGCTTTATCTGATTCATGGCGTAGAGCACATGAGTAGTTATGGCGCTGCTTATGGCATTTCTGCGGGGATTGATGTTGAGGAAGTACTGGTGGATGAATCGCGCAAAAGCTTGTCAAAAATAGCAGAACAATTTAATGTCCCGCCGAATCGTCAAATCGTTAAAGTTGGCCCCGCCAAATTTTTAATTTTAGAAGAAGCTGAAAAGGCAAATATCGATTTAGTGATTGTCGGCAGTCATGGTCGACATGGAGTTCGATTATTGCTGGGTTCAACGGCCAATGCCGTGTTGCATGGCGCTAAGTGCGATGTGTTGGCGGTACGGGTTTATGATTGATTAAGGGTGTTCAGAAAACGTGTGCAAAATCACTTTTAGGAGACCATAAAAATCTCGGGGGTCATCTTGAAGGTCTTGTGCAGCCGCCACGAAGCAAAGCATTTTTCTAACCGCTTATTTTTGATTGCAGCAGGCTAAGACATCTCGTCCTAATTAATGCCAAAAGCTGCTGCTCTATAGGGTGGCTGGGCTCGGTCTTTTGCAAGGCGGATATGATCGAATCTGCTAAAGCAAAAACACGGCGCTTTACACTGGGTTTGGCAAGGCCAGCCTCTTCAGCCAATATTTCAAAATTTTTTATGCCGATACGCTTAAGCTCATATTCTCCGCCTAACTTCATTGCCATTTTAGTGCTTAAATTTTTATAAAAAATGGTGCTGACCAAATCATAAAAAGGGGATAATTCCACACTGTTTTTATACACCAGTGAAAAATTCTTACCATGCGCATCACAATTACCAATAAAAAAATTAAAAATAACAATATCAATCAGCTTATTAAGATCGATCACCGGCACTGTTGAAACCAAGCGCAGCAAATCAAAACATTTTTTTAACGAAGGGCCACCTTCATTTTGATATTTATTCTCTGAAACAATTCCTAACGCTTGACAAAAGTCTTCTTGATGCAGTCTTTTAACGGGAGAAGCGTCATGTAAATTATCTGTGACTAATCGATCATATCTTTCTATTAACAAGTAATCGATGTCTTCAATACGCTTAATTTCAGCATTTACTGTGGGTAAACCAATTTTTCTGGCTAACATTAAACAAAATGCTTCATTAAATATGATGCCATCAAATATCGCATTTGCTGGTTTGATAATATGCGTACTGGGTGCGCCATTTAATGGGATAGAGATTTTATTTTTATTGACATAAACAGCTATTTTGTCTTGCACTCCAGCTAAAGACAGACGCACCCCATTGTCACCGGCCAATAAAGGTCGATATGGAAGTTCTCGAAGTTTGTTTGCTAATTCATGATCGGACAACCCACGGTACTTTTCATCAACGGGGGGGAATGCTTTCCCAGAGGGGATCAGCACAATAGCGCCAGCACATTCACCGCCAATTTTCTCTAACATTGAAAAATCGTTATTGGCACTAATGCCAAGATTTTTGGCAATTAATTTACGCGGCTGTTCTTCAGGCAAAAGCCCTGAGAAAAAAGCACGACATTGTTTTTGGATAAAAATTCTTTCCCCTAAAGGCAGCGAAGCGGAAATCGCCATTGAATCTGGATCATTGAGCCAACTCGATAAATAAGTAAACTCCATTTGACCATCATCATTTTGCTTAAGCTCACCGATAATTTTTTCATGAAAATAAACATCCAGTCGTTTAGTCATTTTTGTTTACTCGTGGAGCTGACAGCGTTATTTTAATACCCAACGTCTGCAGTACCGTTAACACCTTAGCTAACTGACAGGTTGGCTTACCTTTCTCTAGCTCGATAATAAAACGTAGTCCCGTACCCGAGGTGCGCGCTAAGTCCCGTTGCGTCACACCAAGGCTTTTACGTGTGTTATAGACTAATGTCCCGATTTCTTTAGCTTCAAGTCTCATGTCAGGCTCCAAATAATCCCGATCAGTAATATTATAACCTTTTTTGTATAAAAACAATCGATAAATTCCTGATCGGGAATATTTTGTTCTGATGGGAGTCTTGGCGTCTTAACATTCTCGATCGGGAATATTAAGGTTTTTGCTAAGTTAGCGACAGCGACCAATGCGTTGGCGTCGCGAAATTAAACGAATTATTGGGGATACACTTCATTAACTTTCTGAAGTGAAGCCACTTTTTCTGTGTATAAGCTCTTCTCGACCATTTTATCGAAATTGCTCATAAAATATGAGAAAAATAGTTCGGAAATTTTCGGGGTTCTCGGTTACTACCCCTTTTACAACTTCTTACGGAGAAGGGCGTAGTAGAACCCATCGGGGCCATTGATCGTCGGTAAGATCTGACAGCCCAGAGGCAATGAAATGGCTGTGGATAGGTGAATGGGAACAGGGTGCGCATCGGTATTTTTTCTTAAAAAAGTGGCAATGACATTTTCATTTTCTTCGAATAGTACGGAGCACGTAGAGTAGAGGAGTAAGCCATTCGCTTTTAATAGCGGCCACAGCGCATTTAATAGTGCGTATTGTTGTTTCGCTTGTTCGTGAATATCACTTTCTTGGCGCAATATTTTTATATCGGGATGACGACGAATAACGCCCGTGGCTGAGCAGGGCGCGTCTATTAATATTCGATCGAATTTTTCTCCGCGCCACCAGGAATGGGTGTGTATGGCATCCGCTAAAATGAGTTGCACGTTGTGGTGCGATAACTGCAACCGGGTGATATTTTCTTTTATTTTGGCTAATCGTTCGGGACTTTTGTCGAGTGCGACGAATTGTTTTAATTCGGGTTCTGTTAATAAAATATCAGTCATTTTGCTGCCGGGGGCGGCGCAAGCATCTAAAACGATTTGATTTTTGGCTAATTGTAGTAACAGAGGGGTGTATTGTCCGGCTTGATCTTGAACGTAACAGGCGCCTTTTTCAAAATCCGGCAATTCATGGACGTTGACGGGTTGCTGTAATTGTAAAGCGAAGGGGAGGTCGGGATGAGATGTGGTGACGATATTCACTTTTTGTAGTGCTTTTTGATAGTCGGTGCGTGTGGCGTATTGGGGATTAACGCGGATGACCATGGGGGCTTGTACATGGTTAGCGGTTAATAGGGTTTGCCATTGCTGAGGCCAATCGTGTTGTATTTTTTTCACAAGCCAGGTGGGATGGGCGTATTTTAAAGCGGGCTCTTGCTCAATGATTTCGAGCAGTGATTTTTTTTGTTGTAAAAAAAGACGTAACAGCTTATTGATCAAACCCGCGGCCCACGGTTTTTTCAGTGTTTTTACGGCATCGACGGTGGAAGAAATAACGGCGTATTCCGGAATTTCTAATCGCATGAGTTGATATAAACCGATCAATAACACGCACAACACATCATGGTGTTTTTCCTCCAGCGGCTTATGCAACAGCCGGTGACTGATGGCGATTAATGGTTCGTACCAGCGCAAGGTTCCATAACACAATTCGTGAATAAAACGTCGATCAACGGCACGATAGGCAGTCAGTGGTGTTTGCAAAAAAGCTTGATCGAGCGATTGTTTTTTGCCGATGACGTGAAGAATAATTTTCGCAGCGGCAGCACGGCTATTCATAATAATGAAATATCCGCCACTTGAGTAAACAAATGGTGCAACTCATTGAGTAACGCAATGCGATTGTCACGAATTTTTTTATCTTCCACCATAATCATGACATGATCGAAAAAACGATCTACGGGCTCTTTAAGTGTGGCTAAAGCGGCCAGTGCTTCGGTGTAATTGGCCGATTGATACAGCTTATTGACTTCCTGCGATTTTTGTTCCACCAGATCTGCTAATTTTCGTTCGATATCATTTTCAAATAATGTGCTATTGATGGTGATTTTTTTCTGTTTTTCCAGCGATTTTTTGAGAATGTTGCTGACACGTTTGTTGGCGGCGGCCAAAGAAGTGGACTCGGGTAATGATTGAAATTGTTGTACCGCTTTCAGACGTTGATCAAAATCATAGGGTTTAGTGGGGGTGCACGCAGCGACAGCCGCAAAAATTTCAGCGCTGATGCCTTTTTCTAGATACCATGAGCGCATTCGTTCATTCATAAATTCGAAAGCTTGAGGGATAACTTCTTTATTGGGTAAATCGGCATAATTTTTTTGGGCGAATTGTAATAAATCGATTAAATCAAGCGGTAATTGCAGTTCGACAATAATGCGAATGATCCCTACCGCTGCACGTCGCAGCGCGTAGGGATCTTTATCGCTGGAAGGAATTAAGTTCACGCCCAAAATGCCAACGAGCAAATCCAGACGATCGGCAAGGGCAAGAACAGCGCTGAAGGTATTTTGTGGTAAGCGATCACCGGAAAAACGCGGGTAGTAATGTTCTTTGATCGCAATGGCCACGTTTTTATTTTCTTTTGCCTGGAGCGCATAGTAAAAGCCCATCACGCCTTGCAGCTCGGGAAATTCCCCCACCATTTCCGTGATTAAATCAAATTTCGAAAGTTCAGCGGCTCGTGTGATGAGCGTTATATCCAGTTGCAATTGTTTGGCCAGGTAAGCGCAAAGACGCATCAGACGTTGGGTGCGATCGAAGAGGGTACCTAATTGTTTTTGAAAGATGACAGCGCTTAAGCGTTCGATAAAATACGACAGAGGGTGATTTAAGTCATTGTCATAAAAAAACGAAGCGTCAGCGAGTCGTGCATTGAGGACACGTTCATTGCCTTTAATAACGGTGCGAGGATCCTTGCTTTCAATGTTGCTAATGACAATGAAATGTTCTGAAAGCGTGCCATTGGGCTTCATAATGGAGAAACATTTTTGATGAACTTTCATGGAGGTGATGAGCACTTCATCGGGGATATCTAAAAATTCTTGTTTAAATTGTCCAACAAGTGCGACGGGCCATTCCACTAATGCGGTGACTTCTTCCAATAATTTTTCGTCGACAATGACTTTTCCGAAAGGGGCAGCGCAGTGATGGATTTGTTCGCGAATCATCTGTTGGCGCTTATGATAGTCAACGATGACCATGCCTGGATTTTTCAGCATTTTTTCGTATTCTTGCGCAGAAGTGAGCGTAATGACGTGAGGATGATGAAAACGATGGCCATACGTTTTATTGGTGGCGTGCACACCCAATAACTCAATAGGAACGATTTCATTTCCGTAAAGCGCCACCAACCATTGCACGGGGCGAACAAATGCTTTGTCGTTGTTTCCCCAGCGCATGGGTTTACTTAAGGATAATTTATTAAAAGCGGTGAGGATGAGTTCAGGTAATAAATCCCGTGTTTTTGCTCCCGTTTTTTTTATTTGGCAAACGACACGTTTGCCTTTGTCGGTGTCTTTAACGCGTAATTCATCAGCGGTGACACCGCAGGAGCGTGCGAAACCGATGCACGCTAATGTTGGCGTACCGTTTTTATCAAAAGCGGCATCAATACTAGGGCCTTGGCGTTCGACGATTTGTGAAGGCTGTTCTGAGTTCAGTGCACTCACCAGCAAGGTGAGACGCCGGGGGGTGACCCATGTTTTTATGGAAGCAAATGTTAATTCGGCTTGATTTAATTGTTGTGTGAGGTTGTCACTTAAGGCGTGCGATAAAGGTAATAATGACTTTGCGGGTAATTCACAACAACCAATTTCAAATAATAAATCTTGACTATGCATCATCGCGCTCCTCGATGTAACAAGGGAAAACCTAAGCGTTCGCGTGAATGGTAATACGCCTGTGCAACCGCGAAAGCCAATTTTCTGACGCGTAAAATGTAGGATTGTCGTTCTGTAACGGAAATGGCGTGACGTGCATCCAGTAAATTAAATGTGTGCGAAGCTTTCAACACCATTTCGTAAGCCGGTAAAGGGAGTTGTAATTCAATGAGACGGTGTGCTTCCTTTTCGTAAAAATCAAACTGTTTCAGCAGTTGTGAAATATCGGAGTACTCAAAATTATAAGCCGACATTTCTACTTCATTTTGATGATAGACGTCGCCATAGGTCACAACACCATGAGGTGTTTTTGCCCAGACTAAATCAAATAAATTATCCACACCTTGAATAAACATGGCGAGCCGCTCTAAGCCGTACGTGATTTCTCCGGTGACGGGTTTACATTCTAATCCACCGACTTGCTGAAAATAGGTAAACTGCGTAATTTCCATGCCATCTTGCCAGACTTCCCAGCCTAATCCCCACGCGCCTAAGGTAGGTGATTCCCAATTATCTTCAACAAAGCGAATATCATGTAGCAATGGATCAATGCCGAGTGTTTTTAGTGAATCAAGATAGAGTTCTTGAATGTTGGGAGGAGAGGGTTTCAAAATGACCTGGTATTGATAGTAATGTTGCACTCGATTGGGGTTATCGCCATAACGTCCATCGGTGGGGCGACGTGAGGGTTGAACGAAAGCTGTGCTCCAAGGTTCTGGCCCTAAAGCACGTAAAAAGGTGCCGGGATGAAAAGTACCTGCGCCCACTTCAAGATCCAATGGTTGTAGCAACACACAACCTTGTGCTGACCAGTAGTGTTGTAGTCTTAAAATGATTTCTTGAAAACTGAGCATTTCTTTCATTCTGTTAGAGATCCTGAGCTTAAGATAGATATAGATTTTCAGATAAATATTTTGGTGAAAATGATCGTGCCATTAGAAGCCAACCCTCTCCTAGCCTCTCCCGCAAGCGGGAGAGGGAAGCTTGAAAGTGAGCACCATTGCCGGTAAGACAATTAAAATAGTTTATTTTTACCAAAATATCTATCTGAAACACTATAACACGAACTCAAAATAGCAGTAGGGTTGTTGAGAGACAAACTTTTCTGTTTATTTTTTATTGAGTTGATCTAATAACTTTTGTAAATTTTCTTCGGTGGTTTGTCCTGGAATAAATTTATAATTATTAGTTGTTTTATTGGTTAATACAAAAGCTGGTGTGCCTTGTAAATCTAAGGCTTGTGCCACTTTAAAGTTGGATTTAACCACGTTGTCGGTAGCGGCACTATTCATGTCTTTTTGTAATTGTATGAGATCACATCCTACGGATTTTGCGAGGTCCATGATTTTTTCATCCGTCAGTGGATTATCTGCTTTGAGCAACGCATCGTGTAATTCCAAATATTTGCCCTGCTTATCAGCCGCAATAGCCGCTCGCGCCGCTGTTTCGGAGGAGCCGCCGAAAATAGGCCAATCTTTAAAGACGACTTTAAGATTTTTATTTTTTGCGATGAGCTTTTTGATGGGTTCAATCATTGATTTACAATGAGGACATTGATAATCGAAAAATTCCACAAGCACTTCATTTCCATTGGGATTTCCTGCGGTGGGGCTATTAGGATCGTCGAATAACGCCGTTTTGACTTTTGCAACGGCCTGCAATGCTTGTTGTTCTTGTTGTTTTCCTTGGTTTTCGCGCAATTTTATTGAGGCTTCTAAAAGGACTTCGGGATGTTGCACAAGATAATGGTGAATGATTTTTTCGATGGACTTTTGTTGGGCCGGTGTAAAGGTATCGGCATTGGTTGGTGCTGCTAAGCTGGTACTGTACAGCAGTGCTGTTGTTGCTATGGTTAATCCAATGTTGCAAAGATATTTGATACTGGCCATGAGAACCCCTCTCTGTAGTCTGAAATTGCCGTCCCTATGTTACCTATTTAGGCGAAAGTTTGCTAGAAGCAGCAGCACGTGTGCACTGCGGCATAAAATAGTCTCCTTCCGCCTCACATGGTGAGGCAAGAGTCAGGTTTTTCGTTACCGACATTTTGGCCTTGTTGTTCCGGTTGGCCAAAAAGTCCAAAGCAAGCGCAGCTACGCAGGTGTTTCTCCCTCGAAATATTGAGAAGGCATTTCGCATGGCCAAAAGCACTCCCATCCGATATCTTAGGTGCCTCCCCTTGGGAAAAATTTCCACGGGAGGGCAGAATAGCAGAATCGATACCATCTAATAGTGTTTTCAGTTCATCCAGAGAGGTTGGCTTGTTTAAATTTTTCACTAAGTTGCAAATAATAGTTTTCGTTTCTTCGTTGACAGCACATTCGTGCATCTCCTTCAGCCCAATAAAAATAAATAACCGGGCCATTTTTATCTGAAATTTTTCGTTCTTGCTTGCTAAACGGAAAAGCGCATCTAACTGATCGGGGGCATAGCGGAGAATCATCTCCAAGCCGGTCTTCTCATTTTTATCTTTCGCAGCAAGAGACGCAGCAAATTTTTTTCCAAAATATGTGTCATTTTCAGCTAACGTGAAGAGATTAGGCAATTGCGCGGGGGCATAGCAGGCCATCATGTGTAAGCCAGTTCCTCCCACCAAATCGATCGGTTTTTTATCAATAAGATTGGTGTAAACTTCCGACAGTGGGGAAAAATCAATATCCTGTTTCCAAGTAGCTATATCTATGCTGAGTGATGACCGGTTCGATGGACCGAATTCATTACCATTATAACGTTTCGCAGTTGCCCATATCCGGTTTGCCATATTGCTCTTCCTTGAGTATTCTTCCTCCTTTCCTTTATTAGGATCATAAAAAAACCACCGATCCTCAGCATACCGAAACGCACATGCGTGTGTATCCATATAAATAAGGCAAATCACCTCTTTTGAAAAAATTTTTTCATCGAGTAATTCTTCAATGTCATTGAATGAAAATGAACCTGCCGCTACAAAATGATGAACGATTTTACCTTGTTCAGATTCAAACACGCCGTCCTTCTGTAACAAGGTCTGTTGTTGAAGGTAACCCTCAAGAGACTCACTTGCTTGATGAAAGTAAAGGTAGTCGAGGGCTCTCAAAAAGAGATTTCTTCGAGTAGTAGGGAATTCAGGTGGGTTATCTTCGCGCGCACCGGGCAACGATATTATTTCATTCAATTTTTCTTCTGTCCCATCCCATTCGATAAGTTCTGTTAACAATGCCGCCCACCACGGTAAGTTATCCGTTGCCGCCATGTAGCCATAGACAATACTGAAACCATGACATAACCCACGGAAAAATACCTCTTGTTCAGGGCGGCCACCTATGTGCTGTGCAAATTGAAATAATTTATTGATTACCTCAGATTGATTAGGAATTCCAGTAATCAGCCCGTTCATTTTATACCCAAAAATAGCTCAAAATACATTCGGTTCTAACCTGAATATTTCATGTTGCTTTTTGAAGATGACGGCCAACCGTCGTAGTTCGATGTGAAATACCCAGACTAACGAGTTCATTCGTAATTTATCCTGCTTAAGCTAATAATTTACCAGCTAAACATTAAGATTAAATTAAATGTTGTTATTTTTGATCTAATTCAGAGCTGCCTCAATTTAGAGGCGACCGAAAAGAAGCAGCAACCCATGGGAAGTGTAGCCTCGGATTGATGTGGTAATGACAGGATTTAAGAGAAAAATCTCGTAAACGAACCTGCTTATTTTGCAAACTTCTATTGCCTACGAAATATCAAGGGATTTTCGCTCGCCCATGTTGCTGAGTGTGTAGGAATGCGTGCATGAAGGTAATTGATTGAATTTCAGACAACCTGGTTTGAAAGTGCGGCACGAATTTTTTTCATGGCATTATTTTCAAGTTGACGCACACGCTCTGCGGAAATCTGGTATTTTTCCGCAAGATCATGGAGGGTCGCTTTATTTTCAACAAGCCAGCGTTGTTGCAAGATGTCCTGACTGCGTTGGTCTAATGCTGCCATTGCCACCTGTAGCTGTTGCGTTTGCTGGCACTCCCAATCGGCATTTTCTAATTGTTCAGCGGGGTTATAGCGCTTATCCTCTAGATAATGAGAGGGGACATTCCAGGCAGTGTAATGGTCATCCGAAGTGTCGTCAGAGGCTCCGTCAAACGCTTCATCGTAATAGTTGAGGCGTGCCTCCATCTGTCGCACGTCTTTTTTACTGACGTTCAGCATATCGGCAACGGTATCGACTTCTTCTTCACTAAACCAACCGCGTTTTTTAGCGACTTTTCGCAGATTAAAGAACAGCTTTCGTTGTGCTTTGGTGGTTGCTATTTTAACAATACGCCAATTCCGTAGAATGAATTCATGAATTTCTGCGCGGATCCAATGGATGGCGAAAGAAACAAGGCGCACTCCTACACTGGGGTCAAAGCGCTTGACCGCTTTCATAAGGCCAATGTTGCCTTCCTGGATAAGATCGGCTTGAGAAAGGCCATAGCCAGAATAATTGCGCGCGATTTTAACCACCAAGCGAAGATGAGAAAGGATAAGTTGACGAGCAGCTTCTAAATCATTGTAATAGCGAAGTTTATTGGCTAACGCTTTTTCTTCTTCTTCGCTGAGCAGAGGGACTTTGTTAACCCAGTGAATATATGAATTTAAACTGCCCACGCAGAGGGTGCGGTCATCAGGACATTGTAAGTAGCTGCTCATGGAAAGGCCTCGTTACACAATACTGCATTTAAAAATGAGGGTGCATTTTAACATGTTGTTCCGCAACACGCTAATATGGTATGGCCAGCGCGGCTTTGTGGATAGCTTGATGTTGGGGCTTGCTGTTTTTTCTTTAAAATTTCCCTCCCTACTTCAATTTGAAGAAAACAAATTGACACAGAAAATCAAAAATCCCTTGAGTGTTTCCATTCCGTTATTGTACTTTAACCTAACCCATAATATGGATATTTCACCTGGCATGCTGCCAACGGGGAGGTTTTTTGTTTGAAGGGCGTCGCGAAGTACCCAGGCAGTTCATATCCTCAAACCCTGGGCGTTAGCCCGGGGATTTTTATAAACGGATAACATGATCGCCATCGCTTATACATCACCCTTACTTGAATCCATTGTACGAGAATTGGCAAATGAATTAGCGCTGCCTATCGTCAGCTTGGAGAATAAATCTTATCCATTATTACTGGTCTTAACGGAGACGCATCTCGAATTACGTGATCTCACTGACACGAAACTGAATCCCATCTGGATTGATTTTCTTTCGAGTAAACTCACGTATCGCCAGAAGCATGGTGGGGGACGAGGGCAAATGATCGCGCGTGCCGTCGGTGTAAAACCAAAAACAACCTTGCGAGTTTTAGATTTAACGGCCGGCATGGGCGAAGATGCTTTTGTACTTGCAGCGCTCGGATGTCACGTGACCATGATCGAGCGCCACCCTATCATGGCTGCATTATTGCGCGATGGTTTACGACGCTTGCATGCCACAACAGAACTTCCTCTTCAGTTGATTCAAACGTCCTCTGCCCATTACTTAAAAAATCTCGCCACCGATGAAATGCCCGATGTCATTTATTTGGACCCCATGTTTCCCGAATCAGGAAAAACCGCGTTAAGAAAAAAAGAAATGCGTGTGCTGCGCAAGCTGGTTGGTGATGATGCTGATGCCCATGAACTCCTTGCTCTTGCATTAACACAGGCGAAAAAACGTGTCGTCGTTAAGCGCCCTCGCCGGGCTTCTGCCCTTAACCACCGACAACCCCAGATTGTTTTTTCAGGCAAAAGTAATCGCTTTGATGTTTATCTGAGCCATATATAGTGTTTCAGATAAATATTTCGGTAAAAATAGACTACTTTAACGAGTGTAGCCTTGCATTGATGTAATTAGTGCATACTCAAGGTTCGCGGGTCCTGCCGC
>Ga0155612_137_pt2 | contig 27114 bp, 29 predicted proteins | sample RifCSPhighO2_12_FD_107269 | JGI IMG/M metagenome (GOLD analysis project Ga0155612, IMG submission 107269) | Coxiella sp. RIFCSPHIGHO2_12_FULL_44_14 | reverse complement strand
AGCTGTTGTTCCAAGGCAAAATGCCAAAATTTATAATTGATCTTCTAAGTGGATAAAAAGCGGGCTGAATAATTACGCCATTTTTTTAGTTTCTTCTGCTAATCGTTTAGAAGATACTCGGCGTATCTGCGCCCCCAAGGCAGAAAGTTTTTCTTCGATGCATTCATAACCGCGATCAATATGATAAATGCGATCGACGACGGTTACCCCTTGCGCCATGAGTCCCGCTAATACTAATCCCGCGGAAGCACGTAAATCGGTCGCCATGACAGGGGCGCCTTTTAAATGTGATTTACCCGTACAATAAACTGTATTTTCTTTTTGAACTAAATTCGCCCCCATGCGGCGCAGCTCTGGCACGTGCATAAAACGATTTTCAAATACATTTTCGATAATGGTGGATTCGCCTTCCGCAACCGCATTCAATGCCATAAATTGCGCTTGCATATCGGTTGGAAATTGTGGATACGGCGCCGTGGAAATGCTGACAGCACGAGGACGCCTGCCTTTCATATTTAATTCAACCCAATCAGGACCTACTGAAATTTCGGCGCCCGCTTCAATTAATTTCTCTAAAATGATGCCTAAGGTATTGGGCATCACGTCTCGCACACACACGCGCCCCCCCGTCATCGCACCCGCAATTAAGTAAGTTCCCGCCTCAATTCGATCAGGCAACACACGAAACTCACCACCATGCAAGGCGGTCACTCCCTCAATAATAATCAAAGAAGTTCCCGCACCTTGAATTTTTGCACCCATTTTATTTAAAAAATGGGCAAGATCGATCACTTCGGGTTCACAGGCTGCATTTTTTATAATGGTTTGCCCTTCCGCTAAGGTTGCTGCCATCATTAAATTTTCCGTTCCCGTTACCGTGATTTTTCCTAAATTTAATTCTGCACCTTTTAGTCGACCTGCCATTTTTGCTTTGATAAACCCATTTTCAACTTCAATTTCAGCACCCATGGCTGTCATGCCATCAATATGCACGTCAACCGGACGCGAACCAATCGCACACCCCCCGGGTAATGACACTTCGGCGTAACCAAAGCGCGCTAACAGCGGACCTAACACCAAAATTGATGCTCGCATCGTTTTAACTAATTCATAAGGAGCACAAAGATTGGTGATTTGGGCACAATCAACTTCAACACACATCTTTTCATCGACCATCACCTGCGCACCCATACGACCCAATAATTCAATGGTGGTCGTCACATCGTTTAAATGCGGTATATTACTAATAACAACCGGTTGATCAATCAACAATGCTGCCGAAAGTATCGGTAATGCCGAATTTTTCGCGCCCGAAGCACGAATCATCCCATTTAATTGCACACCACCCGTAATAATTAATTTATCCATCACAACCCTTCTTTAAAAAAACAAACACCACATCTCACACCAGGGCTAAAATCCCCTGCACATTACACACGCTCGCTAACATTTTTAATGATGGCGTAACATTAATAAAATGAATCCCCACCTGATGGTGATGAGCAAAGCGCTTCCAAGCCACCAATAAAGCCAATGCTGAACTGTCGCAAACGGTCACCGCTGAAAAATCAAACGTCACGCGGGCATGTTGCAACAAGTGACGCTCACCTTCGCGACGAAGACTGACCACGTTACTAAAATCAATGCGCTCTGCTAACGGAAAAACAAATTCAGTTTCCATTAACGACTGACTAATTGTTTATTTAAATTTGCAATACCGCCGTTCGCTAATGCATTGGCAAATTGCGAATGATAATTTGAAACAATGCTGATTCCTTCAATACTAAAATCATACACTTTCCAGCGATTTTCGACGCGCAATAATTTATAGCTGATACCAATCTTTTGGCCACTTTTACGAATAATCGCGCTACTGACACTGACAAAACGCTCATTGGCTTCACGACCTCGCAATGGGTAAACCACCACTTTATCATCATCATAAGAAGCTAATGCATTTGCATACGTGTTAACGACGCGACGTTTGAAAAGAGTCACGAATTCACGGCGCTGTGCAGGCGTCGCCGCATTCCACGCTTGGCGTCCCACCACCATACCCGCCATACGATTAATATCAATGTAAGGTAACAACACCGAATCCACAATGCGATGAATAACGGCGGGATCGCTCTTCAGTTGCGATTTATTTTTTTCTAATTCTGAAATCATATGGTTGGCAACCCCTTGTAACAGCGTCGCTGGAGAATCTGCGAAACCCCAACAGCACCACAATAAAGAAAGTAGCCATACCCAGTGTTTCAACTCATATTTCATTTTCATGAGCCTTCTCCCTTCTCATTTTTCTTTTTCTGAGAACCGTCATTATCCGATTTCAGACTATAAATTAATTGCCCAATCAGATTTTCAAGCACTAAAGCCGAATGTGTCGTTTCAATGCGACTACCCGCTTTTAAATTGGCTTCATCAAACCCTGGGGATAAACTAATATAATTTGAGCCCAATATGCCTTGCGTAAAAATGTTTGCTGAAGTATCGATGGGTAAATTGTTATAACGTGCATTAATCCGCATGCTAACAAGCGCGCGATAATTATTGCTGTCTAAACTGATTGTTGCGACTTCACCAATCTTCACACCCGATACAGAGACGGGCGCTCGGATTTTCAACCCCCCGATGTTATCAAATTCCGCTGTGATTTTATAATATTTTCCATTACCAAAATTCGTCAAATTACTGACCCGAAAAGCCAAAAAAAGCAGCGCTAATAAGGCGGCAATAATAAAAATACCAACGACAAAGTCCACGACACGACTTTTCAATTTACCAACCTCCCATCATGAGCGCCGTCAACGCAAAATCTAACGCTAAAATCATTAACGAAGAATACACCACCGTTTTGGTGGTCGCTCGACTGATCCCTAAAGAATTCGGCGCTGCATAAAAACCTTGATACACCGCAATCCACGTGACCACAACAGCAAAAACCAGGCTTTTAATCACCCCATTGAACACATCGCTTCTAAAGTTAACCGCCGACTGCATGTTGGACCAAAATGTTCCGCTGTCAACCCCTAACCAGTCAACGCCTACTAAAACACCACCATAAATCGCTGTAACATTAAACAGTATAGTCAACAAGGGTAACGAGATGATCCCTGCCCAAAACCGAGGCGAAATAACGCGCCATAATGGATCAACCGCCATCATTTCCATGCAATCCAATTGCTGAGTGGCCCGCATTAAACCAATTTCAGCGGTCAATGATGAGCACGCTCTGCCCACAAATAACAGTGCGGTAATAACGGGACCGAGTTCTCGTAACACGGTCAACGCCAACATTTGACCGAGCTCTTCGGTTGCACCAAATTTTTCGAGAATATGGTAGCCTTGCAATGCAACCACCATGCCGATAAATAATGCAGACAGCAAAATAATGATCAGCGACAACACCCCAACGCGATAAATTTGCTCAATCCAGAGAAAAAGAAGTTGTCCCCAGCGAGGTTTCTGACCAATGACACGAAACAAGAAAAACCCGGATTGGCCAATTCGGATGCAAGATGTGACGCCAAAGCGCCCTATTTTAAACACGAATTCCATCACCGCAATAGCTCCTCTTGAAAATTTTTTGCTGGGTATTGAAACGGGACAGGACCATCGGGCAGCCCTTGGATAAATTGTTGTAATCGCGGCTCAGGTGCATGAAACACTTCCTCCGGTTTACCATCACCAATCACCACACCATCAGCAATGATGTAAAGATAATCTGCCACACGGGAAACTTCATGCACATCATGGGAAACTAAAATGGTCGTCAACCGCATGGCGTCGTTCAATTCACGAATTAATTTGATCAGCACACCACGATTAATGGGGTCTTGTCCCGTAAATGGCTCATCATACATCATCAGCTCAGGGTCTAACATAACAGCGCGCGCTAATGCAACACGCCGGGCCATCCCTCCGGATAATTCATTCACCATTAAGTGATGCGCACCCCGCAAACCAACCGCTTCTAATTTCATCAAAACCAAATCGTGGATCATGTCTTCAGGTAACTGGGTGTGTTCGCGTAGCAAAAAAGCAACATTTTCAAACACCGTTAAATCAGAAAACAAAGCGCCTTCTTGAAATAACAACCCCATTTGACGTCGCATGACTTTCAATTTTTTTCGCGACAACGTAGAAATATCCACCCCTTTTACCCATACTTGGCCAGCATCCGAACGAAGTTGCCCACCAATGAAACGCAGTAACGTCGATTTTCCAACACCACTGGGGCCCATGATTGCCGTCACGAAGCCACGACGAATCGATAAATGAATCCCTTTAAAAATAGGCTTTTCACCGCGTCGAAAATGCAGGTCTCGAATGGTTACAATGGCATCATGATCGAATGACATATGTTTTCCTTAGTTGCGTTCGTCTTAATAGCGAAGACAAAGCCCGAAGATTTTGATCCAGAAAAATTGTCCGGTAACCTTATGCTGTGCCCACTCAACGTATATAATAGCCCATTCACTCAAAAACAACCGAGATCATGATGATAAAAAGCATAGATTTTTGCCAGGTTGGGCATGAAGTTATCCACATTGAGCATAATGCGATTGGACTTTTATTCGAACGTATTGACGCCAATTTTCAAACGGCCTGCGAACTCATGCTGAATTGCACTGGACGTATTGTCGTCATGGGGATGGGAAAATCGGGTCATATTGCTAAAAAAATCGCCGCCACGTTAGCAAGCACAGGAACACCTGCTTTTTTTGTGCATCCTGCAGAAGCCTGTCACGGTGACCTAGGCATGATTACTTCACAAGACGTTGTCCTCACGATTTCCTACTCCGGTGAGACAGAAGAAATTCTCTACCTGTTGCCCTTGATCCGACTTTTTCGCATACCGTTAATTGCAATGACGGGCAATCCCACCTCTCGACTGGGTCAAGCCGCCTTCTGTCATTTAAATGTGAGCGTAAACCAAGAGGCGTGCCCATTAGGACTGGCGCCAACAGCCAGCACAACAGCAACACTCGTGATGGGAGACGCATTGGCCATTAGTTTATTACGTGCACGTGGCTTTAATCATCATGATTTTGCTCGATTTCACCCAAGCGGTTCATTAGGTCGCCGCTTGCTCATGAGCGCTGCTGATATTATGCATAAAAATGAGCAAGTCCCTCAAGTGACAAAGTATTGCCCCATCGTAAAAGCTTTGCTAGAGATGACGCAAAAACGCCTTGGTATGACAACGGTCGTGGATGAAAACAATCAATTGATCGGGGTTTTCACCGATGGTGATTTACGTCGTGCGCTAGACAAAGGGTTCGATATTCATCAAACACCCATTGTGGAAGCAATGACCCACAACTGCACAACCATTACCCCTTCACTATTAGCCGTCGATGCACTGACGATGATGCGCACTCAAAAGATCACCGCCCTACCCGTTATCGATGAAGCACGCCATCCCATTGGCGTCGTACACATGCACGATTTATTACAAGCGGGAGTGGTGTAATGCAACACACCCTCTTACAAAAAGCCCAAAATATTCGTGCTTTTTTTCTTGACGTCGATGGCGTATTAACGGACGGGGGTTTTTATCTCACCCCGCAAGGGGACGAACTTAAACGATTTCACACGCACGATGGTCTTGGCCTTAAGCAATTGCAACAACATCAGATTCACATCGCCGTTATTTCTGGACGTAACAGCAAAACGGTGACTCACCGCATGCGAGAATTAAATATCCCGCATGTTTATCAAGGGATCTCATCCAAACTCACGGCTTATCAACAGTTGCTACGCGAATTACAGTTGACGGATGACGTTATTGCTTATATGGGAGATGATTTACCGGATCTTCCTGTATTAACGCGTGTCGGTTTCAGTATTGCGCCTGCAAATGCCGTTGCATCTGTTAAGCAACAAGTGGATTGGGTCACTCATCGTGACGGTGGTAATGCCGCCGTGCGTGAAGCCTGTGAATTTATCCTATTTGCAAAAAGCAGCAATTCCCCAAGTTCATTATAAAGCAGTATGGCGGTTTAAATGATCCAGCGCGTTCCTATTAAATTTTTAATGATGACTTTTATTTTAATTGTACTCACGGCCATCAGCACAATCGTCATGTTACGTCACTCATCCCCCCTGACTTCTTCACTCGATTCGCAACATCAACCCAATCTCATCATTTTTAACTCCGTGACGTATACGTATAACAAGCAAGGCTTACTCAAAAGCCAAACAAATGCCGTAAAAACGGTTCATTATGAATATCAAAACAAAACGGTACTGACGGAACCCCGCATGGTGGCTTATACTGAAAATCGCATTCCCTGGCAGATTCGGGCGGATCAAGGTCAGATGGTCGATGGTTCTTCCATCATTTACCTCGAAGGAAATGTCGTGCTACATCAACCGGAAGCACCCACTTCTCCCGAAACAACGATCACCACTTCCGCATTAACATATTATCCTAACCGCTCATTTGCAGAATCCAAGCAAGAGGTTACGATTCAAAGACCGGGTACGACGATAGTTGCGCACGGCATGACGGCCGATTTAAAAAACGGGCTGGTAAACACTCAGTCTAAAACACGAGCGACTTATGATCCTGAAAATCATTAATTTTTTTTTCTTCCTCAGTATAGGCTTATTTTCTAGCCATTGCTTGGCATTAAAAGAAGATCATACTCAACCTTATCATATTGTTTCAGAAACAGCTGTTTACAATAAAAACAAGCATATCGCCATTTTCACGGGAAAAGCAGTGGCTACTCAAGGCAGTCGTATTTTAACCGGCGACAAAATTGTGCTGCATTTAGATCGTGATAATAAGCATATCCTTAAACTTATTTCGTATGGCGCCCCCGCGACCTACTCTATGCAAACGGAAAAAGAAGAAGAGCGCCTCAACGCACAAGCTGATATAATCAACTATGAACCCCCAATAGCGTTAGCGACTCTGATCAATCACGCTCGGGTGACCCAAGGCGCTGACAGTATCATAGGAACCCATTTAACGTACGACACAAATAAAGAAATTATTGAAGCAAACAAAAAAACTGAAATCATTATACAGCCAGAAGATGTTCATTAGAAATTATGCCGACACTCACAGCAACCCATCTGCAAAAATCCTATAAAAATCGCAACGTCGTAAAAGACGTTTCTATCACGATTAATAACGAAATTGTTGGTTTGCTCGGCCCAAATGGCGCTGGCAAAACCACGAGCTTTTACATGATCATTGGTTTGGTCAAGCCCGATGGCGGTCAAGTAAGATTAGATGATCAAGATATTAGTCACTATGCGCTGCATAAACGCGCGCGCTTGGGGCTCGGCTATTTGCCGCAAGAAACATCGATTTTTCGACGTCTAACGGTTGCTGAAAATATCATGGCTATTTTGCAATTGCGTACCGATCTCAGCAAATTACAACGTCAGCAAAAACTCGAAAGCCTACTACAAGAATTTCACATTACTCATATTCGTGACGTGATCGGCATTAGTTTATCCGGTGGGGAAAAACGACGAGTTGAAATTGCTCGCGCATTGGCCCGCGACCCAAAATTTATGTTGCTGGATGAACCCTTTGCGGGGATTGACCCTATTTCCGTGATTGATATTAAACGGATTATTAATCACTTGCGCGATAAAGGCATCGGTATTTTAATTACCGATCACAATGTACGAGAAACACTGGATATTTGTCAACGCGCTTATATTGTCAGTGAAGGTGAAATGATTGCAACGGGGTCGCCCAAAGAAATACTTTCTAACGAAAAAGTGCGTGAAGTATATCTCGGACATGAATTTGATTTGTAAGACTTATGAGGATATAAAGCATGCCAACCTCATCCATACACGCCAACTTGATGGTCATTGATGATGTTGGCACATTAATCTGTGGTTCCCCTCATAGCGGCAAAAGCGAATTAACGCTGATGCTGCTGGATCGGGGTCATCGTCTCGTGGCCGATGATGCCGTCGAATTGCAAAATAAAAATGGCGTACTCATCGGTCACTGTCCTGCTGCTATTTACGGTTTTATGCAAATTGATTTCGTCGGCGTGATTAACATTGAAAAAATATATGGTCAGCAAGCGTTACTAACACAACACACCATCGAGATAGTGATTCATTTAACACAAAACAAAAAGAACATGGTACTCAAACAGCCATTAACCCCATTAAAATCACACCGGGAATTTTTACGCGTGATTTTACCCCAATTTGAGTTACCCAATACACCCGAAAAATCCGTGGCGTTGTTGACAGAAACCCTCGTGCACAATTACAAACTGAAGAAATTCGGTTATGATGTTTATCAAGATTTTCTTTCTAGGACAGCAGAATGCAACAAAAACGATTAACCATCATCAATAAATTAGGGCTGCATGCGCGCGCCGCAGTAAAACTCGTTAATACGGCTTCTCGCTTCAGCAGTGAAATTATCATTCGCCACAATGGCCGGGAAATTAATGCCAAAAGCGTCATGAACGTCATGGTCATGGCTGCCAGCCAAGGCAGCATCATTGAGTTAGTCATCTCAGGCGAGGACGAAGTACAGGCCATGGCGGCGCTTGAAAAGCTAATTAATAACCGCTTTGGTGAAGAAGAATAGTCTAATAAACAATCCGTTACCTGGTTTTCTGCAATCTGGCCTACTCCCCAGCGATAACCATCTCACCGATAACCATTGAACCCGTTAGCGTGTTAGAGCGCGTTTCGATATCGTTGCCGATGGCGACGATATTCGCGAACATATCCCGCAGATTTCCAGCAATAGTAATTTCATGCACAGGAAATTGAGGAACGCCGTCTTCAATCCAAAATCCGGCAGCACCACGTGAATAATTTCCCGTCAGTAAATTAACGCCCTGACCTAACAATTCCGTCACCAATAAACCCGTTTTCATTTGCGCGCATAGCTGCTGCAAATTTTGATTGCTGTGTGAAATAAAAAGATTATAAACACCACTGGCATTACCCGTCGTCGTCATACCTAATTTGCGTGATGAATAACTGCCTAACACGTAATGACTGACCCTCCCATCGATGACGTAATCCAAATCTTTGGTGAGCACCCCTTCGCTATCAAATGGCAAACTGCCATACCCCGACAACAAATGCGGACGTTGATAAATATTCACAAAGGTTGGAAACACGGTTTTTCCCAATGAATCTTGCAAAAAAGATTGTTGCCGATAAAGCATTCGACCGCTGATTGCACTGATAAAATGTTGAATCAACGATTTTGCGACCCGATTTTCAAAAATCACTGGACAACGTCGCGTTGAAATTTTTCGCGCATTTAAGCGTCGCACCGCACGGTGTGCCGCCGTTTCTGCTATTTTTTCCGGGGAATCGAGCTCATCCGCCTTACGGCTATAACACGCGTAATAATCACGCTCCATGAAACCGTTTGATTCTGCCACCACGCTAATCGACATGCCATGCACACTTGTTGCAAAGTGTCCTAAAAAATCGTTTGAATTCGCATAAACATAATAATGGTGATTCGTCGTTACTACTGCTTCTTCCGTTTGTGAAATACGTTGATCGGTTTGACGCGCAACCTGATCACAGCGCAATGCTAGTGCAATCGCCTGCTCGGGCTTCAGCGACCAAGGATGACTCAGTTGCAAATCACGATAGTCATAAGCTAATAAATTTTTATCGGCTAATCCAGCAAACGGATCAGGCTCTGCATAACGCGCCATCGTTATCGCTTTTTGCAACGTTTCCGTTAATGCCTTTGACGACAAATCTGAGGTGGCCGCAGACGCCGTGCATTGATTTTTATAAACGGTGATCGTCATTGCTTTACCGCGATGATGCTCGACATTTTCAACATCATCCATGCGCGCCGTTACTTCAAAGCCATTTTCTAATTTAGCTTCAATTTCAAAAGCATCAATATTCGCTTTTTTCGCTTGTGCCAGCAGTGTTTCAACGGGATTCAATAACTCGTGTTGAGCCGGATTTATTTTCACGCGGCGGACCTTTCTTCAGGATTTTTTTTTTGCGATTTTACCGTTTTCTTTTTGTCGCTGCGCGCAGTACGTACTTTGGGTACATCACCATGCAAATGCACTAAAGCAATTTTCAACACTTCATCAATGGTTTTAACGGGATGAACCAGCAAACGCTCGGTGACATTTTTCGGAATTTCTTTCAGCTCACGACGATTTTCATCGGGGATAATCACTTCTTTAATGCCACCCCGTAATGCGGCTAATAGTTTTTCTTTCAAGCCACCAATGGGGAGTACATCCCCACGCAACGTAATTTCTCCCGTCATCGCAACATCCGCTCGAACAGGGATATGGGTAATCGCCGAAATGAGTGCGGTACACATCCCAATGCCTGCACTCGGCCCATCTTTGGGTGTTGCCCCTTCTGGAACATGCACGTGAAAATCGTGATTTTGGAAATAGTTATCGGTGACATACAATAAGTCCGAACGGCTGCGCACAACCGTCATGGCCGCTTGAATCGACTCTTGCATCACATTTCCAAGGCTGCCCGTGTGTTGAGATTTTCCTTTGCCAGGAACAATTTGCGCCTCAATCACCAACAATTCACCCCCAAATTCCGTCCACGCAAGACCCGTGACAAGACCAATACGGTCTTCTTTTTCAGCGATACCATACCGATATTTTTTCACACCTAAATATTTTTCGAGGCTGTTATAATTAATATGTTTGGATATTGATGCTTTGGATTTTTTCTTCTTTTTCTCTTCAACGTGATTTTCCGTGATGAGCTCTTTAACGACTTTACGGCAAATTTTAGAGATTTCACGCTCTAACGCACGTACACCTGCTTCGCGGGTGTAGTTGCGAATAATTTCCAACAATGCTGAATCTGAAATATGAAACTCGTTTTCTTTTAAACCGGATTGTTCCATCTGACGCGGCACCAAATAACGCTGTGCAATATGCAGTTTTTCATCCTCGGTATAACCCGGCAAACGAATCACTTCCATACGATCTAACAAAGGAATAGGAATATTCATTGAATTTGCGGTTGCAATAAACATGACATCCGATAAATCATAATCCACTTCCAGATAATGATCGTTGAACGTGTGATTTTGCTCAGGATCCAACACCTCTAATAACGCAGAAGCCGGATCACCACGAAAATCCATCGCCATTTTATCCACTTCATCCAACATAAAAAGCGGATTTCGAACGCCGACTTTCGCCATTTTTTGAATGATTTTACCCGGTAAAGCGCCAATGTAAGTACGACGGTGCCCACGAATTTCGGCTTCATCTCGAACGCCACCCAAAGAAATGCGCACAAATTTACGACCCGTCGCATTTGCAATCGATTGGCCTAACGATGTTTTACCAACACCAGGGGGTCCCACCAAACATAAAATAGGGCCTTTTAATTTATTCACCCGTTGTTGAACGGCTAAATATTCCAATATGCGGGATTTCACTTCTGCTAAGCCATAGTGATCATGTTCTAAAATTTTTTCTGATTTAGGGAGATCAGCACTTACTTTTGAACGTATTTTCCATGGCACCTGAATCAACCAATCTAAATAATTACGACTCACGGTCGCTTCGGCAGACATCGGTGGCATCATTTTTAATTTATTGAGTTCCATGATGGCTTTTTCTTTCGCTTCTTTTGGCATGCCAACTTTTTGAATTTTCTCCAACAACTGTTGATATTCATCGGCCGGAGTAATTTCATCGAGTTCACCCAACTCTTGTTGGATCGCTTTCATTTTTTCACTTAAATAATATTGGCGTTGGCTCTTTTCCACTTGTTGTTTCACACGACCTTGAACACGCTTTTCAACTTCCACCAGCTCTAATTCTTGCACTAAAAAGGCTTGCAGTAATTCAAAGCGACGCCCAATTTCCGCTTCCTCTAAAATTTTTTGCCGAAAATCCAATTTAACGGTCATGTGTGCGGCAATACTATCCGCTAAGCGAGCCGGATCTTGGATATTCGATAGCGATGTTAATAATTCTGACGGCAGTTTTTTATTCATTTTAACGAGCTGCTCAAACTGCGACATGGCAGCACGCATGTGCGCTTGCACTTCGGTTTCATCGACTTTTTGGGTCTCACTCATCGTTTCAATGTTGACTGACCAGAATTCTCTATTTTTATAGACCTTAGTGATTTTCGCACGATACGAACCTTCCACGAGTACTTTGACGGTACCATCTGGAAGACGTAACAATTGCAAAATGGTTGCCACCGTTCCAACGCGATAAAGATCATTGCGTTTGGGGGTATCAATGTTAGGATCTTTTTGTGCAACCAAGAAAATTTGTTTTGATGTTTTCATCGCAGATTCGAGCGCGCGAATCGATTCTGTTCTCCCGACAAAAAGTGGAATCACCATATGCGGAAACACCACCACATCACGTAATGGCAATAAAGGTAATTGGGATTCGGCATCTGTTAAAATCTCTGACATGTTTTTTCCATTCTGATGTGGTATTAAAAAAATAGACCATGCTCGTAGTGAATTCCAGCTAACTTCGTGCAAATGATACACTAAAACATATTAGCCATTACAGAGGATCTTTATTCAGAAACCGCTTTTTTCATCTGGTCTTGCTTGAGGTCACTCTCATAAATATAAAGTGGTAACGATAACCCTTTGATTACATTTTCATCTATAACAACCTTCTTCAAGTTCTTCAATGATGGCAATTCATACATTAAATCGAGCAGCGTATGCTCTACAATAGAACGTAAACCACGCGCACCGGATTTTCGTTCAATAGCACGTTTAGCAATTTCCGTTAATGCAGCTGGTCGAAAATCAATTTCAACACCTTCAAATTCAAACAATTTAGCGTATTGCTTGGTCAGTGCATTTTTGGGTTCCGTTAAAATACGAACTAAAGCATCTTCGTCTAATTCATCTAACACAGAGATGACCGGCAAACGCCCAATGAACTCAGGAATAAGACCAAATTTCACTAAATCTTCAGGCTCTACGTTTTTCATCAGTTGGCCCATACGAGTGTCATCTTTGACCTTCACCTCAGCCGCAAAGCCAATCCCGCTTTTATCACTGCGTTGACGAATGATTTTGTGAAGATCGGCAAAAGCACCTCCACAAATAAACAGGATATTGGAAGTATCGACCTGCAAATATTCTTGTTGCGGGTGTTTACGCCCTCCTTGAGGTGGAATCGATGCCACTGTGCCTTCAATCAGCTTCAACAGGGCTTGCTGTACGCCCTCACCCGAGACATCTCGGGTGAGGGAAGGACTATCCGATTTACGCGAGATTTTATCGATTTCATCAATGTAAACAATGCCTGTCTTTGCCTTTTCGACATCGTAGTTACATTTTTGCAGAAGTTTTTGGATAATATTTTCTACATCTTCTCCCACATAACCCGCCTCAGTTAAGGTCGTCGCATCCGCGATCGCAAAAGGAACGTTCAAAATCTTAGCCAATGTCTGAGCTAACAACGTCTTACCTGACCCTGTTGGGCCGATTAAAAGGATGTTACTTTTACCGAGCTCAACGTCCCCTTCTGCTAAACGTGAATTGAGACGCTTATAATGATTATAAACGGCTACCGACAATACCTTTTTTGCAAGAGATTGGTCAACCACATATTCATCCAACTCAGCATGAATTTCCTGTGGAGTAGGCAATTTCTTATGAGATTCAACCGCTTGTGCTAGTTCTTCCTCCCGAATAATATCATTGCAGAGATCAACGCACTCATTACAAACAAAAACGGAGGGGCCTGCTATTAACTTTCTGACTTCATGCTGACTCTTCCCGCAGAAAGAGCAATGAAGGATTTGCGGTTTATCATCACTCATACAATCATTTCCTCACTTATGGCTGCACAACACAGTAAAGATGGGGACAAGGTCCCCAATTTCAATCTTATCAGTTCACTTTGGGAAGTAACAGCTTGAATTAGCACTATAAAACATAACACTCTCTGTTGAAAAGCCTTTTTAGGGGAGCTCGCTGATCTATCTTTATATCTCTCGTGCTGAAAACACCGAATCGATCAAGCCATATTCCATCGCTTCTGTTGCGGTTAGAAAATAGTCTCGATTGGTGTCCTTCTCAACCAATTCCACCGGTTTATTGGTATGCTTTGCCAAAATTTGATTGAGGCGATCGCTGACCAGTTGGGTTTGGCGGGCATGAATCTGAATATCGGTCCCCTGTCCCTGATAACCCCCCAAGACTTGGTGGATCATGATGGTCGAATGAGGCAGCGCATGGCGTTTTCCAGAAGCACCACCGGCCAGCAACAAAGCACCTGCACTCGCCGCTTGACCAATGCATAGAGTAGAAACATCTGGCTTAACAAATTGCATGGTATCGTACATTGCCATTGCCGCAGTAACGACACCGCCGGGTGAGTTAATGTATAAATGAATGTCCTTTTTGGGGTCTTCAGATTCCAAGAATAGCAATTGCGCAATCACAAGATTGGCCATGTAATCCTCGACTTGACCGCACAAAAATATAATACGGTCTTTGAGCAATCGCGAATAAATATCATAAGCGCGTTCACCCCGAGAGGTTTGTTCAACAACCATTGGTACTAAGGTACTCATGCTCGATTTCCTTTTTTATAGTAGCGATCTCGAAACTCGAGGTCGCATTATTGAGTATCCGTATCTTTTGCTTCACGGTTCTGTGATCGCTTCGTGGCTTCTTCATAACTGATCTTTTCGTCAGTAACTTGCATTTGACCTAACAATTTATCGACCGCTTGATCTTCCAAGACAACAGATTCAACTTCAGCCAGCATCCGCTTGTTACTATAATACCAAACCATGACTTCTTCTGGTTTGTGATAAACGGCAGCAATTTGCTCAACACGCTCTCGCACTTTTTGTGGCTCTACTTTAAGTTCGTGCTGCTTAATCACTTCACCCAGCAACAAGCCTAACGTCACACGCCGACGTGCTTGTTTTTCAAAATGTTCGCGGGGAAACAAATTCGCTGCATCAACGTTTTTCGCCTGTTCACTCAACTGTTGCAATGCCAACTGTTGTAAATGCTCAATCTCCGCATCAATGAGCGCCTCAGGGATCTCAATGGTATTCAATTCTAACAGTTTTTCCATTACTTTTTGCTTGACACGATCATGCATTAACTGCGCCACTTGTTTTTTCATGCTTTTTTCAATTTCTTGCTTCAATTCATCTAACGTGTCTAGGCCAGTTTTCCCAGCAAATTCATCGTTAATTTCAGGAAGCTTAGGCTCTTGCACTTTATGCACCGTTATTTTAAAAGTGGCTTCTTTACCCGCTAAATCTTGGTGATGATATTCCGCGGGAAAGGTGCATTTAATATCACGTTCTTCGCCCGCCTTGATGCCCAGTAAGCTATCTTCAAATCCGGGAATCATTTGCCCAGAGCCCAGCTCTAACTGAAAATTTTTGGCAGAACCATTTTCAAAAAGCTCACCATCGATCGTACCGGCAAAATCCATCACAACACGATCGCCGGTTTGTGCAAGTCTTTCGACTTCAACCCACTCTGCCTGTTGTTTCGCTAACATTTTCAACATGTTAACGATGTCTTGATCTTGAAGTTCAATGATCTGACGTTCTATTTGTACTTGGCTTAGATCCGGTAATTGAATGTCAGGATAGACTTCAAATTCAACACTATATTGCAATGCTTCGCCACGTTTAATGTTCTGAGGTGTTAATTCCGGAATGCTGACAATTTTAAGTTCATGTTCTTCAACGGCAAGAGAGAAATATTGTTGCATTAACTCTTGCGCAATTTCAAATAAGACATTTTGACCAAATCGCTGTTCAATGACTTTTTCAGGGATTTTTCCAGGACGAAAACCGTCAATTTTAGCTGACCTTGCCACTTTTTTCAGACGTTCATCATAGGCTTGAACGACCTTTTCTGCAGGAACAACCACCTCCAGTTTTCTTCTCAAGCCGGCTAACTTTTCGACTAATGACGATTTAGACATAAAATTTTCCCCATCATTACAACTAATTAATATGACACCGTTGGTGCGAGAGGAGAGACTCGAACTCTCACAGGTTGCCCCACTGGAACCTAAATCCAGCGCGTCTACCAATTTCGCCACTCTCGCCGAATGTGCTTAATCAAAGCCACAAACTCTTTGAAAACACAGGTTAAGGGGTCTTATTGAACACTACTTGAAGCGATTTCACAAGTCCTATGTAGACGGGGACCGGCAAGCTCGCAGTCAAGGAGGAATGCGCAAAACTCCCCCCTCGACGCTCCCCCACGGTTTCAAACAAATGAGTTGCTCATTTAGCCCGGATATTTCACATCGAACGGCGAGGGTCGGTATGCCGCCAACGGGAAGGTCTTTTGTTTGAAGGGCGTCGCGACCAGGGAAGGTAAGGAAGCGTCGAGCACAGGATGTGCGTCCCTGAAAACAAAAGACCTTCCCGTTGGCGGCAGAGCACTTCGTTAGGTTCGCCGAAACTTAATATTGGTATTTTTACTGAAAATGGTAAATAAATCCGAGGCCTAACACACCCATCAAACCATCGCCTGCACTATTATTTTGCACAATACCATTATATTCTAATGCTAAATCAAAATGAGGCGTAACAGCCACCCCCAATCCAGCACCTACAAAAACGCCTCCCGTATGAGAAGTAAAACAGAGCCCTGTATTAAAAAGAGGATTGCAGATCCTATTATAGATTCCCGCACCACCGATTTTTGCATACAAAGATGCACGCGGTCCTGCCGGTAAATTACCTTTTAGCGCCACATCATAAATCGCCATAGAACCAAGCCATGTTCCCACACCAGAACCACCCACTTCCAAACCAACATAGGGATTAAACATATAACCCAACGCCGCACTACCACCAACACCGGCGACACCACCATCCACATTTCCTTGTTTATCTTTGTAAGCACCAAGACCAACCCCCGCATTCCCAGAGATATAAACGCCTTGATGTAAGTTATACTCCACTGGCATCGAATTAAAATTATTTTGCTGCGAAAAGGTAGGGGTTATACAACATATCATTCCTGCGACAAAAAAAGAGTGGCCTAGTTTTTTAATCATCAATGATCTCCCCTCATTTTAAATGACTTATACAAAAAGCGGCGATCTTAGTAGAAATATGCGTGATTGCCATATTGGCCGATAAAACTCCCGCATAAGGCGTGTTCCCTGCGGTGGGCAATAATTCTGAAAAACGATGACTGGCAAGTACCTCATTCGTCGTATTATTAATCAATGTTGCCTGAACGGACATACGAATTTTACTGTTAGACGTCAAAAATTCTTGTTGCAATTCTAATAATTGTAATTCCAAACGATAATCCACATTGCTCGAAGATGGCATGCTGAGCACCGCTTTAAAATAACCTTTAGATCGTATGGCTTGTATCACAATCGGCTGTATCATTTGTGCTGGTGGGGCAATCCATTGATGCAAAGCAAAAGCAGACAGTTTATAGGGAGTAGCCATATACAGCATATCTGCCGTTTGATAGCCCGGATTGGCACCCAACATAGCAACGTATAATGTGGCATTACGCTTAGAATAATTTTGCGCGGTAAAAGCAGGTACGCTCGCCAATTTATAAGTAGAAATATCTGGTAATTTAACGGGAGAACACCCCCATAAAAAGCAACTAAAAAAAGCGGAAAATCCAGTTAAAATTCCCAGTCGAAGACCGGGGATACTTTTTCCATTCAAGTTTTTCCCCGTGATTATTTTTTTCATCGACTTTCTCCCGGGCCTGGAAGCGCCGGTGCTTTACCACGCACCAAAATGCCAGGATTTAATTTAACTTCACGTGAGACTTGCTGCAGGGTGGCCGCAAGATTATCTAAATTCATCAATAACTGCTGTGCGGTTGGAATTAATTGGTGCGAAACATTTTGCACCGTCTTTGTCGATTGATCCATCGTGTTTGCAACACTCACTCCCGCCCTTGTCATACTTTTCGCTGTTTTATCAATTTCAGCCAACGTCGCATTAATACGCTGCATCATGATTGGTAATTCTTTTGAAGCAGCCGCACTATTCAATAAAAGTTGATTAGTCGATTGCAATGATTGATTGATATTCTGCGAATTTATTGCAATGGCATGCGTAATTTTTTCAATATTTTGTAAAGCATTTTTAAATGCTAATCGATTTTCCTTATCAAAGACTTGACGAATATCATTACTTAATCCTGTAATAGATTCAGTGACTTTTTTGATTGCATCGCTCATTTTCACCAACAAAGAAGGCTCTGACGGAATAATCGGGTATTTTTGCCCTGGGCACACGGTTAGGGGGGACGCATGAGGGACTAACGCTTTTAACCCGATATAATGAACACCCGACAAACCTTCTGAACTCAACCTTGCAACCGTCGCTGTCGTAATAGGCGCTGATTTTTTAATTTTCATGACCACCATCACACGTCGTGGATCTTGCGGATCTAAACGAACGGTATCTACATAACCGATTTTAACACCACTAAAACGCACATCGCTTCTTTGATTCAATCCAGAAACTTCATCACGAAGGTAAGTCACGTACTTTTGTGTGTCTTCTTCTATTCGCAACGTCGTCAACCAAATGACGATACCGATTAGCACAGCAACTAAAGCAATGACAAATAAACCCACCGCAACATAATTCACTTTAGTGTCCATTCTATCCCCCTCGAGCGGTTCGGCGTTGCTGTTGCCCACGAGGACCACTTAAATAGTCTTGAATGAGAGGGTTTTTTTCATGCATCAATTCCTCCATCGGACACACTGCCAATATCTTACCTTCTGCAATAAATACGACACGGTCGGGAACACGCCATAAGGTATCAAGATCGTGTGTAACAATCAGTACGGTAATACCAAGATCTTTATGTAATCGTAAAATTAAATCGTCAAAATCGTCAGCGCTTTTTGGATCTAGACCCGCCGTTGGTTCATCCAAAAATAATAATTTTGGATCGAGCGCCAATGCACGCGCTAATGCAACACATTTTCCCATACCACCACTTAATTCGGCAGGATATTTTAAGCCGGTTTCCTTCTCTAAACCGACTAACGCAATTTTAAATAACGCAATTTTCTGCATTAACGGCTCACTGAGCCCGACTCTATTTTCGATGATGGGGAACATAATATTTTCTAACACAGTGAGTGAACTAAACAACGCTCCATTTTGAAACATGACTCCCCATTGTTCTCGCACCCACTTCATGTCCTCTTCACTGCACCGCGTAATCTCTACATCAAAAACGTTAACCGATCCTGATTGCGGCTGTAGCAACATCAGTATCGTTTTAAGTAATGTTGTTTTACCTTGACCGCTCGGCCCAATGATGCCGACAATTTCTCCTTGCTGAATAGACAAACTTACATTGTCCAAAATTTTTTTTCTGTTGAGTACGGCCGTCACTCGATCGAGATTCAAAATCGTTTGCCGAGATTGCATTAAATGCCTCGTATATTAAACACAATGGTGAAAATTGCATCCGCAACAATAATGAGAAATATAGACTGCACCGCACTTTTTGTCGTCTTTCTGCCAACGCTATCTGCACTTTGTTCAACTTGAAATCCTTGAAAACAACCGACCAACGCAACAATCATGGCAAATACGGGGACTTTGACGAGCCCAACAAAGTAGTGTTTTACTTCAATTTGATACTGAAACCGCTCAATAAAAGCGATATAACCCACACCCAGCTCCACTTTTGAAGTCAGCATGGCCCCCAAAATTCCAAACACATTGGCCCACACGGTCAACAACGGCAAAGCGATTAACAAGCCAATAAACTTTGGTAGAACGAGTCGCTCATAAGGAGGAACCCCCAACGTCGCCAACGCATCCAATTCTTCATTCACTTTCATCGTCCCAATTTGGGAAGTAAATGCCGTACTGGTGCGGCCCGCCGCAATAATGGCGGTAATCAATGGCCCAAATTCTCGGAAAATAATCATCCCAGTCACGTCGACAATGTAACTACTTGCACCATAGGGGGAAAGTTCTTGCGCAATTTGATAAGTCACAATGACACCCACCAAAAAAGTTAACAGGCCCACAATGGGCAAGGCTTGGTAACCCATTTCTTCAATAACCACTAAAACGGCTTTCCACGCAATATGGCTGGGGCGACGCAATACATTGTAAAAAGTCGTCGTAAATTCCCCAACAAAGGCGATGAACTGCAGCATCTCAACGCTCTTATCACAGACCCATTTTCCGGTGAGATAAAGCCAGCTGGGTATTTTTTGCTTTTTAAGTTTTTGTAAAACAATCTCTTCATGTTCTTTGACCATGCTCAATAATGACTGACCGTCGGGACGAAAACGGGAAGCGGTTGCCGGTTTTCCGGCTTTCTTCATTTGATTCAATAAATCAAACAGCAAAATCGCTCCAGCGGAATCGATTTTTTCGATATTTTCGCCATTCAAGACGACATTGGCTTTCAGCTTTTTAATCAAGAGGTTGAAGTTTTTTTCGATCTGTTTAATGCCCTCAATGGTCCAATCCCCTTTACAAACCACTTCTCCACGATCGGGCAGATATTCAAGATGGGCAGGAGGTATCACTTCCGTTGGCATAAAAGAATGACCTATTCCCTTAGTGTGACTCTTTTTTGTCAGGAATTCCCCATCTTCCGATGGGGAATGGCTGCTTTTCTGTGTAAAAACACAGTGCTATCATTGTGCCATTTATTTTTTCGGTTTGCTATGACTCGACAGGAATTCGATGAAGGATAGCACATCCTGTGCTCGACGCTCCTTGCCCTCCCGGGTCGCGACGCCTTGCAAACAAAAAACCTTCCCGTTGGCAGCACACCGACCCTCGCCGTTCCATAATAAAAATCCCCACCGCAAGCAGCGGGGCATTTTTATTTTTCTGATATCATTTTACCTTCCCTCCTTTTCATCCTGCTTCACTGCAAAGCAAATTTTTTTGATATCTTCTTGGCTGAATAACGCCTGCCAATTCTCATCAACCATAATTTCATGGGCATATTGACGCAACTCTCCTGTAGAGCCATTTTCTTCGATGGTAAATAATAATTGTTGCTCTCCATGCTCCTGATCGTAATGGTATGATTTAATTCGATATTTTACGGAAGTTTTTTCATCCTGATCCATTGATAATTACCTCAAACCATAACAAGTCAAATAAAACCCGCCTCAAGAGGGGGCGCGGGGTATTTCCCGTAATGAAATTCCATTTTAAGTAAAGCACTATGGCTTTGCTATACCGTTATTTTTCACAACATTAATAAAAAATTATTTATAGGTTTTTCGATGCGTTTTTTCTTTACTAAGAATCAGTTAAGTATTTGTCGTTATAATGATTAAGAAATGAATAAAATACCAGGAGGGTTTATGAGAAAATCAGGCGGGATAGATAGCACGACGCAAACCGCGCTTAGTATTGTGATTTTCTTTTTATTGCCTTACCGGAAGGCTCAGAAAAATGCTCAACCTCAAATCGTTTTTTTAACGCTTGCGGCTACTCAATTGAAAACAGCAGTGCCTCGCCTCAGCCAGGATCGCCAAAAAGAAAAAAAAGCGCAAGATGCTCGTTTGAAAAAACTCACTCGAAAAATACGCAACCTACTGAATACATTACAATCACAAAGCGACACATTAAATTCTAAAAGTCCGGAAATTTATTCTGAACCTCAACCATTATCTGATTATTGCAGCTATCTCAAAAGCTATTGTTCTGACTATAAAGAACAACTAGCATCATGGGAAAAATCAGTCTCTTCTTGTCATGCAGAATTAGAAGAATTAAGCCGCACCACTTCTGCCAACGAATTTTTTGATGCGAAATCATTGAGAGACTCCATAGAGGAAGAAAAAGAACTGGCTTGGAAACTGCATCATCGAAGATTTGATCATTACCAGCAATTACGGCCGAATGAAAACCAATTATTTTTTTTCGAAACATTGATCAACGCTGTTAATGAACTAAGTAAATTCGTTGAAGAAAAAAAAGCGATATTACGCGATTGTGACTACGAAGCGTTCAAAGCGAAAGCAGCTCAAGGTCAGTTATCAGATAGCTATGACATTTTAAGGGAAAACGTGTTTCACGAAAAGTTATCACGTGAATTGCACGCAGCAAAAGAAAGGCTCATTGCGTCATCCCGTTATATCGTACAGATCACGGAAGGCTCACACAAAGAAAAATTACGAAGCATCATGGCTCAACTGGAAAAAGAATTGGGTGTCAAAAAAGAAGGTGGGGCAACTGATTTATATCAATTAGCGGCCAATCGAAAAGCAGAATATTCATGCGCCTTACAAAGCCCCGAGCTGAAAGACACGTATCAATTCCTCGTCCATCGAGGTGAAAAATATTATGACATTCTCACCGGTTTCACAGGGGCGAAACGCGATCACAGTCATTGGGATTTCACCCAGCGTCATTTCAATGGATTGAAATTGACGGGAGAAGATTTGTCACTCATCAAAATTGATGGAAGCAGTTTCGAAAAGGCGCATCTGATCCACTGCACCTTACCTCAGAGTATGGAAAAGGTGAATTTGAAAGGGGCAACGCTGATTGATTGTTCCTACAGCCCTATGGTTTCGTTTACCGGTGTGAAAATCGATTCAGATACCCTATTGGATTGGAAAAAAGTCGCCTCCCCTATTCTATGCAGTAATTTTGCGGATTTTTATGCCGATGATCCAAAAACGCATTCTGCTCAGTTACGCACGCTCGTTGATACGATCGCCAGCAAAAAACCCGAAGCACTGACTCCGTCGCTACTTCTTGATATTTTTAAAAAAATTAATGCGGGAAAAAATAACTCTCTCTCAGATAATGAATTGCTAAAATTAAAAAAAGAACGCGCGATGAATGCCGTGAATCTCATCGTCAGCAAATGCGAAAACTTAAAAGATTTATTGGCTTTTCACGAGTTAGTCAGCGAAAAAAATAAAAATAAAGAAAGTCCTTTTGCTTTTATTCGAAAAGAACAGCACGCCTGTTTACACGGTGCCTACGGGAATACCAGAACGTGGAAAACAATTATGTTAAGCATTAAAAAGCAACTTCGATTGGCCGCTTTTGATGACAAACAACTTAGCTCCTTAACACAAGCAGAAATAGAGAAATTAAATCAAATGATGGCTTCTGAAACCACCCATTTTCCTAATCGCCTTTTTCAAGGTGTTCGCGCTCACTTTTATCCGGAATTTCAATTTAGGAGTAATTACACCAATTCCGATCCATTTTTAGGGTCTAAACTGAATTACAAAAACAGTTAAGGAAAATAAATTAACCCAAGCTCGTCATCCTCGCGTGAGGCCGTCTAAAAAAATAAAAATCCCCGGGCTGACGCCCGGGGTATTTTTCCTATATGAATTTCGCCTGCTCGGGAAACCCTCGCGAACGGCGACCCAAGGGGGAGAATTCGCTTTCTCCCCCTTGGGAAACCCCCATCGCGTAAAGTTCCTGGGCTAACGCCCAGGGTTTGAGGATATAGATTTTAAGATGGATCCCCGTAACTACGGTCGTGAAACTTTAGCATCCTTTTTAATTTCCTTAGACGGCCTCCGCACGAGGATGACGTAGTTTGGTTCAATAATTTTATTTTAGAAAGTTGAGTGATGCAATACAGACCCTAAAAATGGAAGTGATCCTATTTTTTTTTAAAACAAACCCTTAATTGACGATTAAGAAAAATGATGAGAAAATACAAATCAAATTAACCAGAAGGGATACAGTAAATACCCCTTCAGAGGTTACTGAAGGGGTAGCTCCCGTTTTAAAGATTGGGTCTCACAAAAAGGAGCAGGAAAAATGCTAACATTACACATCTTCAATTGCAACATTCAAGTTTTTATCACGAAATACTTTAAAACAAACCCATTTTTAATGCAGCAACGCTGGCGAACGTTCTAAAAAAAATAAAAATCTCCGCGGCAAGCCGCGGGGAATCAAGTTAAATAAAAAAAGATTTTTATTGCCAAAAAAAGGAACTGAACCATGCGCCATCCAGCGATTCATGCTGCCTCAAACATAAAACTTTCAGAACAAGGACTTAAGCGGTTAAATAAAAAAACCACCTTATTATCAACGGAAGCTCACCCAAGCGAAAATTTCAGTTTTACCCCCATAGAAGTGGAAAATTTAGTATTTAAAATGTTAATTCTCTATGAACAAGTGATTCAAGCATTAAAAAAACACGATTTATCCTTGATGATTGATCTCATCGCTCAATACGCTAACGATTTTTTTATTGAGTTATATCATAAAAAAGGAGACTTAAAGTTTATGTACGGTTATCGCATCCTTGCGACCGGTTTTATGGAATTTATACATGAGTGTTACGGGATTAATGAAAATAATTTTTTACACTATTTGTGCGACAAAGATATCATTACTCATTCACGACTCAGTTTCTATATCATAGAACAATCCAACGCTTTCCGAGAAAAACCAACGTTATCAGACGATGAAAGAAATCTCTATGCGCGTTCACATCTCATCGAACCTTTTATCGTCGCATTATTCCCTATTTCCGATAAAAAATTAAAAGAATTAAAATCCAATCGTGTCAATTTTAATTTACAAAAACAACAGAAAAAAACAATTATCCGTGCAATGACGAATTGCCCCATTCTGAATAAAACACCATTTGAGAAAACACTTTTATCTGAAGTGGAAGACCGGCTTTTGAGTATCGAAACTCGACTTAGCATTGACGACCACCCTCGTTGGTTGAATTTTTTAATCAACGATCCATCGGATAAATTATTGCAAATTACATCCTTACTTTTATTATTGAGAACTTCCACGACGACGATGAAGAGTTTCGATAACGCCCTATGCGAAACCTTGGAAAACAAAGCCATCAATCGCCATCGCAATTGGGTGAGTCGCACTTTTTCGCCTTATTTTTTCAAACCACCGAAAATTGTGGCGGAACTAAAACAAATTCGATGTCAGTATGTGCAAAGCGACAATACGCCTTACGCTATTTGTCATTTATTACGATAATCTTTTTTCCCCAGGGAGGTTTCCACCGTTCGCAATGCTCGAGCCGCTTTATCCAATACTCCATTCATAAAGCGATGACTATCCACAGCGCCAAAAAGCTTGGCCAGTTCAATAGCCTCGTTAAGCACGACGCGATAAGGAATATCGATGCGAAAACATAATTCATAAAACGCTACTCGCAAAATAGCTCGTTCAACCGGATTGACCGCTTCAATCGGGCGGCTCAAAAAGGGCCGCATTTTTAAGTCCAGGACATCCGCCTGTTCAACACCATGCGCGACTAACTCCCGCCAATACTCACCATCAACGGTTGAAAAATCGTGATCTTTCGAAAAATTTAACAATAACTCACCAACACTCAACGGTGATAATTGCCACTGATATAATGCCTGCACGGCATACTCACGTGCTTGTCGGCGTGGATTTTTTTGATGGGATGATTTATTCATTTATATTCTGTTCGGTTACGTTTTTATTCTTCAAACATGAAATGACATCATGAAAAGCTTTGACATCCTGAAAACTACAATATACCGAAGCGAAACGCACATAAGCCACTTCGTCCAGTTCTTTTAATTCATCCATAACTAACTCACCAATATAATGTGAATTCACCTCACGTTCACCTAAGGCTTGCAATTTACGCTCAATACGCGAAATGGCTGCTTCAATTTGTTCAGAACTGATGGAACGTTTTTCTAACGCTTTCAAAATCCCCGCTCGTAATTTTTCTGATTCGTAAGTTGCACAACTACCGTCACGTTTGATAATACGTGACATATTTAATTCCGCGATTTCAAATGTATTGAATCGCTCTTGGCAAAAAGCACACTCCCGCCGACGTCGCACACGAGCTCCATTCTCAACTAAACGAGAATCAATGACTTTAGTATCAATCGCTCGGCAAAATGGACAATACATATTATTAAACCTATACCTCAGCTAAAATTTCACGACCATAAACAGGAAAACGTCGGCAAAGCGCCATTGCCTTTTGCTTAATTTCTTTAATCAACGTCTCATTACCCATATCCGATAAAATATCCGCAATCCAATGCGCTAACTGAATCGCTTCGGCTTCTTTAAAACCACGCGTAGTCATGGCAGGAGTGCCTAAACGTATGCCGCTGGTTACAAATGGCGATCGAGGTTCATTGGGTACGGTATTTTTATTCACAGTAATATTCGCACGACCTAAGGCTGCTTCGGCCTCTTTCCCAGTTATCGCTTTGTTGATTAAACTCAGCAAAAATAAATGATTTTCTGTTCCACCTGAAACAACATCAAAACCGCGATTCATCATCACGTCTGCCATTGCTTTCGCATTTTTAAGGACTTGTTGCTGATACACTTTGAATTCGGGTTGCAATGCTTCTTTAAATGCGAGGGCTTTAGCAGCAATGATATGCATTAAAGGCCCCCCCTGTGATCCTGGAAAAATGGCTGAATTTAATTTTTTTTCCAACTCAGGGTTGGATTTTGCAACAATTAATCCAGAACGCGGACCACGCAACGTTTTATGCGTGGTTGAAGTCACCACGTCTGCATATGGCACCGGATTAGGATACACGCCTGCTGCAACTAATCCTGCGACATGTGCCATATCCACCATGAAATAGGCTTCAATACGCGCGGCAATTTCACTCATGCGTTTCCAATCCACAATACCAGAATAAGCAGAAAAACCGCCTAAAATGAGTTTTGGTTTATGTAATAATGCTAATTCCAATACGTTGTCGTAATCAATTTTGCCCTTTTTATCTAAACCGTAATGCACCGCGTGATACAATTTTCCGGAAAAATTCACTGGAGCGCCATGCGTTAAATGACCTCCATTCGATAAATCCATTGCCAAAAAAGTATCGCCCGGATGCAACATCGCCATCAACGCTGCCGCATTCGCTTGCGAACCCGAATGGGGTTGCACATTGGCGTAGTCCGCACCAAATAATTTTTTCGCTCGATCAATGGCTAGCTGCTCTGCCTGATCGACATACTCACAACCCCCATAATAGCGCTTACCTGGATACCCTTCGGCGTATTTGTTCGTCAACAGTGACCCTTGCAATTGTAATACACCGGGGCTGACATAATTTTCGGAGGCGATTAATTCGATATGATCTTCTTGGCGGATGGCCTCCTGCGTGATGGCTGCCCATA
>Ga0155612_129_pt1 | contig 28001 bp, 17 predicted proteins | sample RifCSPhighO2_12_FD_107269 | JGI IMG/M metagenome (GOLD analysis project Ga0155612, IMG submission 107269) | Coxiella sp. RIFCSPHIGHO2_12_FULL_44_14 | reverse complement strand
ACGATTTTTCCGTGTCATCGGCAATCAAACTACCGGCAGTGGCTTGGGGCTAAGCATCGTGCAACAGATCGCCAAGCTACACCACGCTAAAATCATTTTAAAAACACCGGAAAATGGACAGGGACTCGATTTTCAGGTTATTTTTCCTGCTGTGAGCTAGAGGCGCCATCAGGATTATTGGTGCAGGTTATTGGAGTGTCCCCCCACTATGTAACGTACGGAGGGAAGGAGACTGGATTCGCTGTTCCAAGATTTTTTGCTTTTCGCACACTATCGATGATGAAGCAATCGCCCTGCACGTGCGTGCTGATCGCGCTGATGTCGCCAGCTGATGTGACCATTGACAATCACCGTATCAATTCCTTCAGCCGGCTCTTTGGGTTTGTCAAAAGTGGCTTTATCAATTACCGTATGGGGATCAAACACCACTATATCAGCATAAGCACCTGTTCGTAGCACTCCACGGTCTTTTAGTTGAAACTGCTCTGCAGCTAAACTTGTCATCTTACGCACAGCTTCTTCCATGCTAAAGAGTTTTAGCTCACGCGCATAATGCCCTAACACGCGTGGAAAAGTTCCCCACAACCGCGGATGAGGATGTTTGTCATGCGGTAATCCGTCAGAACCAACCATCGTGCTCGGAAACTGCAAAATACGCTGAACATCCGCCTCATCCATTTGAAAATAGCACGCACCACCCGGCATGAGTCGCCGGGCAGCTTCTATCAAACTACACTGCCACAGTTTTGCAATATCCGCTAAATCCTTTCCTGCAACATCAGGATAAGGGGCCGACCAAGTAATTAAAACGCGTGTCTTGCCATCGATGTGACACGGATCTAATACCGTCGATCCCGCCACATAAGGATACACATCCAAACCGATGGGCTGTTTTTCTTGGCTCTCCCGAATGAACGCCAGTGTCTCATGACTGCGCCCCCAATTGCGCCAACCTGCGCACTTATGATGAGAGATCACCAGCGGAACTCGGGCTAATCGCGCAGCCATCACACTTTCTTGCAGCGATTCCATCACACCATCAAATTCATCCCGCATGTGTGTAGCATAAATCCCTTGATGCGAAGGCAGTAATTTCGCTAATGCCACCACTTCTGCAATATCTGCCGCTCGATTGGGCGCATAAAATAATCCCGTGCTGAATCCTATAGCACCCTCTTTCAAACAATTTTTTAACTGATCACGCATCACGTTTATTTCTCTCGCATCTGCTTTACACGAAACGTCAGCCATCGCTCCCACCCGTAAAGTGGCGTGACCAATCAATGCAGCAATATTAATATTGGGACGTGCTTTTCGTAAAGCAGTGGCATAATCAGCAAACGTGCTAAAATGAAAATCGACTTGTTGCCCAATTAAATTTAGTGGTTCAGGAGGGGCTTTTTTTAAAACTAATGGCGCTAAACTGATCCCGCAATTACCGACAATCTCAGTGGTGACACCTTGACTTAATTTGGAGATCATCGCAGGATCTGTCAGAACAATCCCATCATCGTGCGAATGTGTATCAATAAACCCGGGACAAATCATTTGTTCATGCACATCGATTTCTGTGGCCGCCCTCGCCCCACCCAGCGAACCTAATGCCACAATACGCTCGTGTTGAATCGCTAAATCCCCTTTGAAACAAGGCTGACCTGTGCCATCCACCAACCACCCATTTCGCAAAAGAATATCAAAGTGCTGCGGCATAAATGTCCTTGAGATCCAGCCTAACACGGTGGTAAATGATCATGTAGCGTGTGGGCAGTGAATTCCGAATAATTCGCAAAAGTCTTTCGGGTGCTCTCGATAGCAGCTGATTCGGGAACGGGCTCCTGCCCTTGACGCTTTTACCATCCATGGCCGCGACATCCCTCATCATCTGCCATCTCCATCACCCACGACTTTTGCGAATACCGCCAATTGTCAACAGACACTCAATCACTCAACACTAAAAATAAGTCTTTATCGAAGAAACAACGTTATAATCATCATCTACGACAAAAATTTCTCGCCATTTATCGAATGTAGTACACGGATGAGAAATGCCACAACCGATCATGTCACCGACTTGTAAAGGACAATCCAACGGCACACGCATATGAGCATGTTGATCATCTAATTTAAAAATAATATATGCATTAGTAAGAAATGAGGGTGGTTGCATCGCCCTGGCCCATTTCAGTGGTATAGGTAAATCGATATCATAAGAACAATCCCGTTTTCCCATCGTCAAAATAACCAGCCCCGGCTCTGGACACGATTGCACGTAACTCCACACCTCCAGTGCTGGTTTTAATTCGCTGCCATGTAACCATGACCGTTGTACACGATGCTGTAACGACTGAAACAATTTTTTGTAAAATAGGGAATCGTGTGTCAAATAACAGCCACTGCGCAATACAACTTCTACCGGTGTTTTTAAGCGCACTGACGCCCATTGTTCCGCCACGATATCATAAAAAGCAGAACCCCCAGCGGTTAAAATAATCGTATCAGTAGAAAATAACCCTTGCTCTTCACACTGCTCGGCTAATTGAGTTGTAGTCGCCAGTAAATTTCTGACTTTTTCTGCATCTTGCTCCGGGTGGCCCGATACCAAAAAGCCTTCAAAGCATTCCACCCCACATAATGCTAAATAAGGTTCCGCTTCGCGAATAGCCTTAGCCAGCGTAATTGCGCTCATTATATCTCGACATCCCGCCCGACCACCCACGTATCCCATTTCAATCAATAAGGGTAATGGGCGACCCATGGCATATACTTTGGCTGCTTCCCGTAACATAGCCAGATTCGCCAAAGAATCTACCAAAATGTACACAGTGAATTGAGGATCGCTTTTTAATAATTCTAAAACACCCGCAATATTACTTTTACCCACTAACTGATTGGCTAATAACACACGCTTAACTCCAAAGGCGTGACATACTTTGATTTGTTGTAACGTCGCTGCTGTAATACCCCAGGCCCCACAGGTTAATTGCAGCTGATACAATTGGGGACTCATGCTGGTTTTCCCATGCGGTGCAATGCCCACTCCCGTTTCAGCGAGAAAGTCCCGCATCCAGCGGGCATTATGTTGTACTGCTGGCCAGTTCAATATCGCTAATGGTAACGGCAGATCCTCACGTAATACATTCCAGTGTTTCTCAGCCAATTGATGACGAAATACCGTTTTTGTTACCGGCAGGTTTTTCGTTAATGGATCCAAAGCTTCCTGGTGAAGTTCTGTAAGGTTCATATTAAAATTCTTCCAACGTTAATGCTCGTGCAAATAAACGATTGCCTGCCATCAATCCCGCATCCACTGGCAACACGACTCCCGAAATAACGCGCGCTTGTGGCGATGCCAAAAAACTCACGGCCGCAGCAATGTCATCCGGTTCAGCGAGTCGCTGGAGTGGATACCATTTAATAAGTTCCGTGAAAAGATGGGGATTTTTTTTCACTCGAGCTTCCCACGCCGGTGTGCGCACAGTGCCCGGACAAATGGCATTGGCTCGAATTCCATAAGGTCCCAATTCCATAGCCAACGCCTGAGTGTAGCTAATGAGCCCCGCTTTTGCTGCACTGTAAGCGGGGTTACCAAAAGCAGCTAAGGCATTAACACTGCTGATATTGATAATCACACCACTGCGATTGGCCATCATGTTATCTCGCACCGCTTCAACACAATGAAACGCACCTGATAAATTTAAGTCAATCTCCCGATGCCATGCAGCGATGTTCATCTTTTTCAATGTGGGATTATCGCTGGCTCCTGCATTATTTATCAAAATATCCACAGCACCTGACTGTGGAATCACGCTATGAATAGCTTTTTTCACTTCTTCTACTCGAGTAATATCTGCCGTAACAGGAAAAATAAGCATACCTTTAACAGTATTGATAAATTGCTGTAAAGATTCACGTTGACAATCGAGAGCGATGACTTTGGCCCCACCCTGCAGAAAATGTTGGCACAGTGCTTGCCCAATAGCACCGGCAGCACCCGTCACCAACACGGTTTTATTTTGAAAGACTTTCATGACATCTCCTGCCTCAGCTGCGTTAAAGCATCTGCTATCCACGTCAAATGATGATAGGGTAATAGTCCCAAATTATAAAAAGAAAAATCACGAATACCCAGTCGACGCAATGCGAGGACGGTATCCACCACCTGCTGTGCTGAAGTCATGTCCGGTAATCCGGGGCGCAAAATAGCTCGTACTTTGCGGGGATAACCCACTCGTTGGATAACGTCTTTCGCATCATTCACCACATGTTCCACGCTGGAATGATAAAAAGGACATTCAATAAAATCGACCATCGTTGCCAATACTCGAATATCCGATCCTTCTAAATCCGCATTCGAATGTGGTGGTTGCACGGTGGGAATGACGCTAATAGCGCATTCCCGCCGGACGTGGGCACGAATTTCATTTAATAGCGTACTGACCTGCTGACAGCGCCACTGTCGCATGGCACCCAGCGCTGTCTGAAGCTGGCTATCCATCATGAACGCATCGGGTTTTTTTTCATGGTTCAGGATACCCTCCTCACACCAATGCTGATCTACTCGCTTGCGTATCGCCTGTTGTAACCAGCGAGCTGGAATCCCCTGTTGTTGTAATCCCGCTAGACAATAAGAACAAAAACACAGCGCTAACAAAGCCTTTAGCCACGAATTTAAAGCAATTTGTGAAAATTCGTGATGATACCCGTGCTCAAAAGGCAAAAAACCTGGCGTTTCCAGTGTCAGTCCAATCACCGGATAATGCTCAGCGATATCCACACATAATTGAATGGCATATTCGTGAACAGCCGGATGACAGGGACACAAACTATAAACATACCGATCACCCCACGCATTACAAACGGTGGTATCGGGATGTAACAGACCCAATCGACTGTTATGCAGCAACACAAGCCACGCCTGCACTGAGATATCATTTTGTTCAGTATAGGCTCGCAGCACATCGTGCGCTTGAATTAATGGATTGATTTTAGGTTTTAATAACCCATACCGTGACAAACTCGCCTGAAAATAAACGGTACCATCTTCGGGAAAAATGACTTTGCTGTTTTTCCCATGAGGACGAATAAACTTCCCCGCATGATAACTACATGCCATAGTGAGCGTGTTCAATTGCCAATCATGAAACTGATGACACCATCGCGCAGGGGAATCGTCCATTAAATCCCAAGGATAGGCATAGAGCGCATAATACATGTTGGTTAGGGTAGCATGCGTTTCTATAAAATACAAAGTGGCACACACTTGCAACAACACAGCATCCATGTCAGAATGCAGCCACCTTTGATGCAGGACGAGAACGGTTATTATGCCCATCAAACGCTATGGATCAGGCAGGTCGGGAGCAGGAGGCCAACATTTACCTTTCGCGAAAGCAACACAAGCCGGTGGATTTTTGTTCATTTCAGGGCAAGTTGCTATGGACGAATCGGGTGAAATCGTTCCGGGTGGAATTATTCCCCAAGCTCGCAAGACCATCGAAAATCTCATTAAAATTTTAGAAGAATGCCATTACACACTCGCCGATGTAGTCAAAGTAAACGTTTGGCTAGATGATCCGCGTGATTTTTGGACATTCAACAAGATCTACGCTGAATATTTTTCGGATCATCCCCCTGCTCGATCGACAGTGTGTTCATCGATGATGGTGGATGCCAAAATTGAAATGGATCTGGTTGCATATCAACCCCCTCACTAACTAGTAGGTATCACTCGTTTGACGACGGTGACTTCGAAATTTGCTCTTTTTACCATTATCATCGCTGCCACAGGTGGTATTTTATACGGCTATGAAATCGGTATGATTAATGCCGCTATTTTGTTCATCAAAGAAAGTATCCCTTTATCACCCGCAGAAACATCTTTCACCGTTGCAGCGGTATTCGCAGGCAGCTTTTTGTCAACGCTGTTGGCAGGCCCCCTATCTGATCGCTTTGGACGACGAAATTTAATGGTCTATGCAGCCATTTTTTTCATCGCTGGCGTCGTGACACTGGCAACCGCATGGCGCGTTGATATGCTGATTTTAGGTCGCCTTATTCAAGGAATGGGCATCGGCATCGTATCGATTATTATTCCTTTGTATTTATCAGAAACCGTACCAGCCGGTGTACGTGGTCGCGGTGTGGGGGCTTTCCAACTTCTGCTGGCAGGAGGCATTGTTTGTTCTAATTTAGTGGGCTATTACTTTGCACAAACCCACAATTGGCGAGCCATGATCTGGACAGCTACAGCACCAGGTTTATTGCTATTGGCCGGTTTATTTTTCTTACCTGAATCTCCTCGCTGGTTGTATGCTAAAAATAATCCTAAAAAAGCTTTAGCTGTATTAGCTAAAATGACTGCTTCACAGGAAGGATCGTATGAATTTAAATTCATGCAAGAAATTCAAGTGCAAGACTTTGGTAACTGGCGCGCGCTCGCTCAATTAGTCAACCCTCTGTATCTTTATCCATTGACGATCGTTTTTGCCGCTGCTATTTTACAACAGCTTTCCGGTATCAACGCTTTTTTACAGTACAACGCCACACTACTCGATGCCGCTGGATTCCGATCTGATGTCACTGCCATCTTGGGGGGCGTCAGTATCAGCATCATCAATCTGGTAGTGACTGTCATTTCTTTGCTGTTGGTAGATCGGGTAGGGCGTCGTCCATTATTGAATATTGGGTTGAGCGGCATGGTGGTGGCACTGATTGGATGCGCGGGTGTTTTTTTTATACTACCTTATGGCCCATTGCGTGCAGAACTGCTCTTATCGGGTTTGATCATGTTCATTATTTTTTACGGTGTGGGACCAGGTTTGATCGTGTGGCTTATCTTATCCGAACTGTTACCACTCGCGGTACGAGGGACTGGCATGGGGCTGGCCCTGTGCTTGAATGCATTGGGTTCTACGCTCCTCTCTTCTTTATTCATCCCTCTGTCGGATCACATCGGCTATGCTGGTATTTTTATTCTTTGCGCTATTTTTGCGTTGATTTATTGGTACATTGCCGTTTTCAAAATTCCAGAAACTAAAAATAAAACGTTGGAAGAAATAGAATACTATTTTAAAAATCGTCACGCGAGACGATGAGAATCAAAGCGCTAATAAACATAGGATAATCCTGCGAGGACAACAAAAACAAGCCATAATAATATTTAGTGTTTCTAATCAGATCACTATCTTGTCCTTATAGTTGTTCTATAAAAATAATGTGTTTTTCATGCTATGATCAAAACTGCGGTAGCTAACATCCTGCAATCGTAAACGCAACTCTTCACATTTCTTTACAGCTTGTTGATCACCTTGTTGAGCTGCCTTTTCATACCAATTCAAAGCGCATTGTTCATTTTTATCTATGCCATCGCCACGTTCTAACATCATTGCTAGATTATACATAGCACGCACATGACCTCGTTCGGCACCTTTTAAAAAGTAATCATGGGCTTGCTTTTTGTTTTGCGGCATACCGCCTCGACCTTTCAAACAAAAAAGTCCTAAATTAGTATTGGCTTTATAATAGTCTTTTTTAAGGGCCTTGTCATAATAAACTCGCGCTTGTTCATATTGTTTTTCGCTCTCGCAGGCAATGCCTTGTTGATAGCATTCTTCCGGCCCTGGCGAAGAGGGGCGTAGCATGGAAATATCAAGTCGATGAATAATGGTGGATAAATCAGGGCGCTTAGCTGGATCTTGTTGTCGACACATTTCAATCAAATCAACATACACATCCGCGACTATATTTGGTATCGGTTCCCGTCTTTTATTTAAAATATCATCGAGAGTAGCGTAAGGACGTTGTCCTGTAACAATTTCCCACAAAATAACGCCGTAACTATAAATATCGGATTGCTCGATATAATTGTTCCTTTGCGTAAAAAATTCGGGTGCCAACCATTGGACTGCTTGACTGAATCCACCTGCTGTTTTCACGCTGGTTGCTTTGGTTTTAGATAAACCAAAATCTGCTAATTTTGCTTGCCCATATTTGTTAATCAATACATTCGCACTTTGCAAGTCTCGATGCACAACACCTTGGCTATGAAGATAATGCAAACCGCGTGCGATATCCAACGCCATATTTTTTTGCTGTTCGGCGGATAATTTTTCGGCTGCTAGCACCTCATACAAAGAACCTTTTTCCATATATTCCATTATCAAACACGCACGTCCGGATTCTAAACAGGCCCCATAAAATTGAACGATCTGTTGATTACGTAATTGACTGATAATTTGGACTTCGCGAATAAAAAAATCCTTGTCTTGCTCAGTCAATAAATTTTCCATGAGCTTAATGGAGACTACTTGCTCATTCCATCGGCCAAGATAAATTTCTCCAAATGCACTATCTGCTATTTTTTTATCAAACATAAGCTCAAAATAAGGAACCATGTAACGGGGATCAAGCAATGGTTTTGGTATAGAACGATTAATATTAAGCGCGGTAATTTGCTCTTTCATAGAAGCCAATTGTTGCAATATAATGAATTGTCCTTCTCGTTGTTCTGAACTTAGTTGTTGAATTTTACTATTTGCTTCTTGGTTTAATTGAATAATCCTATCTTGATTAGATAAAATAAAACGATAATCAGATGCTTGATCAACTTTATCTTGCTGATGATTAACAATTTGCTGAGCAGCTAAGCCTAAATTAAGTTGCTGCATGGATTTTTGCAATTCATCATTTAATTCCTGAAATTTATCACGATAGGTGCCCGTCTTTAAAATATATTTAAACCAGCTATTGCTATTGGAGAATTCCTGCATAAATCTCAAACAATTGTTTAAGCAAGTTAATAAATCATTTAATCCACGCTGGTAATGGTCTTTATTTTCAATTGTATTAAGCCCGTAAACGCTTTCTTCAGCAATACGAACGCGTTCGGCTAAACGCGTGCATTGCGCCTGATTTGCTTTCACCAGTCGAGCTTGGTCATAAATTAATTTTGCTATAGAATAGATACTTTGTAGTGCTGTTTGCGGATCCATCATAAAATTAATTTCCTATGTTTTTTATTTATTCTGATTTGTTTGTTAAAGTCCAGAATTTAAATTATCACGGTAACTAAGCTGCATAGATTGTTGTTCTTCTGCTTTCAATTGCATGACTGCTTCATCGGCTGTCGGACGCGCAGCAGGTTCTTTATTCCAACAAAATTTAATGAATTGGGAAAGCTTAAGAGGACATTCTGCTGGGATTTTTTCTTGCTGGCCTTCAGCAATCCAGTACATCGCCACCGCTAGCGATGGTGCATCTTCAAAGGGTCGTTTTCGTGAAACGAGCTCCCACAGGATCATACCAAAGCTATATATATCAGACGCTCTCGTATGCGATTTTTGTTTAAAAAGCTCCGGTGCCATCCATTGCGGTGTTCCTGCCAATTGATCACTACCTATACTGCTTTCGCTCTTAATTTTTGATAAACCAAAATCAGCAACTCTAGCATGCATCGCGTTATCCACTAGCACATTCAAACTCTTAAGGTCTCGATGAATAATATTTTCTTTATGCAAAAATGATAACCCAACCGCCACATCACTTGCAATCTGATAGCGAACTTTCCATTCTAGCGGTTCACTATTGTTATGTAACACTTGATATAAAGATCCTTTCGGTAAGTATTCCATTACAATGCCATACGATGGCGTCGCATACACTCCATAAAACCGCACAATTTGGGGGCAGTTCAAGCGCGCCATAATGGCCATTTCTTGTTGGAATTCTTCTAATGCTTGTGACGTTGGATTTTTAATATACAGTTCTTTAATGGCAACTTTAAAATTTCGATATGTTCCTTCTTTAACGATACCAAACTTTCCTTTACCTAATTCTTTGCCGAAGGTAAGTTCAGTAAAATTAATCTTGAAAGAAAACGCTAAATTAGCGGCAGGAATATTTGGCAATGGGGGTTTTACTGCGGCGATGGGGGCGTTATTATTTGATTTCACAGCACGAAGTAATTTCACCGCCTTGGTATGCGAGGCTAAATTAAGCGGCGTCCTTCCTTCATCGTTCATAGCATCTGGGTTCGCGCCTGCATCAAGCAAGAGTTTCATAATGTTAATGTGCCCCTTCGAAGCCGCATAATGCAATGGGGTCCATCCACTGTTGGTTTTGGCTTCTAAATTGACTTCTTTTGTTAAGAGCAATGTTACTATTTCTGTATCCTCTCTCGTTGTGGCTTCATGTAATATCGTGCGACCATCTTGTGCTTTTGCTTCTAAATTTATTCTCTCTGCCAACAAGAGTTTGAGGATGTCTCGCTGATACAGTATAAATGCTTTAACTAAAGCGGTTTCACCAATAGCATTCGTTGTTTCCATATTTACTCTTAACGATAATAAGAGTTTGACCAGTGCTGCATTATTTTTTTCCACCGCAAAAGAAAGAAGCTCTGGACATTCACTGGGATTGGCTTTCGCATGAAGTAATAATGTTATTATTTCTTGGTTTTTTTGATTATGAGCAACTTTTAACGGCGTCATATTGCTGTTGGTTCGAGCATTAGGATTTGCATCAGCGCCCAACAATAATCTAGCATTTTCTACATGATTTTTTTCAACCACCATATACAGCGCTGTTTTTCCTTCATGGTCTGCAAGGTTTGGATTCGCTTTCGCAGCTAGGAGCAATTGAATAACACCGGCACTATTAATCGAGGCTGCCAGATGCAGCGGAGACTGATTTTGGTTGTTAAGTAAATTTAGTAAAGCACTTTTGTGGATTAAAATTTGCAAGATGTTTACATTACCGAAGCTAGCTGCATAATGAACAAAGGTATTACCAGAAACATCACGATAATTAATATCGGAAATTTCAGTCATTAATTGTAAAACGTTTTCTTGATCCCCTGTTCTTACTGCGTTGAACACTTCAAGCTCTATGTTTCTAGGTGGTTTTTCAACAGGCTGAGGATCATAAGCTTGCGGAGATTGCATATATTGAGCTTGATAAGGTTCTTGATGAGTTTCTTGAGGAATACGCACATAAGGACTGTACCGGTTGCGGCAAACCCAAATAAATCCTGCTGTTCCCACAGCAAGTAGCAATACTCCTCCTACTACAGATCCAACAATAATGAAAATTTTTACAACCGTGTTATTGCCCTTGGGTGGACAAATATTTTGAATTTTCCAAAAATTGGGTGCGTTATTTAACGAAACTGCCGATAACACATTCGTTAAATTTAAATTGATAAAACTGAAAGTTATATTAGGAGAAACAAAATTAAGCGCGTGACTGCGATTAAAAAACAATGCTGGTAATTTTTGTACATTATCACAGTTATCTATTTCACCATTTTCATGAATTCTTCCTAATAAAATCTGATATTGATAATCAGAGTTCCCTATTTCTATATTCATATTAGATAAAAATAACAAATCAGTATTATTGACCGCATTCTTACTGATAAAGTTACTATATTTACCAACAAAATCATGGGATTTTAATTTATCTATTTCAATTTGCCAAATTGATGAGCCATTACTATTAAAAAATTTCATCAAAGCAGGGGTTACTTGACTAGAATTAACATAATTAAATGTTGAAAAACAAATTATATTATTATCAGGAGTTGTGACTAATTGACCAAAAGATAACGTATAGTCTTTAATGACATCTGCCTGTATTTGATTCGTCCATAGTAACGTCCCATTATTGGCCCATTTTATCAGCCATGCGTCGTGCGGATAGGGCTCATTGTCATTGTAAGTTTGTAACGATGCAATCACACCATCAGGAGTAGCAGTGACTCCTACAACATTGCTATCACCACTATTTCGTACCAGAATAGTTGCCCATTGTAAGTTTCCATCTGCCGCTAATTTAGCAATAATAAAGCTATGTTTGGGTAAACTTATATTAGCAGCGATGATAATACCATTATCACTTGTTGCAGTAAGAGTCTCCGAAGATGGAGAGCCTTCTAATTCGATACGAGTGGCCCAAAGTAAAGTTCCATTATTAGCAAATTTGAGTGTCTGAAAATAGTCAAACTTTACGTTCCAGGCACTGCCTACCACAATGGCATTATCAGCAGTGGTTGTGATAGCGTCTACTTCGATTCCCTCAAAAGAATAGGCCCAAAGCGGTGCGAGATCATTAGTCAATTTAATGAGCAGTGGTTTGTCATAACGCCTTATTCCAAGGAAAACAATATTTCCGTCTGTCGTTTTAGCCATACTACATTCACTCCCCCACCCCCTTGGAGATATTGATAAAATAGTATTTTCAACAAACACACCATTCCCCGAAAATTTTTCTATTAAGAGATTCTCGTTTTCCAAAATTTGAGCTGCTATTAATACGCTGTCATCTGCGAATGTTAATAGACCTATTGCGCCTGCTACGTTTGTTTCATTTATTAGTTTTTCAAGAAAAGTCTGGTCGGTTGTGTCAGCAAAACTCGTAGGCAACTCCTGTAACAATATACTGATGCATCCTAATGATGTAGCCCATTCTGGAAATCCACCATGCTGAGTAAATTGCCAGACAAAGCTATATCCAAGAACACTTTGTGTTAATTGCAATTTAATTAAATTCAGGTTGAAATCGTTTATTTTCATGCTGCCATTTCTTATAAAGTAAGAAATTGATAAACCAACGACAACAAAGGTTGCTATTCCTAAAAGGGGTTTACTATTTTCTCTTATACCCATTAAATAAGGAAAACCGTTTAATACGATCGCATCGCATTCTTTCCTGACTATGGATAATTCCTGTTTTTCCGAAACTGATGAAAAAAACAATACATTAAGCGCCACCACCAGCTCCCAATAAGCCTTAGCAGGCACAGAGTGTACCGCATAAGGATTCATATTATCTCGAAGTTGGTACGTACCGATAAATTCCGCTAATTTCTCTATTACACTATGGTAAAATTCTTTAGATATTAGTTGGCTATTTTGATAGTATCTCAAGCTCTCCAACAACTCATTCGGCGTTAATTGATTTTTGGAAAATTGCACTAAATGAAAAATCAAATCTTGATAGAAGAAAAACAAAACGCGATCTGGTTTCTTTTGTGCATTCTCTCGTAGTCTCGCACGTGCTTCTTTAAGGAGCGGCACATAAATCAACTTTAATACTGCTTCTTTTCCATATTTCTTCTCCAAATACTGCAAATGCCGATCACAATACAAAGGAGAAATATGCTGACTAGCTTGGTGGAAATAACATTGCAACATTTCTCTTAATATAGAAGGATGAATTTTTTTTTCAGAAGCCTCTGCAAAAAGAATATTAAGATCATCCTTCAGTGTGTTGCGATCATTTTGATAGGCAATAAAATCAGGGTGATTTTCCATCTTTATAAACCATGGAATATTTTCTTTCTGCTGCAAAAAGCTCAACGCTGATATCATTCCCTGACCAAAAGGCATCAACAGATGTTGCAAGTAAGAAAAAATATTGAGTTCCATCATGCTTTTTCTTTTCTCCTAAGAAAAGATAATAATTTGTGAAATCTCGTGGTTTATGAAAAACTATTTAGGTTATCCAGATAACTAAGTTGCATCGATTGCTCTTCTTCTGCTTTCAATTGCATGACCGCTTCATCGGCTGTTGGACGCGCAGTAGATTCTTGCATCCAACAAAATTTAATGAGCCGCGCTAATTTAGGTGGGCATTCTTCAGGAATATCTTCTCGCTCGCCTTCAAGGACCCATTGCTTGATCAATGCCTGATTTTGAGCATCTTCAAATGGCGTTTTACGTGCAACCAACTCCCACAGGGTTATACCAAAACTGTATATGTCGGCTTCCTTGGCATACACCGCTTTGCGCTTGAATAGTTCTGGAGCCATCCATTGTAATGTCCCAACCACTTGGCTACCAGTGACACTACTGGATTCGTTTTTGATCTTTGCCAAACCAAAATCCGTGAGTTTTGCTCGCATCTGATCGTTCAACAATACATTCAAACTCTTTAGATCACGATGCAGGATATTTTCTTTATGCAAGAAAGCCAAACCACAGGCAATATCAAAGGCGATTTGATGGCGTGTTTCCCACGATAACGGTTCACTGTTGTGCAAAACCTTGTACAATGAACCTCTTGCAAGAAACTCCATGACAATACCATAGGAAGGTTGCAAGTAAATACCATACAATTGCACGATCTGTGGGCAACGCAAACGCGCCATAATAGCCATCTCGCTTTGAAATTCTTCAAGCGCTGCTTGAGAGGGATTTGTAACATGCAATTGTTTGATAGCCACATCGTTGTGTCGATACACACCTAAATGCACGACACCAAATCCACCTTTTCCCAGCACCTTATCAAAAGTCAGCTCGGTGTAATCCAATGTAAAAGAGAGCAGTAAATCCGTTTTATCCGCCGCCGACAGTACATTTTTTTGAACAACCATCGGCGTTCCTACAGTAGATTTCGTTGCACGAAGCAATTTCACTACTTCCGTATGAGATGCCAAGTTTAAAGGTGTCTTTCCAGCTTTATTTACTGTTTCTGTATTCGCGCCCTTATCTAACAATAATCCAACAATTTTGGCATGACCTTTCGTAGCGGCACAGTGCAAAGGAGTTTCATCTTCATTGTTCCGGGATTCTAAATTGGCGCCTGCGTTCAAAAGCAACTGAACCACTGGTGCATGACCATAGATAGTGGCAAAATGCAAAGGTGTCAGATTATTTTCATTATTTTTTATTTCCAAATTGATGTTGGATTCTAAAAGCAATTTGACTATTTCTACGTCACCTAACATAGCAGCGTAAGGCAATAAGTCGAAATGGGCTAATGGGTTCGCTTTTGCCATCAACAATAATTTAACTATTTCACGGAACTCACTAGAATTGCTCGTTTGCCATTGATGATACGCTCCTTTTAACGGTGTATCGCCATTCTTTGCAGAAATATTCGGATCAGCCCCTTTAGATATTAGTAGTTCAACAATGTGAGGGTCGGTTGCAAAATGTAAGGCAGTCTTTCCTTCTTTATCTGAAATATTTGGATTTGCGCCAGCTTCTAGCAGCAATTGGGTGATTGCTCTATTGCTTGCTTTCACTGCCAAATGCAATGCAGTTTGGTTTTCTTCATCAACAGTTTGTGGATCAGCTTTTCTATCCAAAAGAAATTTGACAATATCAACATGCTTTCTTTCAGTAGCAAGATGCAGCGGAGTTCTGCCCTTTTTATCCCGGGTCCCTATAGTAGCACCCGCGTTCACCAGCAACTGAACAACTTTCATGAGTTGATCATCGTAATGTTCGACAGCAACCACTTGGTGCAATGCTGCTCTACCATCCTTATCGGCAACATTAGGATCGACCTTTGCTTCCAAAAACAATGAAACAAGCGCTATTTCATTGGTACTTTTAGACATGTCTGCGTAGTGCAATACGGTTCGACCATTTTGGTCTTTAGCTTTAAGATCGGCGCCATGTGCAAGAAATATTTTAGCCAATTCAAGCTTGCCTTGTTGTGCCGCATAATGCAAAGGAGTCATTCTCGTCGCGTTGGCGCAATCAACAAGCATGCCGTTTTTTAATAGAAATTTTGCCGCTTCAGGAGCGGCAACATGTAATGGCGAATAACTGAGTTTGTTAAACACATTAAAATTGACTGCTCTTGCAGTTAACTGTTGCAGGGCGTTAATATCGTCACTGGCTGCAATATGGTGAGCTAGCGTATCGCCTTGTGCATCTGCCTCGTGGACGTTAATGCTTATTTTAGTTATCGCCTGCGAAGCGGTAATGTGCATTAGATCAATATGCTTCATCGGCTGCGAAGCGGTAATGTGCATTGGATCAATATGCTGCTTCGCTGCAGCAACAAGCTTGTGTTCGACTAATAGCTTTTTAAAGGCTGTTAGTGGTTGCTTTAAGTTTAATGTCGCGCCGAAAAAATCAATCTTTCTATCCATGTATTTTTCTACTGGAATTTTAATCCCAGTCTTATTTTCTATGCTATTTCTGCCATTCTTATAAGCTAAACACTGGCCATACAGCATGGCGGCTTCTAGACAATATTGTCCCCAAGGACCACTCAAAGTTATTGGCCCACAGCGATAGTCTTTGTCACCCTCATAAAAATAGTGGGTGCTATGAGGGTCTTTTTTCAGCATAACCCCTATATCCCTGATAACCAAGATTATCATTTCATCACATGGAAAAGTGTAACCTTGGTAAGATTGGACCAATCCATGGTCAAGATCTTTCGTAAAGTAATCCCTTAATTTTTTATCTTCAAAGCTTTGTTTTTTCAGTCCTAATTGCTTGATTACTTCATCTATATCAGTCGAGTTTTCTGCACCCTTTATAGTACTTAAAATTTCGTCAAAAAACTTTTTAGCTTCTGCTTCATTGACACGACCATGGGTGTAATGACTGTAACTTCTTGCAAGTATGGTGCTTTTTTTCTGTAAGACTGCTTCTTTTACAGGATCAAAATCAATCAAATGTTGTGGTTCTCTCATTTTCATGTCTCCTATGTTGAAATGCGACTCTCTTTTAAAAAATTATTATTGATTACCAAATTTATTATTGAAATAGGGATAAAGTTGTGGGCAAGCACATAAAAACATAGAGGTTTTCAATATTTCTTCTTTCGGGAAGTAACCCAACCACGGGAGATGAGTCTACGTCTTCTTAACAAGTCTTTCAATCATTTCATCAGTAGGCAACGAGAGACGAAGGCTCAACAATGCGCACCAAGCAGACTCTAGCAGTGCGAAACTTCTGATATACGAAACAAGAACAAAGTACGTACAAACACCACCTATTCTTAGACAACTGACTTATACACAATTTCTGTGGATAACTTTGTGAGTATTTTGTCAGAAGTGCCCTCAAAATAGTGAAGCCACAACACCGTCAACGGTTTGCCCAGCAAATAAGCAAAAGAAATTTATTTTTATTAATCATTAAGTTACATAACGTGTGGGAAAAATTTTCTTTCGCCCAGGAAATTGTTTGACAATTTTGTTAGGATCCGTTAGAGCTGTGAGCAAGTAGTCCCTATTCCCTACTCAAGGAAAGGGAAATCGCTCCAAATCGCAATGGAAATAATTCCTTATGTATCGTGAGTTATTCGCCCTATGGAATGAGGACATTGTCGCACTGACCGTCAATCGACGATTAAGCCAAGAAATTTTGCGACAATATGGTCAATATCAACTCTCTCAGCAAAAAACTGTTTGGGAAACACCAACGGTGCTTCCCCTCGACGCTTGGCTGACATTTCTGTGGCAACACCATCCTCATGCCCAAGGCTTGCTGTTATCCGAATTTCAAGAACGCGTTTTATGGCAACGCATTTTATGCACCGAATCGGTTCAGGATGATGCATGGATTCTTCAGTCATTGCCAACAGCCTCGCTCGCCGCAGAGGCTTGGTACTTGCTCAAACGCTGGGACTTGTCCATGCAAGTCATTGAAGAAACGGCTCACCCTGAAATACTGGCTTTCGTCACTTGGACTAAATGTTTCCAACAAATTCAAGCCACGCAAGGTTATTTAAGCATCGCCGAACTTCCTAAAGCCGTTGATGAACTGATTCAAACAGATACTATTCAGTTGCCATCAAAAATCTTTTTACTCGGATTTGATGAATTCCAACCCACAGTCCAACGTCTGATCAATCATCTGCAACAACGCACTACATTGCAAGTCTGGAATCCGCCACCGCGACAAGCCCAATTACAGCGTATTCAATGTCCTGATCTCGACACTGAATTATTGACCATGGCGCGCTGGGCTAAAGCACATCATGAAAAACATCCTCAACAAAAAATAGGGTGTCTCATTCCTAATCTGACGGCTTTGCGCAAACCAATCATCCGTATTTTTACAGAAGTCTTCGCACCACAGGGTCTATTACCCAGTCTCTCTTCTCAATTATTGCCTTTCAATCTATCCGCTGGACAACGCTTAGATAAATTTCCAATGATACAAAGTGCTCTCGCTATTTTACAAATACATCCAACTAAGATCCCATTTGAAATACTTTCGCTCATTTTGCGTTCCCCTTATTGCAATTATCACGATGCAGAAGTCGCTATGGCTACTCAAGTTGAGCTCCACATTCGAGAACAGCATGGGCTACAAATCAATAAAAAATCACTGTTGGCGCTCTTGCATCGATCGCAACCCCATTTTCCATCAGCTACTTTAGCCCATCGTTGGACTGCTTTTCTAAAAACACCTCAACAAGTTGTTCTACTACCCAGCCAATGGGCAATCCAATTTCAGCAAAATCTGACGAACCTCGGTTGGCCTGGGCAACGCCCATTATCCAGCAATGATTATCAATTAAAACAACGTTGGGAAAAAGTATTATCAGAATTGGCTGAATTGGATTTTTTGTGTCATCCTTTATCGCACCAAGAAGCTTATGCTCTTTTGTCCTCTCTCGTCCAATCCGTTGTGTTCCAATCGGAATCTCCTGAAGTCCCCATACAAATATGGGGCTTATTAGAAGCAGGAGGTAGCCAGTGGGATCACCTGTGGATCATGGGGCTGGATGATGAAAACTGGCCTCCTCCTGCTCATCCCAATCCCCTGCTTCCGTTTTTTCTACAACGCCAACAACGCATGCCTCATGCCAGCGCCCAGCGTGAACTCGAATATGCAGAGCGGTTACAGCAACATTTGTTCCAGCAAGCTAACCATGTGATACTCAGTTCCGCACAATACGTGCGTGACACACACCACCTCTCGAGCCAGCTCATTCAATCCATCCCCCGTATCGAGATCGATGCATTATCATTACCCCCTTATCAAAGCAACCTAGAACGGGTATTCCGCTCCAGTCAATTGGAATACTTACCCGATGCCGAAGCGCTGCCCTTACAAGCTCACGAGCATATCCGAGGCGGCAGCCGCATTTTGCAAGAGCAAGCACTCTGCCCTTTCCGTGCATTTGCAGCGATACGTCTACAAGCGCACCCATTGATCACACCACAATGGGGTTTACGTGCTAAAGAGCGAGGTACGATAGTACACGCTGCACTCGAATGGTTGTGGGAAACCTTACAAACCCAGGAAAAATTGCAACAATATTCTGTTGAAAAATTACAACCATTAATTCAACAAGCGATAGAAACCACTATTAAACGCTATTCGCGTCAACATCCATCATTTTTTCTGCGTGTAGAAAAAAAACGACTTTCGCGTTTATTATATGAATGGTTGCTGTTAGAAAAAAAACGCCCGCCTTTTTGCGTAGCACAACGCGAAAGCGTACATGCACTGACCATCGGACCATTGACTCTGACATTAAAAATGGATCGTGTCGATCTCTTATCGGATGGAGCTCCCTTTATTATCGATTACAAAACAACAACACAAAATGCGATTCAAGACTGGTTTGGCGAGCGTCCACGTCATTTACAATTACCGCTGTATTGTGCTTACGTTTTACCTTCAGCAGCGGGCTTAGCTTACGCTGAAATACAGAGCGGTAAGCTCGCCATGAAAGGACTCTTAACCCAGCATGCTGATCCCACTCAGTGTTTTTCGCAAGTCATCCCTTTAAATCAATGGAAAGGACAAAATGATTGCTTGGATTGGGAGCAAATGCTCACGCATTGGCGTCGTGTATTAACCCAACTGAGCTACGATTTTCATGGCGGCAAGGCTGCCGTCAACCCTCTCGATAAAAATACGACCTGCCAGTATTGTGATCTACACGCTTTGTGCCGCATAGGATCATCCCTATGTCCATCATGACATCACACGATCATACCGTTCGACAAATAGCACTCGATCCCAAGCAATCTTTTATCATGCGCGCACCCGCAGGTTCTGGAAAAACAGAATTATTAATCCAGCGATTTTTGTGTTTATTGAGCCAGGTATCGCATCCTGAAGCGGTTGTAGCTATTACATTTACACGCAAAGCTGCCGCAGAAATGCGTGAAAGAATTTTATCGGCATTGGCATCGGCCACTCAATCCACAGCTGTCAACGACCACCAAAAAATTACCTTAACTTTAGCTCAACAGGTACTCATACAGGATAAAAAACAGGGTTGGTGTTTGCAAAATAATCCCAATCAACTCCGCATTTTAACCATCGACGCCTTGGCTGCAGCCATTTGTTCACAGATCCCTTTATCTTCTGGATTAGGTATACGCCCTACTCTCGTCGATAATGCCGAAATATTGTACCAACGAGCAGTCCATGCATTAATTCACGAAAAACGTTGTCGCTCCAGTATCGAAACAATATTGCTATACCTGGATAACCGCATCGAACGATTAGAATCTTTACTGACTCATATCCTATCACATCGCGAACAATGGTTACCGCACATAATGCAATACCATCGCGATCCCACCGGACTCAAAGAAACACTCAAACAAGGCTTAGAACATATCGCCATTGAAACTATGATGGCAGCCAACGCTGCGCTGCCAGAACACCTCCACAGTGATATTGTATGGTTGTTGCAACATATCCAACAAGAATTTAAAAAAAATGCTCTACCACATCTGATCAGTGCTTCTTCCCCTGTTTCACAGTTTCCAGGAATTCATCTAAAAGATTTTCCCTGTTGGCGTAGTCTCGCTCATTTGTTATTAACACAAAAAGGGGAATGGCGAAAGATTATCGATAAACGCCTGGGTTTTTCCAGTCAATATGCTGATGAAAAAAATCGTCTGATGTCTCTATTAAACATATTAAAGGGAAATGAACCATTAAAAAATGCCTTGACGGATCTTCTTTCCGCACCTCCTCTCCATTACGAACCAACAGCTTGGACCGTTATTCATGCACTCACCCAAGTACTACCCCTGCTTGTTGCCCATCTCCATCTCATTTTTTCCGAACAAGGAGTCATCGATTTTGTGGAATTAACTTTGGGTGCGCTGCGCGCGCTATCCAAAGAAACCCATCCCACCGATTGGGCGCTTTATTTGGACAATCAAATCCATCATTTACTGGTCGATGAATTTCAAGATACTTCTGTCACACAATTTCGATTAATAGAACAACTGCTGTCTGGTTGGCAACCCCATGACGGGCGCACTGTTTTTTTGGTGGGCGACCCCATGCAGTCTATTTATCATTTTCGCCATGCCGATGTGAGCTTATTTTTGCGCGCAGAACAACAGGGCATTGCTCATCTTCCGTTAAAATCCTTGACCTTGCCAACGAATTTTCGCTCAGATACCACTTTAGTCCATTGGGTCAATACGGTTTTCACTACCCTTTTGCCTCGCAGCACAGATGGAACGATCGGAGCCGTTTCTTATACACCTGCGGTAGGTATCCACAATAACACCGGGATTGTAGGGGTTAAATACTATGCTTATCCCCACACAAACGAAATCCAAGAAGCTCAAATGGTCATCGACATCATTCATCGTTGTCAACAGGAAAATCCCACAACTAACATCGCCATTTTAGTCAGAGCACGACATCACTTAACAACCCTTCTTCCTGCGCTTGCTAATGCCTCCCTCTCTTTCCAAGCTACAGACATCGATCCTCTGGGAAATCGCCCAGAAATTCGAGATGTATTGACACTCACTCGGGCGCTATTGCATCGTGGAGATCGTATCGCTTGGCTGGCATTATTACGCGCACCTTGGTGCGGCCTGACATTAACCGATTTATATCATTTGGCCCACAGCGGACATCCATTCATCTGGCAAGCCTTATGGCAATATCACACGCTAAAAACACTGAGCCAAGATGGTATTCAACGTTTGCAACGAATCGTACCGGTACTCATCGACGGTTTTGCACAAGAAGGCCATTTGCCACTCACTCAATGGATTCAAGGTATTTGGATCGCACTCGGCGGTCCTGCTACTTTGCAATATGCCTCACAAATAGATCATGTAAAATCTTATTTTAATTTACTAGAAGAAATGGAAGACAACTTCAGCATTGCTCTATTAGAAAATAAATTAAACCAGTGGTTCACCAACACAACGCCTTCTACACAAACCACGTTACACGTCATGACCATTCATAAAGCAAAAGGACTCGAATTCGACCACGTTATTATACCCGGGTTACATCGCAAAGTTTCTCATTCTCAGAATCCCATTTTAATGTGGCGCGAAAGAACTTCTTCATTGGGTAGTACCGATTTCATTTTAGCACCTATTCCGTCACCCCAAGAACCCAACCATGCAATCTATAATTATCTCAGCCGTATTGAAAAACTCCAATTGCACTACGAAATGGGGCGATTATTATACGTGGCTGCTACCCGCGCTAAACAGTCACTCCACTTGATTTCTGCGGTCGATCCAACAGTAACAGCGCCAGAAAAAGGAAGCTTTCTTGCACTGTTGTGGCCTGTTTGTGGAAAAACCTTTCAGCAAGCGTTCAACCACAGGCTAACTGCCGCACCCCCTGTCGTCCCCTCCCCACCTTCCTCCACCGTATTAATGCGCCTCACACAAGCTTGGCAATCTCCCCTGATAAAAGCGCCAACTGCCGATAAAAATCCGCCCCCCTTTTCTACCCAAGCAGCGACACGACCTGGGATTTCACACACACCTGAACGTCTAGGACAAACTATTCACGAAGCACTAGAAATACTTTCACGCGAAGATATTCGTACCTGGAATACCGATAAAATAAACAGTCAACGATCACGATACCGCCGACGGCTACAACAACTGGGAGTGTTACCGCAGGATCTCGAATCAACAACAGATCTCGTTCTCCAAGCCTTGCACAATACCCTACAAGATCCCCAAGGACGTTGGATGGTGTCTCGTGACCGAGAAAAGGCGCGTAGTGAATATGCGTTTACGGTGATCGATGATAACCAACCCGTACATTATCGTATTGACCGCACATTCATCGACCAAGGCATCCGTTGGATCATCGATTACAAAACATCTCTACCCACCCATGAACCAATAGAAGTCTTTCTCAAAAAAGAACAGGCGTGTTATCATGGACAATTAACAAGTTATGCTAAAGCTTGGCAAAGGCAAGAGAACCGTCCGATTAAACTGGGGCTTTACTTTCCACTCTGTGCAGCATGGTGCGAATGGGAGCATATCTGAATGTCAGAAACCATTGCTAATCGTTTGATCGTCGCTATTTCTTCCCGGGCTTTATTTAATTTAGATGAAAGTAATGCCGTGTTCGAAAAGCAGGGAGTTGACCAGTACGCGCAATATCAAATAGCACACGAAAATGAAATTCTCCTGCCGGGCCTTGCTTTTCCGTTAGTGCAAAAATTTCTAAATCTCAATCAACAAGACCCGTGGGTAGAAGTAATTTTGCTCTCCCGCAATAGTGCAGACACAGGACTACGAATATTTAATAGCATTCAACACTACGGTCTTACCATCACTCGTGCTGCTTTTACAAGCGGAGACAGTCCTTACCAATACATACAAGCCTTTGGCGCTCATTTATTTTTATCAACCCACCCTGAAGACGTCAAAAATGCATTGCGAGCCGGCTGTGCTGCTGCCACCATTCTGCCTGCTACCCCCCCACCCACCACTCCCAGCGGTTGGCAAGAACTGCGTATCGCTTTTGATGGTGATGCCGTTCTTTTTTCAGACGAATCAGAGCGTATTTTCCAAAATCAAGGATTAAGTGCCTTCTCGGAAAATGAAAAAAATGCTGCCGATGCTCCACTAACAGGAGGTCCCTTCAAAGGATTTTTAGCAGCACTGCAACAATTGCAAAGCCGTTTTGACGCAACACGTTGCCCCATTCGCACCGCATTAGTCACTGCAAGACAAGCCCCCGCCCACGAGCGCGTCATTAAAACGCTGCGATCTTGGAATATTCGAATTGATGAAGCGCTATTTTTAGGTGGCTTAAACAAGACTCAATTTTTAAAAGCGTTTGCGGCTGATATTTTTTTTGATGACCAGCATGAGCATTGTACTTCTGCTGCAGAATATATCACGACGGGTCATGTTCCCAGTGGAATCATCAACGAATCCTAGGAGGATACGGAGTTTATGTCTCTCAACACACAGCATTGGATTTGGCTAGACCTCGAAATGACAGGACTCGATCCTCACCATGATCGTATCATCGAAATGGCAGCGGTAATCACAACAACCGATTTAGAAATTATCGCCGAAAGTACGACGTTTGTTATTCATCAGCCAGAAACCGTCTTGAGTGCAATGGATGCTTGGAATAAAGAACATCATTCGCGTTCAGGTTTGATTGAGCGAGTACGAAAAAGTACTCACACAGAAGCACAAGCCGAAGCGAATATGCTCGCTTTTTTACAGCAGTATGTTCCTGCTGGAAAATCACCTCTGTGTGGCAATTCGATTTGCTTAGATCGGCGTTTCCTCTTTCAATATATGCCCATACTCGAGCGATACTTTCATTATCGCCATTTAGACGTGAGCACTCTTAAAATATTGACTCAACACTGGGCACCCCAAGTAGCCAGCGGATTGAATAAAGAATCTCAACACCAAGCATTACAAGATATTCGCGATTCTATAGAAGAACTGCGCTATTATCGGCAACATTTTTTAAAAAGTGCTTAAAGAGGATAAACCCCCTCACCCGCCCTTCGAGAGGGGATGCCGTGCCCGAAAAACAGGTAAATAAGTCACCGGCCATTTTTTTAACCTGTGGACAACACTAACACTAACCGCTATGATGCGCCGATAATCCTTTGTTCAGATGAGGAGTCATTTATGGGGTTTGTCATCAGCGCCATTATTGCTTATCTCTTGGGATCGGTTTCGTGTGCTATTCTTGTGGCCAAATATTGTAAACTTCCCGATCCTCGTGATCACGGCTCTGGTAATCCTGGCACCACCAATGTGTGGCGAATGTCAGGCCGACAAGCCGGTTTGTATGTCTTATTAGGGGATGGTTTAAAAGGCACCCTGGCTGTTTTGGTTGCCCATTGGATTGGTGTTCATGGCATTGCGTTGGGTTTAATTGCTCTCATCGTCGTGATCGGACATATTTTCCCTGTTTATTTTAAATGGAAAGGAGGTAAAGGAGTTGCTACTGCTGCAGGAGCTATTTTAGGATTGTCTTTCTGGGTGGGTTTATTGCTAATAGCCACGTGGATCATCGTCGCTGCGATATTTCGTTATGCCTCGCTAGCCTCGTTGACCTTGAGTGTTGCAGCGCCTATTTATTTGCTGATCGCTCACGATACGCGTTATGTGTTTCCCGTCTTTTTAATCACCATATTAATCATATGGAAGCATTGGGACAACATTGAGAAGCTACGAAAAGGAACTGAAAGTAAAATAAACTTCTGACATTTGATAAAAAAATTAACATGATCAGTTTCAATAGCGTACTAAGAATTGCTGCGAAAAGCGCTATAAGACGAATTTTAACAGCATCTAATGAAGCTAGCAAGATAAAAACCCATCGCACACCTACTATCGTCAGGCGTATATTAGGCGTTATTCAGTCACTAATGACCAATGGTGTCGGGCGTACGTTATTAAAAATCAACGACAAATATCAGTTGACGACATTTAACAAAGCTCGGAAGTATATCAAATGCTGTAAGATGCTTAGACATCCGATTGATAGTCAACGACGACGTCAAATCGCCCGTAAACTGACACATCATTCTAGCCATGCATTATTAGTTTCTGAAAAAACAGGGTATCGTATTTTAAAACCAGGCACCATTCCAGGATCTGATCAGATCGTTTCAAAATGTCGCAAGCTCTATGATGCTTCACTGTCAGAATTACAAAAAAAAATGGGACAGGAGGTATTTGCTTATTTGCTACTAGCAAACCAGTCTGGAATGCATGATGTTACATTGAGTTCTGGTGACGTGTATGATTTAACACTAATTCCAAGTTTAACGGAATTTGTATTAAGTCCTACCCTGGTTGAAGCAGCGAGTTGTTACCTTGGAGAAGTACCCATACTGGCCGGTGTGACAGTATATGTATCTTTTCCAAACGTAACTAAAGTAGGCAGCCAGCTTTATCATTTAGATAAAGGTGATTTTCGTCAAGTGAAATTTATTTTCGCGATTACCGATGCACATGAAGAAAATGGACCCTTTACTTTTATTCCCGCTGATCAAGTTTCAGCAGTTGAAAAAACGATCGGTGCAGGTCTTTATACACGAGTCCCTGACGAACAGGTGTATGCTGTGATTAGCAAAGATGAGGTCGTCAAATTTCTTGGTCCCATGGGAAGTTGCTTGATCATCGACACAGGGCGTTGTTTACATTACGGAAGTCGAGGTAATACGCAGTTTCGTTGCTTGTTAGAAATACAATATATGAGTAGATTTAATTGCATCGAACCATCGTTTTATTTTGCTCGCGTAAAAACAGAAAAAGTGTCAAAAAAATTCACTCCTTTGCAAAAAATGATATTGAGGTCTGTTAATAATATGCAATCACACAACGCATTTGAGAGCTCAATATGAATTATGCTGAAGCCATGCTTGAGTTAAAAATTCTCTTTTGGATCCCTTTTAAACAGCCTTTTTGAAAGTACACACGGTCTGTGTACGGACTCATCCCGTGGACCGTTCTTTAAATGATTAATGGAGTAAAGATGTTGTTTCAACGGGTGACCGATTTGCTTCAAGATCGCATTCATTAATAGTATGCGCATTTCGTTGGTGGTGTCCTTCTTCCATTCCAGCTTTGTACCCTGCAATATATTCGTGGCCAAATGGTCCTGCATATGAAGGTATCTGCTGATTCGGATTGATTGCAGCACGAAACCCATCACTGAATCCTTTGTGAAAATCTTCTCTATCGGAGGCTGTCTCATTCACCATAACTGCTTCCTTACTATTATTAGTTAAGTCAGGGCCTGGTACCATGGATGCAGGCATTGAGCAACCACTGATTGCAGTAATTCGCTTATCTATTACATCATCCACTTGCTTATATTAAGCATCCCACTGATCTTCCACTGACTTTTTCATTGTAGGATGAATTTTGAAACAATAAAAAACCAATAAAATAAAAATCATTAATGTCACAACCATTAATCCTATCGCAGTAAATTTGTCGTCATCACCCCAAAGAATACCGCTAGCGGAAATTAGTCCAGTGAGAGTGACTATACCAAAACACATACAATAAAACTTTGCAGATTGAGCGGGAGTTAATTTCGGAGCACTCATAATTACACGAGTATGAATAGGATACTCACCTTGATAATCAGCATTGATATGCCACCTATCCGCTACTGTAAAAAAATAAGAATGCTGCAATTCATAACGAAAAGGTCCTAGTATTTTTAGTCCAGGCATAATCAATCTCCTACTCAATACTATTTTTATGTAGCATCATTTATTAAAAATGTAATAAAAAAAAACTAAAGGTAATTAGGGCGTTTCGTAACCTAGGTATGATAGGATATATCTATGGTTACAGCGTCAAATACGCTTTTCAGCTGTGCGGCCAACTATTTAAGGGGTCGGAAGTGTATTTTTTGTGGATCTTTTAAAGTAAATAGAACTTCAAGAGGTTATACTAAATGTCGTTTATGTCATGGTGTCAAAAGTCTACGCAAGCTTAAACGAGAAATTGAAATCATGAAGGGGTTCTATCAACAAATACCAGCCTATCGATTAGCACAAGATTTAGGCATGGATATTAAGGTAATCACCAGAGTTTACCAACGCTTACGTGAAGCGCTCTTTCATGTGACTGAGTTAGAGGCAGGTAAACTTAAGGGAGAGATAGAATTAGATGAGGCTTATTTTGGGGGTAGGCGTAAAGGTAAGCGAGGGCGCGGGGCTCGTGGAAAAAGTATTGTTTTTGGGCTTTTAGAGCGGGATGGCAGGGTTTATACCAAGGTAGTGGAGAATGTAACGGCTGAAGAATTAATGCATCACATCAGGGCTAAAACACGTAAAGGTTCAGTCTATTACACGGATGCTTTTAGAGGCTATCAATCATTGAAACGCTATGGCAAGCATCATACTGTCAATCATAGTAAATCATTGGTTGATAAAAAGACTAAAAACCATATTAATGGAATTGAAGGTTTTTGGAGTTATGCTAAACATATTTTATATAATTACCGAGGAGTTTCAAAATACTATTTCCCAATGTATCTTAAAGA
>Ga0155612_124_pt1 | contig 28600 bp, 30 predicted proteins | sample RifCSPhighO2_12_FD_107269 | JGI IMG/M metagenome (GOLD analysis project Ga0155612, IMG submission 107269) | Coxiella sp. RIFCSPHIGHO2_12_FULL_44_14 | reverse complement strand
GAAACTGGGAACAGAAAAAAAGAATACCAGATACAACAAGCTTAGCTTATTTAACATGTATTGCCGCGTGCCCTAAAGAAATTTTGAAAATTTTATATTCTCAAAAGAAAAAATAAAAAAATTAAATTAAGGTAGTATTCTTTTATCTGTTCCTCTACTTAAGGTAGAGGGCATTTTCGTCCGTAAAGGCCCTAAGGTACGGAAGCTGCATCCAACCGCCACTTACTAAGTCCTCGCTAGATAAAATACTAACGAGGATTACAAATAGACATAAAAATTATTTGACTAGCCAGGGACCTTCAAAAAACAAGTTAAATCCGTTCCCTTTAATTGTAATTTCTATTGGATAAAGGCCTTGAACACCATAGCTTGTATCAAATACCACCGTAGCAACCTGTTTCCCCATACAAGAAGGCGCATTGTATACTTTGGCTTCACAGCTGCTAGAGTTATATGCACATGCTTTGTTAAAATTTGCTTCGGAGATAACCTTTACTGAACGATTATCGGCAACGCCAAATTCTTTTGAGCAAGTATTATTGATGCTAAAAGATAAATCATACTTTGAATCATTGCTAACTTTTAAATCGTCAGCGCTAGCAAATGTTGAAAGTCCAAGAAAACTTGATCCAATTAGCAACATGGAAATAATTTTAATTTTGTTAAATTTCATATTGAATCTCCCCAAGTAAATGCTGTTGGTTATTGACATCCTCACCTCCTTATCTGAAGGTAGAGCACGCTTTTGATGTATACTTTTCGTTTGCTGCTTGGTGGCCAGAGGCAGAATCGAACTGCCGACACAAGGATTTTCAGTCCTCTGCTCTACCGACTGAGCTATCTGGCCATTCCTTTAGAACATTATGGTGCGTGACTCGTCGATGCAAGTCAAGATAACAGGCAACCAAAAATATGCATTATATTTTCGAGGTCTTAAGAGGTTGTTTGCAGTGAGGAGCTAAACAAAAACTTCTCCATTTCTTGCTCTAAAAATGTACTCGTTTGTGGATCGATCAAACTAAGTCGATATTCGTTAATCAACATCGTTTGATATCCTAGCCAGGATTCCCACGCTTCTTTAGAAATATCCTGATAAATACGTTCTCCTAAAAGACCAGGGTAGGGTGGAGCAGTGAGCCCTTCGGTTTCTTTACCAAGTTTTTTACAGAAAATGGTTCGCATAGATTTCCTCACTGTTGATAAAATTTTTTTAACAATTGTATCACAGGTGCTGGCCTACCTCCGGGAGATACCTTGTTGGGGCCACACCAAGCCCATGATGGGGGGCACTTTGTGTGGTTACGCTTGATCTTCAATACTACCGGTTCGATCTCCAGTTGAAAATGGGTAAATGCGTGTGATAAACGAGGCCAGGTTTCGCTGGATAAGATTTGACACTGAAAATGCTCCTGACCCCACTGCATAACGTCACTATCCATAGGACATTCAGGGAAACTCCAGAGCCCACCCCAAATACCCTGAGAAGGACGTTTTTCTAACAATATTTCATGGTCGCTATTGACGAGCAGCAGCATTCGAGTGGCTTTTTCCCGACGCGGGAGGGATTTTGATTTTTTAATAGGATAATGCGTTTCTTGTCCTTGCTGATGGGCTTCACAAGAGTGACAGAGTGGGCAGCGATGGCATTGGGGTTTCGTGCGAGTGCAGAGTAGGGCACCTAAGTCCATGATAGCTTGATTGTAATCACGACATCGTTGCCATGCAGTGTATTTTTCTGCCAGGCGCCATAATTGATCGATAACATTTGTTTTTCCAGGCCAATCGGGAATAGCATGATAACGTGTCAGAACACGTTTGACATTTCCGTCTAAAATAGCAGCGGGTTTGTTCATGCCTAAAGACAAAATGGCACCTGCGGTAGAGCGACCAATACCGGGTAGCTGCATGAGTTCGTTCACAGTAGTTGGAAAGCGTCCATGATAATGGTGGTGAATCAACTGGGCAGTGCGATGAAGATTGCGTGCTCGTCTGTAATAACCTAAGCCGGACCAATATGCCAGCACTTCATCTTCTGGCGCTAGTGCCAGTGTTTTGCTGGAGGAAAACCGGCGAATAAATTTCTGATAGTAAGGAATCACGGTAGCTACTTGGGTTTGTTGGAGCATGATTTCGGAAATCCATACCCGATAAGGAGTAGGATTCTTCTGCCAAGGTAAATCATGACGTCCGTGCTGCTCAAACCAAGTTAATAGTGGAGTAGCGAGTGATTTCTGGTTATGCACTACATGCCTTTGATGATGTGAGCCATGTGTTGAGCATATTTTTTGATAGTGCCTTTTAATTGGTTGGAAATCACTTTTCTGGCGACATCGCTGAAATCAGGGGTAATTTGTGGATTCAGCAAATCACCCCGAATGACGATGGGTAATTTCCAAGCCGAGCCTCCTTCTGTAGAAGTGGGATAATAATGGGCGGTTAAAATATATTGGATGTTGTGGTTGATGAAATCGATGCTGCCTAGCCCGGTCACCGGCGTTGTACCTGCCGTTACTGTGAGATCATCATTATGTAAAATCCCTTCTTGAACGATATAACTTACCGATAGATCAGACAACGTCGTTTGTGCTAATTCTGCAGTATTTGAAGTGGTAGATTTATGTTCAACGGCAGCTTCTGCTCTGTCTAACAGGGCTTGCATATCGACGCCAACGAGTAACCCATTAAAAACCTGAATATTCCCTTTTCCATTTAAGTGACGTACAAGTTCATTGGGAGTATGCCCAGATGTGGTTAACTCTGTGGTAAACGACAGGGTGCCTTGTATGTTGTCTTTGTTAAAAAGACTTTTTACCCAAGGACCTAAAGCAACTTTTTCTGCAGATACTTGCATAACCCATCGAGGGGTTTGAAGTAATTGCTGAATTTGTAAGGATCCATGTAGATGCATATTGGCAAGTTGGATAGAGAGAGGTGAGAAACTCAACGTCTCATGAGGTAAATTAAGAATCAGATCGCCCTCTATAAATGTATTAAAAAAAGGTTGCTGTGGTCGCTGAATTTTAGCGTGCGCTGTACACGAAGCTAATGTATACAGCTGTTCTGCCCAATTGACGAACCCAGTAGCTGTGGCCATCACTTTTGCTTTGATGTGAGAAGGCGTTTGTTGTACGAAGAAAGTCATTTTTATCGGGAAATTTTTTTCAGTGCCAATCGAGTTTGCTTCCAAATTCAAGTGCGTTAGCCGAATGACCGAGTGAGTTTTTTGATTGACTAAAGTGAGGGTAGCGTTGTGAACAGTGACGTTATCGATCAGTAAATCTTTTATGAGCGAAATTGCCTGAGTTCCGTTTTTGTTAGCTTGCATGATGCGTTGTATTTGATGAGTCGCTTTGAGGGTAATCGTTTCCCAATGACCCCAGTTAGGTTCTCCTGCTACAGTTTCAGTGAGATGAATATGGGCATCGTTGATAGTGATGTGATGGATATGTATTTTACCGATAAGCAGCGGCCAAATAGGAAGGGTCATACGAATGTTACCCATTTCTACCAGGTGAGGCCCTACAAAGCCACTCGGGTTACTGATAGCGACTTGTTCAAAGTCTATGCCAAAATGAGGAATGAACGACCAATGAATATTTCCTTGTACAAGGAGATGCCTACCCGTATGATTGTATACAAATTGGTCCAAATAAGTTTTATAATCGTTAGGGTCTACGACTTTCGTTAAAATAAAAAGCGCAACACCCAAAAAAAGTACAATAGCTAAAATACTCACACTGATGAATTTTAAAAAAGGTCGCATAAAAAACCACCGATTTTTAGTGAATGACTAACACACTGTTCATCGATAAGCATATTAAAAACAGTGTGTCTTCGGCATCTTATCGAATCTCTATAGGGGAATCTAGTTCTAATGAAGCCATTTGAGAAAACCTGTTCCTCACAGTCTCATATACGCAGTTTTGTGCACTGCCGAAGTCGTATGAGTCCCAATCGACGATGCGCGTTCAAGAAATATTGGCCACAATACGGTTTATCGGTTATGCAAGGAATGGTTAATTTTACTGAATTATTTCAGCGTACAGCTCCTGTGGTGCTTGAAATTGGTTTTGGCAGAGGAGATGCATTGTTACAGATGGCAAAAGAACACCCTGAAAAAAATTACCTGGGTATTGAGGTGCATCCTTTGGGAGTAGCTGCCCTATTGCAGAGGATAGCACAGGAGGGATTGAGCAATATCCGAATTTATCAGGAAGACGCTGTTCTTGTTTTAGATCAATGTATTAGAGGTATTAGTTTAAGTGTTATCTATCTATTTTTCCCTGACCCTTGGCCCAAACGACGCCACCATAAACGGCGTCTTATTCAAGCTGCTTTTATTGATTTAGTTTATCGCAAATTGGTTTCTGGTGGCTCCTTGCATATGGCTACTGATTGGTGGCCTTATGCTGAGCAAGCGATGAAGGTTATTAGCCAACATACTGGTTTTGATAATCCAATCGGTGAACGTGCTTTTTTTAAGAATCAAAGCGTACGTGTTCCCACGCGATTTGAACACCGCGCTAGGCGCTTGGGACACGATGTGTGGGATTTGTTATTCGTTAAAAATACAAATCAAACTGAGCCGTAATCACATTATCACTTCTACCCAAATCAGCGGCGATATTGGGTGGAGTGGGCCGTGGTGTGAAAGTATTAGGTCCGCTCACTGTAGCAGCTGAAGCAGGGTAGTTCACATCATGGCGATATTCTATAGCCAAATTAGTGTCACGCAAGAGATTGATATTATATACGGCGCCATAACGTTGTTCTGGTACCCCAAATGCCAATGCTTGCTGAGATCCTCCATATTCCACACCAAAAGAGCTCGGTTTGCCGAAAGTGTGGAAAGTATAATCGACTTCTGCACGATAGGCTTTGGGTTTAGCGCCGTGGTTGACGTAGGGGACATCGTTGATATTAAAGGATTGCAGTGCCACAATATATTCTGCAATAAACACAAACGGATTGATCGCGAGTGAGCCGTAAAGATCACCAGCGCCCACTCGATGATTTAAATTTTCACTGAGAACGAAAATAGTACCTTGTGCACCTTGTGAGTCAGCCAAATTTGAAATATAGCTACCACCGATATAGCCACTGATTTTATCTGAAATTTGGAAATTATAACCGGCATCAGCACCCCATTCATTCATGGTATTGGCTTGGTTGACAGGAGTTGTCAATCCTTGGTAAGAATAAATTTCCCCATATCCACTGTTCTTCTCTACTTGTTGAAAACCGAGCATCAAGCTGCGTGCGCGTGTGCGCCCTACTGCCAGGGTGATGGGGGTTGTAATAAAAGCAGTACTATACCGGCCGAAAGGAACGTAAACTTGACCGATAACACCATAAGCTGGGGCTTTGTTTAAGTTACCAATAGTAATAAAAGCCCGATTGAGAAAGACGCGAGACCCGTTGGCTAATTCACTCGAGTCATAATCCAGAGCCATATAGCCAGAAGCCCAGTCGGAAGCTTCGACATACGAATCCAACTCAGCGCCAGTGAAATTGATGCTATTAATAGCAGAGCCAGTATAAGGCTTTGTATAACTGGCTTGGCCTTCTAAAAATCCACTGAAAGTCAGCCGTGGAAAATGAGGTTCTGGGATACCTAATTTGACGCTTTCTTTTTCTATTTGCAGGTGACGTAATAGAAGGCGTGCTGCTTCACGTACAGAGGGTACGTTAACGATAAGATCCGTGCCGTCATACAAACTGTCTTGATTAATATAGGAGCCAATAGTAACACGTTCTGGATTATAGATGGGATTAAAATAGGTACAAGTTTGCCCATTACAGTCGACTACATAAGCAGGTGTTTGTTTATTTTCTTTGCCTATGTTTTTTTTGATAACATTTTTTTTAATCTGAGTGGTTTTTTTTTGTTCTTGACTATAAACAGTGAGTGGGTAAGTCCCTGCTAAAATGCATAAAGTCAGTGCAGAAACAGTGAATTTTGGCAGCATAACAATTTCTCCTTGTCAAATTGAGACAGCAAAGAAAGCATTTGTTTAGTTTTTGTCAATTCCTCATCGTTTTTGTACCCGTAACGTACAAAAATTGTTAGTACACAGCGAGGTAGTTATATGTTTTGAGTGTATTCATGAAAATTTTCATGAAACTTGACTATTTAAAAGTCAGACACTTGATAAGCATCTGACTTTTTAACTTCCGGTGGTGAGGTAACCCGGTGGGATTTTATAACATTCATTTTTATATGATGCAAGCCGTATTTTTAAAAAAATCAAAAAAATTTTAAAAAATTGCCAAAGAAATTTCCAAAGAAAAAACAGGAGAATTTTTAAGCAAGCAATGATGCCTAGCGATCTGAGGGTTGTTGACAATTGCCACTCACATTCAAAACAAAAAACCCATTCGCTTTCTAGCTCAACGGGGGGCCTGTGGATGGATTCCCTACCTCCTCGGCGCTATGCGCCTCACCCTAACCTCGGATTACCTTCTCAACTCATTAAGATGAGCTTAAAAAGTGATTGCCATTAATTTAATGTATTAAATTAAATAATAAAAATATTACCATGTTTTTTAATAATTTTGAAACAATTTAAATCTTGACATTGAGGGAGTGAATTGCGATAGTGTCGGTCCGTTACTGTCCATTACAAATCAAGAGAGAGAGTTATGTTCAAGAAGACAACTATTGCTGCAGTGCTGGGAAGTTCTGCTTTGTTGCTAGGGATCTTGGGAGCAGCCAATGCCGATTCCACTACTGTGGATGCAGTTGGCGCAACGGACAATGCTGGATTTTATGTAGATGCTAATATGGGCTATGGCAAGGTGAATGAAAAAGCCACACAAATCAAAACAGATAACAAAGGATTGATGTACAATTTTGATGGTGGTTACCAATTCAACAAAAATTTAGGCTTGGAAGCAGGCTATACCCACTTTAACGATGTTAAAGTAGGTAGTACGCGTTTTGGTAAAAATAACTACTCAGTGGATATCGCTCTAAAAGGTATTCTACCTGTGGGTGATCATTTTCACTTTTTTGGTAAGGCAGGTATTGCTCGAGTATCCACAGAAGCGCTCACAACACAATCATTGATGGGGCTTCGTGATACAACCGGCATCAGCACGATTAATCTGCCGAGTAATAAATCAGCGGGTGGAGTACACAATAAGATATTACCCTATTTGGGTGCAGGTGTAGGGTACTCCTTTAACCAGCACATTAGCCTCGATGTGCAGTTTGCAGGGACTCCTAAAAGTGGCCCAGTTCCTTCCATGTATGGTGTGACTGCAGGCGTTAGCTACTTATTTTAAAGGGTGTCCATAGAGGAAGGGGGGTGCATCCACCTCCCTTTTTTTATTCAATACTTGTTCTTTCTGATGTTTACTGTGCTTTACATCTTCCACGAGCTTCACTACAATCGACCCTGACATTAGACCTAACACTTTGTTTAACTTAGATAATATAGTAGGAAGCCATGTTAACTCATCCCTTCACGTTAATCTTATTAATTTCGGTGGCAAGCATTGGTGGTATCATTGCCTTCGTGGCGTTTAGGCGTAAGAAGGATCCATCACACCTTTTCGATTTTGGTAAATATCTTAATGAGCAAATTTATGTGGGGAACCTCCCATATCGAATCGACGAAAACATTTTGAAAGATCATTTTGCTCAGTATGGGGATATTCAAACCGTCAAGGTGGTTCGCAATTTTCGCACGGGGCAATCAAAAGGCTATGCTTTTATCACGTACGCTAACGCTAAACAGGCAACCAAGGCCCTGATAGCGCATGGCCAGGAATTTCATGGGCGTTCCATGGTAGTGAGGATTGCAAAGCCTCGCCAGCAAGAAGTCTAGCCCCAGTGGCAATTTTGCCATGATAGCCTATTATTAATGAAAGGGAATACACTAAGGGTTGTCATTTCTGAGCATCATATGAAAGAGAAGACAGGAGAAAGGCACGCTGGCGTTGTGTGCAAGCCTATCGATAGGAAGTGTGATAGGAAGCCTGATACGTCACTGCTATTCACCAAACTGATGAGGATACGCTCGGCATAATCTCAACCCTTAGGCATTTCTACTCATATGGAGATGCTTAATTCATTGGATGTAGCGATAGTGCCGGTTAAAACTCTTGCAAACCGTTCGAAGTCTGCGGGAATTTCGGAAAAACAGGTCGCTGAACAGTGGATACCCACAACCTTATCCACAGAAATTGTGTATAAACTGAAGGGCTGTTGTGGGGTACAGAAATAAAAGTATCTGTGGCTTTCTAGCCCACATTTCATTGGGCATGTTCACGTTCACATTGATAGTTTTGGTAGTCCTGCAGCAATTCTGCTTGTCGAGTAGCCGTCAGGCGAGTTTGTAGTTGCGGTGGGTAGGTTTTAGTGAGATCGTTTTTAATAATGGCACATATTGCAGAATGATGACGGTAGGCTTGTGGTCGCTCGCTTGCAGAACATCCCAAGAGGATAGTCAAGATGAAACAAAGTGAGCTTAGCTTGTACCACATGGTATCTTTCTCCTATAGTATGTTCTTAAAATATAGCAAATAGAATGCCAATGATTGCAGGGATGCAAGTACGAGGATAGATTGAGTAAGAAAAAAACAAAAAAGCGCCGCACTAGAAAAATCGACCCTTTTCATCGAAGAGAAGCCAGTCGTTACGAACACCCCGTTCCTAGTCGAGAGTTCATTCTCCAATGTTTGGAAGAAATGGATCGACCTACGACTTTTCAGCATTTACTACACTTGTTTGCATTGACCACGGTAGAAGAAAAAGAAGGATTACAACGACGTTTAAAGGCGATGGAGCGCGACGGCCAGTTGATGAGTAACCGTAGGGGGAGCTATGCCTTGGTCAAGGCGATGGAATTGGTACGCGGTACAGTGCAAGGACATCGCGACGGGTTTGGTTTTTTAATTCCTGACGACAGCAACACTGATATTTTTCTACCTGCAAGGGAAATGGCGGCGGTTTTCACAGATGATGTTGTTTTGGTTCGCATCACCAATCCAGGAGAAAGGAGGCCTGAAGGTAGTATTGTGGAAGTACTTGAACATAATACACATCAGGTAGTGGGTCGCTATTTAGAAGAAGATGGTATTGCCTTTGTGGATCCAGATAATAAAACGATCGCACAAGACATTTTGATCGCTGCTGATCACAAGGGGGGAGCTAGTCATGGGCAATTTGTGGTGGCAGAAATTACAAATCAACCTACACGACGTCGCCAAGCCGTTGGGCGTATTGTTGAAATACTGGGTGATCATTTAACACCCGGAATGGAAGTGGAATTGGCTATTCGCTCTCATGAACTTCCTTTTGAATGGTCGACAGCCGCTTTACGCGAAGCTAAAAATATAACTGCAGAAATATCGGAAGCAGATGGACAACACCGTGAAAACTTACGTCATTATCTTTTTGTGACTATTGACGGAGAGAATGCAAAAGATTTTGATGATGCTGTGTATTGTCAACCAGCAAAAACTTCAGGGTGGGATTTGTATGTTGCGATTGCCGATGTGTCGCACTACGTCAACAAAGGGACGGCATTAGATCAAGAAGCAGAGCGAAGAGGGAACTCAGTCTATTTTCCTGCCAAAGTCATTCCCATGTTACCTGAGACTTTATCTAATCACCTATGTTCCCTCAAACCACAGACAGATCGTTTAGTTGTGGTCTGTCACATGGGTATCGATGAAGACGGTGTTGTTCAGCGCTATCGTTTTCATGAAGCCATTATCCATTCGCATGCACGGCTGACTTATACTGAAGTAGCTACTTTATTACGGGGTGAACAGTCGACTACTACCACTCTCATAAAACCGTTGCAAACCTTATACGCGCTCTATAAAAAACTGCAAAAACAGCGGATTTTACGTGGTGCTATTGATTTTGAAACTTTAGAAACCAAAATTGAATTTGATCAAAAAGGAAAAATTAAGTGTATTGTTCCGTTGGAACGCAATGATGCTCATCGGATGATTGAAGAAGCCATGTTAGCGGCTAATGTCTGTGCTGCACGATGGCTAGAAAAAACCAAGATGCCCATTCTTTATCGTGTCCATGAAGGCCCCGATAGACAAAAATTAATTGCATTGCGTGATTTTCTCAAAACATTTGGATTGCGTCTCGCTGGTGGTGAAAAGCCAACGGCCATGGACTACTCTAAATTACTCATCCGCATTAAAAAGCGCCCTGATAGTCATTTGTTGCAAACTGTGTTGTTACGCTCTTTACGTCAAGCACTGTATTCTCCAGAAAACGTTGGGCATTTTGGATTATCTTACGAAGGGTATTGTCACTTTACTTCCCCCATTCGGCGTTATCCGGATTTATTAGTGCATCGTGCTATCAAGTACTTATTGCACAAAAAACCTCCGAAAAAATTTCCTTACGACAAAGACAGCGTATATGCGCTAGGAGAACATTGTTCGATGACGGAGCGTCGTGCAGATCGAGCGACTCGTGATGCAGGAGATTGGCTGAAGTGCGATTATATGCTCAATAAAGTGGGACAAGTTTTTTCCGGACGTATCGTTGAAGTGACAGGCTTTGGTGTTTTCATTGAATTAGATGAAATCTACGTGCAGGGATTATTGCATATTACTGCACTCAGGAATGACTATTATCACTATGAGCCTACCTTGCACTTGCTACGAGGCAAACGCACAGGACAACGCTACCGTCTAGGGGATGCTATCAAAGTATTAGTCGCTAAGGTGGACTTAGACGAACGAACGATCGACTTCGAGTTAGCTCATGCCTAAAGGGCAATTGATGATACAAAACCTCAATAAATCTCAATATGTACTTTATTTGATCAATCCGTTAAACTTATCAAGCTAACCACACGAGGTCAGTTATGATGAAACTATTCGTTTTTTTGTTTATTCCATTGATTTCATTCATAAATCTAGTGAGCCCTGCATGGGCAAGCGATGCTAGTAATCCCGTGGCTACCACTTGGGTTTTGTCAGAACCAAGCGTGTGTGTTCAATTAAACGGAAGTTATCAAGTCAAACTTATTTCATGTCCAGAAAACAATGGGGGTTTTCGCGCAGAAAGCGAATACTATCAAACTGCAAACGGAACTCCAGAATGGACACCGATTCCTAATCGTCAGCTGACTTTTATCCGCTTAGTTGAGCGTGTTCCAGGTGATAGGGAAGCCTTTATACAAACTTCTGATGGGGGCTATTCTTATTTCAATCCTAGCAAAGTGCCTCAAAAACAAGGTATTATTGTGACACGCGTTGCCGGGGGTGACCCAGGGGAGAATGCTGTGATCTGCGCAAATTCTGCCGCAGTGAACGTAGGAGAAACCTATACCCTCTGTCGTGATTAATTTCCATTCTCTCGGTTAAGCGCTGCTAGTGATAGAGGCAGGCATGACGGCGCTGTATCAAATCCAAGAGATCCGCCAATTGGAACAGTGGGCTCTTGAGGCGGGCATAACAGAATACCAACTGATGGTAGCGGCGGGAGAGGCAGCTTTCAACGCCCTCATGACGCGTTGGCCAGAAGCAAAACATATTGCAGTGTGTGCTGGCCGTGGTAATAACGGCGGGGACGGTTTCGTCATTGCCCGTCTTGCTCATGAATATGGACTCCAAGTATCTTTGTATCTCATCGAAGAACAAAGATCATCAGCACTGACTCCTAGTACAGCCCGGGCTGCTGAGGCATGTAAAGCACTGGGGCTCGTTATCCAGCCGTGGACTTCTCCTTTTACCCTTCTTCAAACAGATGTGATTGTCGATGCTTTGTTGGGTATTGGCATTTCTGGGACCCTCAAAAAAACCTATTGTGCCGCTATCGATGCTATTAATACGGCTGGCTGTCCTGTGTTAGCAGTCGATATTCCTTCGGGGATTCATGCAGATACAGGGGCAATCTGTGGGTACGCGATTAAAGCCGATTTGACTGTTACATTCATCGGGTTGAAACGGGGTTTATACACAGCAACAGGTCCCATGCATGCAGGGAACATTCTCTGTTGCTCGCTAGGGATTCCATTCACATTGTATAATCGCCTTACGCCGACAGCTGAACTGTTAGATGGATCCCATATCCATACGTTGCTTCCTAAGCGACCGAAAGATAGTCACAAAGGTAGCTATGGGCACGTGTTAGTTATCGGAGGTGACTATGGAATGGGAGGGGCGGTGCGTATGGCGGCGGAGGCAGCTGCGCGTGTAGGTTCTGGGTTAGTAACCGTAGCTACTCGACCAGAACATGTCCCTATCGTCAGTGGAGCACGTCCTGAGTTGATGTGTCACCAAGTTGCCAGAGACTCAGATTTAGAGCCTTTGCTAAAGCGCGCCAGTGTCATTGTCATAGGGCCTGGGTTAGGTAAAACTGAGTGGGCGAAATCGCTCTTGAATACTGTTCTCGATTCTTCTTTACCCAAAGTACTGGATGCGGATGCGTTGAATTTATTAAGCCTGGGGCCTGTATCACGTGCTGATTGGGTATTAACACCTCATCTTGGAGAAGCTGCACGATTATTGAATTGCAGCACTCAAGCAATACAGGATAACCGTTTTAATGCAATCCATGATTTACAACAAAAATATCATGGTGTTATCGTCTTAAAGGGATCTGGTACCTTAATTAAAAATGAAAATCCTATGGTGTTCATTTGCCCTGCAGGTAACCCGGGGATGGCCAGTGGAGGGATGGGCGATATATTGAGTGGTGTGATCGGTGGTTTATTAGCACAAGGACTCAATCTATTAGCGGCTGCCAAAGTAGGTGTGTTTGTGCATTCCATGGCGGCTGATCGCGCAGCACAAGAAGGTGGTGAGCGCGGTTTACTAGCAACGGATTTATTGCCTTATTTACGTAATTTAGTAAATCCTTGTTAAGAATTACATGAAAATGGCAAAACACATTACTAGCCCAAGAGACATGGAGCGCTTGGGAGCTGTGTTGGCTCAGCGTTGTTATCCAGGCAGTGTGATTTATCTCCAAGGTGAATTGGGGAGTGGGAAAACGACCTTGGCTCGCGGATTGATCCGGGCTTTGGGTTATGTTGGTCACGTTAAAAGCCCTAGTTATACTTTGATAGAATCTTATCCAGTAACAAATGGAGTCGTTCACCATCTGGATTTATATCGATTGAAAAACAGCCATGAACTAAAAGCACTGGGTTTACATGACTATCTGACTGATCAATCTATCTTATTAGTAGAATGGCCAGAAATAGCAGTTCACCAGTTACCAAAACCTCATGTTCGCTGTATGATTGAGTATCTGAATAGCCATCATCGTCAAGTGTCTATTGAGATAACTGAGGCAGGTATAGCTTGATTTCCTAGGACAGACCCACTTATCATCCTTTTTCTAGGAGAGATAGGATTTCACGCATATGAAGCTTTTTCGTTTCATCCTGGGTATTTTTCTCTTTTGGTTTATATCAGCTCCAGCCCATGTTCCTTTTACTCTGGAATTGCATTTACAACCTTATACTCACCACTGTCGTTGGATATTTACTGCACCAGTGCCTATTCACTATCGACTATTAACACTCACTCACCCTGATCGCTTGGTGATAGATTTCAAACAGGCTAGGCTCGTCAAGCGTTTTTCAGCAGCCTCTCTTATGGCTACACCGGTTGAGTCTATACGAATAGGGTCTCATGAAAACAATGAGTTAAGAATTGTTTTTGATTTAAAAAATAATGTATCTGTTCGTGAGGCGACTTTTAAACCTTCCTCCAGCGAACCTCATTATCAGTTAGTATTAGACTTCACTTGGAGCAGCACCGTTTCTCCCGTCGTAGAATCCTTCACACCACGCGCAAAAGATGTCATCGTTGTCATTGATCCTGGCCACGGCGGCAAAGATCCAGGGGCGATTGGTTCTCGTGGGACCCCAGAAAAAGTGGTGGTGCTACAAATCGCACGATATTTACGAGACGCGCTTAACCAGCAATCAGGATTTAAAGCGTATCTTACACGGCAAAGTGATTACTATCTCACTTTGCGTGAACGCTTGAGCATTGCTCGGCGGCACCAAGCGGACTTATTTATCGCGGTGCATGCAGACGCCAATGCATATCGACGATGGGGGGTGGCGGGGGCTTCTGTTTATGCGCTGTCAGAACGAGGGGCTACCAGTGAAGCAGCTCGCTGGCTTGCTGAAAAGGAAAACCAATCCGAGTTGATGGGAGGGGTGAATTTAACCGATAAAAATAGCTTATTAAAATCGGTTCTCATCAATTTGTCACAAACGGCAACCATTCGTTTCAGCTTGCAAATTGCGCACCGTATTTTGCAATCATTGAGCGGTGTAGGTCATTTGCATCATCGAAAGGTAGAACAAGCAGCTTTTGTAGTATTGAAATCTCCTGATATCCCTTCGTTATTGGTGGAGACGGGTTTTATTTCTAATCCCGCGGATGAAGAAAAATTACGGAATCCGAAATATCAAGCACGTATTGCACTGGCTTTAATGCAAGGTATTCGTGCCCATTTCGTTTACAGCCCTCCTCGAGGAACGTGGTTGGCGCAACAAAAAATGCATTCCCCTATTCACGCAATTCCCCCAACAAACTAAGGTGTTGTTTTCCCATGTCTACGGTGCTCAAAAGAATTGTTGATCAACTAGGGCCTTATTTCTATCAATTGGCCGAAAAAAGTCAGGATGTATTTTGGATTAAATCAGCTGACTTTCAACAGCAATTATATGTCAGCCCTTCCTATGAGCGAATTTGGGGTCGTAGTTGTCAGAGTTTATATCGCCGTTCTGCTGATTGGTTGAATACTGTGATTTTAGAAGATCGCGATCGAGTTCGACAAAAGCTGATGGAGTGGCAAGTCAATGCCAGGGTAGATGAAACCCTGGAATTACGGTATCGTATTTTAGATCAAACGGGTGTGATTCACTGGATAGAGACCTGGGGATTTTCTATTCATGAAAATGAGCAATGTATTGGTTATGCAGGCATTGCCTATGATATTACGCAGATCATGAAGGAAGCTGATGTTGAAAATCAGTTGCGTGAGCAATGGCGCGAAGCCAAAGATCATGCTGAAAAAGCCAATCGCGCCAAATCGGATTTTTTGGCCATGATGAGCCATGAGTTGCGCACACCATTAAATGCGATTTTGGGTATGGCACAGATTTTAAAGACTTCATCGTTAACGGAAGAACAGCGAGATCAACTGGATGTCATCGCACAGTCTGGACAACATTTATTGATTTTATTAAATGATCTATTGGATTTTGCCAAATTAGAAGTGGGGCAGTTATCTTTCACGGATGAACCTTTTCAGCTGGATATATTGGTTTCATCATTGGTCCGAGATATGAGTCTTGAAGCGCATAACAAGGGCATTGAATTGATATTACATCAGACTCACGATGTTCCTGATCGTTTGATCGGGGATGCCAAGCGAGTGCGACAAATTCTTGCTAATTTGCTTTCTAACGCCATTAAATTTACAGAAAAAGGACATGTCCAATTAAAAATTCATTGTTTGCAGAAAAATCTCAAAGATATCAGCCTGTGTTTTACGGTAGAAGATACAGGAATCGGTATTGAACAAGCAAAATTAGACACTATTTTTTCACGTTTTCAGCACCGCGATTCTGTCTATCAACGAAAACATGAAGGAATGGGTTTGGGTCTTTCTATTGTCAAAGAATTAGTAGAAAAAATGCAGGGTAGCACTGTGGTCAGTAGTGAGTTGGGCATGGGCTCACAATTCAGTTGTATTATTCCGTTTCGATTACAGGGGGTAATTTCTCCCGTGGTGGGTTCGTTTTCCGAGCCACCATCGATGCAATCTGCCTCCAATGAGCGGGAGGTTCTAGTGGTAGAAGACAATTTGATTAATCAGAAAATTTCTAAGATGTTACTTGAACAATTAGGATGCCGTGTTGATGTAGCCAGTTCTTCTCAAGAAGCCTTAGAAAAAATAAAACATACCTATGAAATGATATTTATGGACATTGGCTTGCCGGATAGAGATGGTTTTGAAACGGTGGAGCTCATTCGCCAACAAGAAGCACCAGGATGGCGAGTGCCTATCATTGCTATGACAGCCCATGTGTTAGCACAGGACAGACAACGCTGCTTTGAGGCGGGAATGGACGAGGTAATGACCAAACCCATCATGCAAACGGACTTAATGGCAGTATTACAGCGCTGGTCGTCTCCGATACAACAAAGGCAAAAGGGGTGAAATGCCTATTCACGTATTAAATGAGCATTTGATTAATCACATTGCAGCAGGGGAAGTGATTGAACGTCCTGCTTCTGTGATCAAAGAATTGGTGGAAAATAGTTTGGATGCTCATGCTTCTTGGATCCATGTGGATATTTTGCAAGGGGGTCATGAACTTATTCGAGTACGTGATGATGGTGATGGTATACTACCCGAAGAATTGCTGTTAGCCCTCCAGCGTCATGCGACCAGTAAAATTCATTCTGTGTCTGATTTGGAAGACTTGTCTAGTTTAGGCTTTCGTGGAGAAGCACTGCCGAGTATAGCTGCGGTATCGCGCTTCACACTCATTTCCTACCACAAAACTCAGACTAGTGCTTATGCCATTCAAGGAGAAGGTGGGCAGCTTTCACCTCTATCACCCGAATCTCATCCTCATGGCACTAGTGTGGAAGTGCGTGATTTATTTTTCAATACGCCTGCGCGACGAAGATTTTTACGCAAACCAAGTACGGAATTTCAGTACATCGAAAAAATGCTGAACCAATTGGCTTTGAGTCGTTTTGACGTGGGCTTTTCGCTTAAGCATCAACACCGCTCTTTTTTACATTGTCCCGCTGCAAAAACAGAGGAAGCTTCGAAAGAACGCATGGTAGCCGTATTGGGTGAAACTTTCATGCAGCACGCCATAAAAATAGAATGGACTGCTGCAGGTTTGTCATTATCTGGCTGGTTAGCTGAGCCTACCTACACGCGAAGTCAATCGGATTTGCAGCTGATTTATGTCAATGGACGGTCGGTGCGAGATAAATTACTAACGCACGCTGTTCGACAAGCCTATCAGGATGTGCTATTCCACGATCGACATCCGGCTTATGTGTTGTACTTGGCTATTCATTCCAACCAAGTGGATGTTAATGTTCATCCCAGTAAACATGAAGTACGCTTCCGAGACAGCCGAACAGTGCATGATTTTGTATTGACTGCTGTTAAAAAAGCACTTGCTCAATTACACCCAGGTTTGAGCAACCCCACTCTGCATAGACCTATCCCTCCTCCACAGAGACTATCACAAGCTGCTGTCCAAACAGCGTTAGCCGTGCAAGCACCACTCTCTTTATCATCAGAAACACTCACAGAAGCACCTGAAGAAAAAAGACTGGGGTATGCCATTGCTCAATTGCATGGCATTTATATATTGTCACAGAATGAACACGGTTTAGTCATCGTTGACATGCATGCCGCTCATGAGCGTATCATCTACGAAAAACTCAAACGACAATGGTCAGTAGCGAAAGTGACTACTCAAACTTTGCTAGTGCCAATCACGATCGCTTTGAATTCCGCTGAAATGGCGTGCTGGGAAAGTAACCAAAACGCACTTACAATTTTAGGTATTGACTCTGAAGCGATAGGACTCAACAGTATTGTTGTTCGTTCAATGCCTACTTTGCTGCAAAACCTTTCAATAGAGTCCTTGATCCGTGATATTATTGCAGATTTAATGGGGGATTCTGGCAGTCATCGAATCCAAGAAGCGGGGGATCACTTATTATCGAGTATGGCTTGTCGTGGTTCAGTACAAGCGCATAGAAATTTGTCGGTATTTGAAATGAACGCCCTATTGCGTGACATGGAACAGACTGAACACGCTGGTCAGTGTAACCATGGTCGCCCTACTTGGAAACAAATCAGTATGAGAGAATTAGATCAGTTCTTTTTGCGTGGGCGTTGATATGGCGGACATCGATGATTATTCGCTTAATGGGCCCTACTGCTTCTGGTAAAACACAATTAGCTATTCAATTGGCCGAACGGTTGGCATGTGAAATTATCAGCGTGGATTCCGCCATGGTTTACCGTGGTATGGACATTGGCACGGCCAAACCTTCCGCTGCTGAATTAGCCATGATACCACATCATTTAATCAATATTTGTGATCCTTTGGATCCTTTTTCAGCGGGACGATTTTGCGAAGAAGCGCACCACCTTATTCGTGAGATTCAAAGTCGGCATAAAATTCCTTTATTAGTCGGTGGCACTTTACTTTATTTTTATTGGTTGCAGCAAGGTTTTGCCGATTTACCTCAAGCTAATGAATCTATCCGGCAAGCAATCAGTATTCGTGCTAGTCAACAAGGATGGCCACACTTGCACCATGAATTGCAGCAAATTGATCCCTCTACAGCATTACACATTCACCCAAATGATGGTCAACGTATCCAACGAGCCTTGGAACTATATTATAGTTCAGGACAAACGATGGCTGCGTTACAAAGTGCACAACGATTGCAACCTTTGTCAATGCCCATGATAACGTTAGTCATTGCTCATGAAGATCGCGCACGGTTACACCGACGTATCGAAGAGCGTTTCGATGGCATGTTAAAAAAAGGATTGGTAGAAGAAGTAGAGAGCTTGTATCGCCGGGGAGATTTAAATGATTGCTTACCTTCCATTCGTACTGTCGGGTATCGTCAAATATGGGCTTATTTGGCTGGGGAGTATAGCGCCGAGGAAATGCGCGAGCGGGTTTTAGCTGCGACACGACAGTTAGCTAAACGACAATATACTTGGCTACGGCGATGGCCAGAAGCGCAATGGATTTTCAGCGAGCGAAGCGACTTATATCCTGCTACCCTATCTTTTATAGAAAAAACATTACATTAAGGATGATCATTGTTGCTCATCATAGATACAAACACTCAAACTTTAACCCTCTGGGAAAATGAGCAGTGCGTGTGTCAATATAACGTGTCGACCGCAGCGAAAGGCTTAGGAGAGCATGTAGGCAGCGAACAAACGCCACGGGGGTGGCATAAAATTCGTGCTAAAATCGGCGCGGGGTGTTCCATCAATACGGTGTTTGTAGAGCGTCGTCCCACAGGTGAAGCCTATTCGTGGAATTTGCGTCAACAATACCCTGAGCGCGATTGGATTTTGACCCGTATTTTGTGGCTAACCGGGTTGGAAGTAGGAAAAAACCGCATGGGTACTGTCGATACACTGCGCCGATGCATTTATATTCATGGCACTCCAGATGATTGCACCTTGACAAGCCCAGGGTCCCGGGGGTGTATTCGCATGCGCAATAATGATGTGATAAAGTTGTTCGATTCTGTGTCGGTTGGTGATCGGGTATGGATAGGGCCAGGTTTACCAGAATATAGGTAGAGGATCATGAATAGTATGGAACATTATGAAAATATATTAAAATTTTGGTTTGGCCATGTAGAAGAAACCGTGGTTCCTTCAGAAAATCGTGCGCGAATTTGGTTTGGCGAAAGCCCAGAAGTCGATACTGAGATCAAAGAGAAGTTTAACCCCGATCTTGAAAATGCCGTTCGAGGGCGTTATGTGGAATGGGAAAAAAAACCACATGGGCAATTGGGGCTCATTATCATTCTGGACCAATTTTCACGTCACATCTACCGACATGCTCCCCAGGCGTTTGCCCAAGATGATTATGCGCTCAGTATTTGTACCCAAGGTATGGAAAAGCGCAATGATCATGCGTTGAGCTTGATTGAGCGTGTTTTTTACTATTTCCCTTTATTACACTCAGAACACTTGGGTTATCAAGAGCAATCCATTCGCGCCTATCAAATGCTGGTGGAATTGGCGTTGCCAGAAACCCAAATTATTTACGAAAGCTTTTTTAAATTCGCCAACCATCATTACAGTATTGTGCGGCGATTTGGACGATTTCCTCAGCGAAACGTCATTTTAGGGCGTGAATCCACCGAAGATGAAAAAAAATACTTACAAGAATCTGAACGACTTTGAGGGTACCTATGACAAAGAATCAACCTATCTATCGAATTATTTTCACCCAAGAAGAAAAAATTTACGAAATATACGCACAATATATTTCTGAAGAAAATTTAATGGGTTTTATCGAAATAGAAGAGCTGCTATTTTCTGAACCTAATTCAATTTTAGTAGATCCTTCAGAGGAACGATTGAAATCAGAGTTTAGCGGAGTGAAGCGCAGTTATATCCCTATGCATATGATTTTACGAATCGATGAGATGTCAAAAGAAGGGCCTGCCAAAATTAAAGAACCTTCGCAGAGTAATGTTCGTCATTTTCCTGGTCATTACAAAAGACCGTTCAAAGATCCGCTCAAAGACAAGGAATAACTTTTGTCGGGATTTATTTTGCTTGATCTAGAAGGGTTTTCATTGACTACCGAAGAGCGGGAATTGTTAAAACATCCCGCTGTAGGAGGGGTGATTCTTTTTACCCGCAATTATTCAGATAAGGCACAATTACGTGCACTGACGCATAGTATCCACCGAGTGCGTGATGGGCTACCCATGCTAGTTGACCAAGAGGGAGGAAGAGTACAGCGCTTTCGTTCAGGATTTACGGAATTACCAAGCATGCGTTATTGGGGAGAGTGTTATCTCGTATCAGCAGTAGATACCGAACGGCGTTTACAACAAACGATACATACCATGGTATCTGAATTAAAATCGGTGGGTGTGCACGCAAGCTTGATTCCTGTATTGGATGTTGATCACGGTATCAATCCGGCAGTGGGTGAGCGTAGTTTTGGGAAAACAGCCGATCAGGTAACCGCCTTAGCTAACTTGATGATTGATCATTTACATGCAGCTGGAATGCCAGCTATAGGTAAACATTACCCTGGGCATGGAGGGGTAGCAGTGGATTCACATCGCGCATTGCCGATTGACTCGCGTGCGCGTGATAGTCTATGGGATGATTTGCGCCCGTTTATGCAGTTGAGCCACAAGTTAGATGCGATTATGCCGGCACACGTTATTTACCGCGAATGGGATTCCCAACTTGCTGGATTTTCTTCTTTTTGGTTACAGGATATGCTCCGTCATCGCTTGCATTTCACAGGGATCATTATCAGTGACGATCTTTCCATGGAAGCAGCAGCAAGTAGTGGTGATTACCCCACACGAGCGGCGCTTGCATTGGAAGCAGGTTGCGATTTACTTTCGATATGTAATAATCGGGTAGGTGCTGTTCAAGTATTGGATGCGTTGGAACGACATCGCAATCCAGTGTCAGAAGCACGAATTCAGCAATGGATATCCAAGGTTGTATCATGAGCCAGCATGATTGGATCATCAAAAGCATTACCGTTCTCGCAAGTGCTATTTTAGTGAGTTTAACGGAGTGGATTATTTACCGCCGACTCACGCCTCGCGCCATCCACAAGCAACAAGTCTGGCGTGAATCTTTTTTACGCGCTTTTCACGAACCGGTGCAGATTCTTGTCGTTCTCATGACACTGAGTTTTCTTTTTTCAATTATTGCGGAACAGCTTTCTTTTGATGGGGATACCCTAAAGACGGTAGATAATTTTCGCCTTTTCTTTCTCATTCTATTTACATTTTGGGTTGGCATGCGCTTTATTAGGCGAGTAGAAGAGGGCATGGTTGTATGTTTGGAAAAAGGTGAAACAAAAATAAAATTAAACGATAGAACCAGTGTACATGCTATATCTCAATTTTCTCGAGTTGTGCTCATCATTATTACATCACTCATTGTATTACAAAGCTTAGGTGTGAGAATTTCTGCACTGTTGGCTTTTGGAGGGGTGGGTGCATTGGTCCTCGGTCTTGCTGCCAAAGACAATTTAGCCAATTTTATTGGTGGTATGATGATTTATTGGGATCGTCCTTTTTCTGTAGGAGATTGGATTCGATCACCCGATCAAGAAATTGAAGGCACTGTAGAAAATATTGGTTGGCGTTTAACTCGAATTCGCACATTGGATAAGCGTGCATTGTATTTACCGAATGGGATATTATCGAATATTGCTATCGAAAATCCTTCTCGCATGACACACCGTCGCATCAAAACCACTCTTGGTGTTCGTTATGAGGATGCGAGCAAAATAATAGCTATTACCCATGATATCGATCAAATGGTCCGGCAATATCCTGATATCGATGAAAAACAGACCGTATTGATTTATTTGTCAGAATTTGCTCCTTCTTCACTCAATATCCTGATTCAGGCCTTTACCAAAGCGACAGATGGAGAAGCTTTTCAAGCCGTGCAACAAGACATTTTTCTTAAAGTGGTTGACATTGTGAATAAACATGGAGCGGAGTGTGCTTATCCGACACAAACTCTTCATGTCGATCCCACCTGTTGGATAAAACCTGAGGAGAAATAACCCATGGATAGTCTGACTCATGATGATGCTGTTGCTACGATTTTGCCTGAACATATTTATGACGTGTTTGCTAAATCGACGTGTTTGTATTCAAAAGTCGAAGTCGAGGCAGCATTAGACCGTATGGCAGGGGAGATTTGTCAATTGCTATCACATAGCAATCCCATTTTCCTATGTGTCGTTGTTGGCGGCATCGTGCCACTCGGTAATTTGTTACCTCGATTAGATTTTCCGTTAGAAGTAGATTATTTGCATGCCTCACGTTACTGTGGTGATCTCCGTGGGAAAGAATTACAGTGGAAGGCCAAGCCAAGCAGTCAGCTCAAAGGAAGGACGGTGGTTGTGGTGGATGATATTTTAGAAGGAGGAATTACGCTCAAAGCGATCATACGTTATTGTGAAGAGGAACAAGCAGCTGCTGTTTATTCAGCTGTTTTGGTGGACAAATGTGAGGCGCGTGTGGCGGGAGGGCTTGTGAAGGCTGATTTTACTGGATTGACAGCAGGAAATCCTTATTTGTTTGGCTATGGTATGGACTATAAAGGTTATTTGCGCAACGCTCCTGGGATTTATCGAGTAGCTCCGGAACATGAATGACTTTGTACGTCGTAGGAGCACAGCAAGGGCGCTGCACAACAAGGGCGCAGCATGCTGCGCCCCTACTTTACGGGAGTGATTTTAATTAATGCGCCTGCTAGCGGAAAATCAATATAGTTGAGTTGATGACTTCGCATCCGCCGACTTTGAAACATAGGGAAATACACCATCGACCCTATCGCACGGTCAAAATAATTATTCCCCGTCAATAAAGCTAATTGTCCTCTAGGCAGTGCCAACGTCAAATGTAGATCGACATCAAAATAATGTTGTAATGTGATAGCGATCGTACCGTCGATGGAATCTCCCAGTAAATGAACGCCGGAAGTGCGATGAGACATTATTGGTTGACGCCATGCTTGATGTAATAACACAGCAAATCCAGGTTGATGACGAAGGCGCTTTTCTTCGTATTGCAATTGAAAAGTTTGTCGTGGTACGGTGGGATAGGCGGCATAACGCATTGGGAAAGGAGGGCTAGTGGCTGTGGGCCATTGTTCGGAATTCAGCGCTTGGGCAGTCACGTGGGAAAAAACGATCACTTCTACTTGATACCAACGCTCCGCATGTGCTACGGGAATAATCAATAAGCCTATTCTAAAAATAGCTACTATCCACTGCTTCATGCGGTCATTGTAGTGTCAATTGAGATAGAATGACAAGCAAAGCACTGCAGAGGCTATCATCCTCGCGTAAAAAATGCCAAGATTAAGATAACTGTTCTGCATAGAGTGGAAGGATCATGTTATCCCCAAAGGTACGGAAAACATTTACAGTATTGAGTATTTTATTATTACCAGCTTATGCCCCCATCGGCCTTGCTGTCAGTATCCATTTGCCCAGCGCTTACATTGAAGCTGATGTAGGTAGTAATCTCGTCTCTGTAGACGTGCGCCAAAATGAAACCCCCACGGCAGGCCCTATTATTTCGCGAACGGCTGGGTTTGTGTGGGGAGCTGATTTTGGGTATCAGTTCAATCCCTATTGGGCTGTAGAACTGGGGTTTAGCCAGTATAAACAATCCAAATCGCATAATACGGTAGAAGTTACAGACCTGGTCGCCAAAGGGATATGGCCTCTGGCTGAGCGCTTTAAGCCGTTTGGTAAATTGGGTATGACTTATCTTTTCCCTGAGGCAATCAACGGCAAGATGCTGGTACCTTATCTAGGGGTGGGCTTTGCTGTGGTCATTAACTCTTACAGTGAATTCACGGTGCAAGCGACAGGATTTGCAATAGGGCCCCCGAGTTTAGGGGCCTTGTTACTAGGCTTTACGATTTATCTCAATCCTTAGAGAGAAAAAAAGCTGGCCTCTCAGAAAAAAACGTCTTACTATTAACCCCGTCCGAATGATTTAACCTAAGGAGAATCGATCATGAAAAAGCTACTTATGGGCTTAGGTGCGGGTGCTTTGCTGACTGTGAGTGCTTCCGCTCTGGCAGCCACTTCAGCAGTAGCCACGGGTGAAGCGGCACTGAACGCATCCCAAGGTTATTGGCATTTAGCAGCAAGCAATAGCAATGCTGCGGCGGGTGCATCACAAAGCCAAGCGAATGGTGCTGCCTCTAATGCCAATGGAGGAGCGAATACAGCGGCTGGCAATGCAGCGTCCAATCAAGGCAATGTCAGTCAAGACTTGGATCGTAACCAAAATGCTCCCTCTTCTGATCAAGCCGACACCAGTCCTTCTGACCAGTCGCTTGACGATGACGGTGCTGATAATGGTCCCGATTCTGATTACAACTAAAGGTAACCTTGCGCTCTGACTTGTTAGATCTAGTACTAACATGGCCCCTTTTTAAGGGGCCTTTTTAATTACGAGGGGCTTTTATGTCAATGGATTCTTTCCCTCAGCGACACAAACCAAGAACACTAGGACCCGTAGCCGATCTAGAAAAGCACTTACCTTCGGATTGGTGGCGTACCTTATTCAATTCCATTTATCTCAAAACCGACGGCGATATCGTTGAAAATGATGAGAATACCGTTCGCGAAGTAGATACCCTCATTCAGGGCATACACTTACAACCCCAGGAACAGGTATTGGATCTGTGTTGTGGGCAAGGACGGCACGTATTTGAATTATATCGGCGTGGCTATCGCAACGTTATTGGTTTGGATCGTTCCCGCTATTTAATTCGTATCGCGAAAAAGCGTGCGCAGCAATTAAAATACCCGGTTCGATTTTCCGAAGGGGATGCGCGCAAAATTCGTTTTTCAGAATCCAGTTTCGATGCCGTAGTGCTATTTGGCAACTCATTTGGCTATTTTGAGCATCAAGAAGATGACATTACTGCGCTCAATGCGGTGCTACGTGTACTCAAAAGTCAAGGCCGTTTGGCCATGGACATTGTCAATGCAGACTGGATCCGGCATCATTTTGAACCACGTTCCTGGGAGTGGATCGATCAAAATCATTTTGTTTGTCGCGAACGTTCTCTTTCTAAAGATACTTCACGCATTATCTCGCGTGAAGTGGTCGTGCACGCAGAACGTGGCATTATTGCCGATCAATTTTATGCGGAACGACTATACACTTTCGCAGAAATTCAGCGCGTACTCAGTAGTTTGTATTTTGATAATATCATTTTGCACACGGATATATTTTCAACGTCTACACGAGGACAAGATTTCGGCATGATGGAAAATCGCATGTTCATTACTGCGATAGCACCCAAAAAATCCATCAAGGCAAAATTAACTCGCAAACAGCCTTCCATTGTAGTGTTAATGGGCGATCCTCGTTTACCCGATACATTGAAACGTGACGGCCAGTTTAACGTAGAAGATCTAGAAACCGTACAAAAATTAAAAGACAACCTCAAAACACTGCCTTATCTCATTCGCTATTTTGACCACCATGAAAAACTTATTAGTTATTTGAATCAGAATCGACCTGAATTTGTGTTAAATTTTTGTGATGAAGGTTATCTCAATCATGCCACACAAGAACTACACGTACCCGCATTGTTAGAAATGTTAAACATTCCCTATTCAGGATCTGCTCCTGCCTGTTTAGGGTTATGTTATAACAAAGCCATCGTGCGTGCGATCGCGCAATCACTTGATATTGCCGTACCATTAGAAACATATTATGATCCCACCGATCAAGCGGCCACGCTACCATCCATTTTTCCAGCGATTCTTAAACCTAATTTTGGCGATAGCTCGCTCGGAATTACCAAAGAAGCGGTAGTGAGCGACAGCGAGAGTTTAGTATCTTATTTAGATAAATTAAGATCGACCGTACCCAACACGCCTATTCTTGTGCAAGAATATTTAACGGGTGAAGAATACAGCGTAGGTATTATAGGTAATGCCACTAATTTCACCTTATTACCCATTTTGGCGGTGGATTATAGTGAATTACCTCAAGGATTACCCCAAATTTTGGGCTATGAATCTAAGTGGATTCCTCATTCGGCTTACTGGGATAAAATTCGCTACGTAGAAGCCAAATTAGAGCCAGAAATAGAACGGCAGTTGATCGATCATTCCACTTTATTGTTTGAGCGCTTAGGTTGTCGGGATTATGCGCGGTTTGATTTTCGTACGGATGAAAATGGAGTGATTAAACTATTAGAAGTCAACCCCAATCCTTCCTGGTGTTGGGATGGAAAATTAAATCTCATGGCAGGATTTGTTGGGAAAAGTTACTCGGATCTATTACAGATGATCATTGAAGCAGCATTAGAACGTGTACAGTCATCGAGTTTCGAATTAAATGGCACGCTTTCTAAAGAAAGAAATTCGGTTGCCGTGGAATCTGCACCGACATGATTCGAGCCTTTTTTGCGATTCCGGTGTCGCACCAAGACGGAATGCGTATTCGTTCTCTGCTTTCACCCATCACTGAAGTATTGGGGCAGAGCGTCCGCTGGGTTCCCATGTCACACTGGCATCTCACCTTAGATTTTTTAGGAAACCTACCCCAAAACAGCATTGAAAAAATACAAACACTGCTGACTCCGATGATGCGAGAGATTGCGCCTTTCACATTGGAGATCCAGAAAATTGCTGGGTTTCCTGGCAAGCATGCACGCATTTTAGTAGCACACGTGGTTTCTAACTCTTCTCTAGATTTTTTATTTACACAATTAAATGAGATCAATGCTGCTGTGGGTATTCCACAAGAAACACGCTCATGGAAGCCTCATATTACACTGGCGAAATTCCATGCACCTCACCCAGCTTATCAACCTGTTGCATTGCATGATTTTTCGCTGCAAGCTCGAGAATTGGTATTGTTTGAAAGCCGCCCGGATGCCGAAGGCAGCCATTATGTTGTTCTTAAAAAAATTTTATTCTGAATCGATTTTACCTTCAGCCGATAATAATACAGCGACCGGCGCTGTCGTGGGAAATTTCGCCAAAATGATATTTAAAATGACCATGAGTGGTATACACAAAAACATGCCCGGGATTCCCCAAATGGTCCCCCAAAAAGCCAGGGATAGTAAAATGACGATGGGACTTAAATTGAGCCGAGTACCCATCCACTTGGGTTCGAGAATATTACCCACGGCAAACTGAATAATAATTAATAACGTTGCCAGTAAAATAAATAAGGGTAGTGTGGTGATTTGCACAGAGACAGCCAATAAGACAAACACCACTGCACTAATCGATCCAATGAACGGAATATAGTGGAGGAAAAAAATGAATATACCCCAAAAGGCAGCGTAATCAATTCCAAAAGCAATCAGTGTCACATAACTCAATAAACCGGCGATAAAATTGATAGTTGTTTTTATTTTAAGATAACTATTGATGTCTTTCGTAATTTTAGATCGAATGATATTGGCGCGGTGATATTGTTCTTTACTTTTGCACATCGTCTGCAGTTTTTTGTCAAATGTTTGGTATTCCAATAACAGAAAAAGTACATACACCAATATTAACACGAAGTCACTGGCAATCGATGAAACGATACCTGCCAATGTAGAAAACATAAGCTTAAAATTAAGTGTGGAAAGATATTCATTGATATTTAGCTGGCTGCCGAAGAGTTTGTTGATAAAATCTAGTACTTCTTGTAATTTACGTTGGTAGAGTGGAGCATCCGTAATAACGTTCGCGATGGATTCAGCCAAGAGGAAAAAGAAAGCATATAAGACCAATGCTGTACCTAAGATCGCAATGCTGAGCGCGATACTACGGGGTAAATGCCAGCGATAGAGTGGAATTTTCTGGCATCCATGCGCAACACCGATGATGATATACCAAAAAACCAGTGCAATCACCAGAGGTAGCAACAATTCTTTCCCGATGAAAAATAGGTAAACCGTAACAAAAATCAACCCAAACGTAGCGACAAAATTCAAATAGCGAAGTTTCATGGTTGCTTTCCTTTGTTATATTTAGTCCAGTGGGTAACCCAATCAGAAACCGTTTCTTTTTTTAGAGAAACGCACTCTTTTTGCAAAAAATCGACAAACTGTCCAGGTGCCTGATGGTAAAGCGCTGCCATACTGGCATAATGCTCGGGTTGGAATAGCGCAATCATGTCGGGGGTTTGCCGAGTCCAGTCAAAAAATGCTTCTGCAAAAGCAGGGGTCATAGTAGCCAATAATTGTGCGACAAAACGGGATGTTTGAAAGTGTTGATAATCGATGGGATTTCTCCAGTGCCCACCCCAGATAAAAAATCCATGTTGTTTAAAAAGATTGACGATGGGTTCA
>Ga0155612_104_pt2 | contig 30418 bp, 25 predicted proteins | sample RifCSPhighO2_12_FD_107269 | JGI IMG/M metagenome (GOLD analysis project Ga0155612, IMG submission 107269) | Coxiella sp. RIFCSPHIGHO2_12_FULL_44_14 | reverse complement strand
CACACTGCTGCACTCCTTTTTCGGCATAGGTCTCTGGACGCATAAAAAAGAAAGCCAGCGCATCAGGAAATTCTGCCAACGTCTTGCATCGCTTTTTTTCCATCGCCACCATTTTTTCTAATTGCTCTGCAGTAAATGCAGTCACATTCAACCCAGCTTTTAATAAGAAAGGAGTGATTTTTTCAACTAAGATCGCATTTTCCATATTCTTAAGATAATGAGCATTCAAAAATAAATATTTATCTTCATCAAAATTGGCGTTGGCTCTACTCAAGCGCGCCAGATCAAATTCTTTTTTGAGCTTATCTACCAAAAGAATTTCTGCCGCATCTTCCGAAGACCAACCCAGCAAAACCAAATGATTGATCGTGGCTTCCGGTAAATAGCCTAAGTCACGCCGTTCTAAAATACTGACAGGAAATTTCCCTTGCGCTTCTTTATCCCGCTTACTCATCTTCTTACCGTGCTTCATGATTAACGGTAAATGCACAAATTGAGGGATGTCATAACCGAGCGCCCGATACAGCAGCACTTGTTTAGCGGCGTTAGGCAGGTGCTCTACCCCACGAATCACGTGGGTAATACCCATCAGTGCATCATCGACGGCACAAACGAAATTATACAGCGGCATACCGGGCTTTGCTTGTGTGCCAGGACGGGTAATAACAAAATCCCCAATCGTGTCGTTTTTAACGTGATAATGTCCACCCGCCATTAATACTTCAGGCACATCGGTCACTCCTTCGTCCAGCACGCGAAATCGCCACACAAATACTTCGTCTGCATCCATTTTGGCTTGTATTTCCTGCGGTGACATGCGCAAAGCGGATCGATCGTAAATAAAGCTACGCTTTTCAGCCAGCGCTTTTTGCCGCATGACTTCTAACACTGCCTTCGTTTCAAAAGCGGGATAAATCATTCCCTTTTCTCGAAGACGCGCTAAATGATCCCAATAAATATCCATTCTCTCACTTTGAAAATAGGGGCCCTCATCCCAATCCAAACCCAACCAGCTCAACGAGTCGATAATCCCTTGCGCAGATTCTTGTGTCGACCGTTCAACATCAGTATCTTCAATACGCAATATAAAAGTGCCCTGGTGCTGACGAGTAAACAGCCAATTAAATAAAGCCGTCCTCGCACCTCCCAAATGCAAACTCCCCGTGGGAGAAGGGGCAAAACGTGTTCTTACTTTCATGTTTCCTCGCTCACTCGTATTAAAACTTACCGTTTTCTGAAAACCTGTGATTTTTCAGCAATCTCGGAAGGCTAACGTACGGTTAACCCGCAGTATACCGCTCGTCGAGAAGGATGAGTAACCCATTTTTTACAGAATCTTTATTGCTAAGTCGATGAAGAAACTTCAGACCTCTCTCAAAACTCAGCTGGCAAATAAAGATTGAACTTTCCTCTCCATTTTGTTAAGATTTTGATCCGTTGGGACGAGTAAAACCAGGACGCTTGAAAACATATCTATGAAAGTCATGAAAAATTTTTTGCTGCGCCGCTTAACCCTACGGTGGATAGGGATATTCAGTCTTGCCCTCCTGTTAACAGGGTGCATCTCTTACAATCCTCCAGAATCGTACGCTGTTCTCAATAAACCACAGTACTTAAAATACCCGATGTTTCTTGTACAGGTCCACAATTGGAGGTTCTTCGTGGGCAATTATTATTTTCTAAGAGAACCTGTAGCAACAAATAGTACTTACGGCTTGTCATTAAAAGAGTATCAAAAAAATCCTGCCTTATGGCAACAATGGAAAAGTCAAGGCTTTTTATTAGATTCTCGCCGTATTGTCGGTGTTGTTTCCCAAGGAACCGTATACCACCTTAGCAAAGTGGACAGGCGCGTTGGAGGCGATCGCTTGTATGACAGCTATGGGCAAATCGATAGCGGACCTTTTAAAGGCGTGAAATTTTTCAATACCGGCGGTCAAATATTTCAAACAGACTAGGGTCTGTTGACAAATTGTCAACAGACCCCACTAGGTTAATAACAACGCCCTAATTCGATCTGCTATTTCTGCCGGCAGCGATGTCATTTTTAACGTCATTAAACCCAGTATTTTATAAACCGTTGCTCGTTCGTCATCGGTAATCACTTTCAAATGCTCTTGGATGACATTCACATCCCCGCGATGAATAGGACCTGTGAGCGCTGTGCTTGGCGAAGTCGTTTGTATCAGATGAGCCGATGTTGCTTGCATTAAATGCTGTACTATTTTCAGCGCCATATCATGATCGACTCCTGCTTCCATGAGACAGTGTATCGCTTCTTCGCATAATGTGACGCAATAATTCGATGCTAAGACGCCAGCCACATGATATAACCCTTTTTTTCGGCTATCTAACACGTAAGTGACAGAACCTATTTTTTGAAAAAGTGCGCAGAGCAATTCACTGGCCACGGGTTCTCCTTCCACCGCACAATAGGTACCTGCATATTGCATCACATTATTCGCCGGATCTGAAAAACTATTCATGGGGTGTACGCTGGCTATTCCACAATTCCGCTGCTTTACTGATATCAAAACCTGTGAAGACAACGACCCACTACAATGTGCAACGATACTACCTACTGTCAGTTGGGGAGCGACCGCTAATTGTTCGCAGCAAGCCTGTATCTTATCGTCCGGTGTGGTAATCAACGTAAGATCGGCAGGCGGCAGCTCTGCTATGCTGGCATAAGCATTACCCTGACCAATAAACTGCACCGCTGCTTGACTGCGAGATAAACTCGTATTGACAATGCCCTGTATTGTCCCAGCCGCATGGATGCTGATTAACTTGGCAATCGTTTTACCCAAATGCCCAGCACCAATCACGTTAATGATGGGTTTTTCTTTTACCATTGCTTTGGACCTGTCATCTTACCCCTAGGCTGCTTCTTACACTGAAACTATGGTATGATTCTGCCTATCTGGGAGTCAACTGCAAAGCATGGGGAGGGTATTCACTTTGTCTACTAGAGACCATCACGGCATCAACAGAACTCTGCTCGATGCCGTCATCGACAATCAATCACATACAGTCAGAAGATTACTCGAGCAAGGTGCGGATCCTAATTTTTTTGAAGATGAGGCTAAAATTCGCCCACTGCATTTCGCCGCGCTTTATAATGCACCGGATGTCGTCCCTTTGCTCATCATGGCTGGCGCCGATCTCTATGCGACTACCGAATGTGAAGACACCCCTTTAACGATTGCTGAACGTCACAATCATCCCGAAGTAGCTCAAATATTACAACGATTTTACGGAGTCAAACTAGACCACGAGACTCAGCAGTAACGCATTGATTCATAGCTTGTTGTATGAAATACTTAAAACCAGTGGTGATGGACATACCTAAGGCTCAAAGGAATGAAAAAAACACTGCTGTACCTTCTCTGCATCCCGATCATAAGTTTTAGCAGTGTAGTATCGGCACTTCCTCCCGATGATGATCCCCCACCCGATCTCAACCTAAATCCTTGGCCTAATGTTTATATCACAGCCAATTTGGGCTATGGACGAGTCAATCAACGAATCGCTCCTCCTCGCACCCTCAAAAATAGTGGGTTTACACTCAACACTGCCGCTGGTATTCAAGTCTTCCGTTTCATCTCTGCCGAAGGTGTCTTTGTAGATTTCCCGGAAGTCAAAGGTACTGCGGGTTTCCATGCTACCGGTGCTGGCGCAGGACTCAAATTCAATTACCAACCTCTGGGTACAGAATTCAGCACGTATATTCGTTCTGGGTTCCTCAGCACCTCTCGAGGTACCACAGTATCTACTTACGCAGGGGCGGGAGTCATCTATTATTTTAATAATTATGTCGGTATCGGCGTAGAAGGATTCAACGTGTTTGGGCGACTCATGTTACCCAACACCCTCACGATTACAGGCAACCTCGTCGGACGATTTCCCTTCTAACCACAGACTCAACACTCCTTGTTCTCGCTGCCCCGGCAAAAGCCAATGCACCCCTTGGATGCTATTCATGGCGTTGGGATAGGCCATCCATGGCTCTACGCAGATAAAGGGTTGCTCTGCCACGGTATACAATTGAATATAGGAAAATAACTGGGGATCCTCTACTCCTTCAGCCAGTAAATGCAATATATCACCCTCGGGATAACACAACTGAATTTCTTTTTTTTGACCTACTTGGGTCAGCTGTTCATTGATCACGGAGGCACTCACCGACTGCGGTAATGGAAATAGGTCTGTCTCCCCCAGAATATCCGTCAAATCTTGATTATAAATAAAACGCCGCGTGGGATAATATTGCAGTAATGTGCGCTCTTTGCCTTGTCCTGGAAAACCCGTTAAAAAATAAGGATGAAATCCCGCATAATATGGCATCGGTCGATCACTGAAATTAGCATAGGTTTGCTGGCACATTAATTTTCCTCGACCGACGGTATAATGTAACATCACTTCGAAAGAAAAAGGATATTGTTTGTGTGTGCCAGCATCATCACGTAAAATAAAAACCACATGATCATCATCTGCCGATGCGACCGTCCAAGAACGCTGCCAAGCAAATCCATGAATGGGTAAGGTATAGATTTTCCCATCATATAGATAGGCACCCATTCGCCCTTGCCGTTTGAGTCGACCACACACGGGAAAACAAAATGGCCATCCACCCGGTAAATCATCGATGGTTTTATTCCAAAAATGATGATGCAAAAATAATAATTCTCGCTCACCTTGATGATTTGGCATGAGAATAGAAGAAGCTACCGCTCCGCGTTCTAGCACGAATACGGCAGAAGTCGAGCCATCGCTTGAAATAATACGAATCGTCTGAAATCCTCGAACAATTTCCATTGCTACCATTTTCTTAAAAACACCCGTTGTACGGAATGATCTTTCATTTTTTCTAAAATTAATTGTGCGCGATAGCGATAGGGAAGAATATTATTTAATAAATTGACCTCGTTAATTTCTTTCCATATTTTGTTCGCGAATTGTATTATTTCTTCTCGATTCATTTTGGTTAAATAGTGAAAATAAGCTTTGGAATCACGAAAAGGTCCTTCACAAAATTGCAATACACGATCAACATACCAACCTTTAATGATATCCGGCTCTGCGTGTACGAATAAAGAAAAATCAAAAAAATCTGATACAAACACTTTCGATGCATTTTTAAAATCAGTTTGCAATATATTGAGCCCTTCTACAATGACAATGTCCGGTTGATCGATCGTTTTGACCTGATGGGGTAATACATCGTAAGTGTGATGCGAATAGAGAGGAATAGGAACGTTTCGTTTTCCAGATTTGATATCATTCAAGACGGATAATAAGTGCTGCAGACGATAGCTCTCAGGAAATCCTTTGCGTTGCATTAAATGTCTTTCTTGCAGCGCTTGATTAGGATACAAAAAGCCATCGGTGGTAATGATTTCTACTCGAGGATGATGACTCCAGCGAGATAACAAGGCCTGCAAGACTCGAGAACAGGTACTTTTCCCCACCGCCACACTGCCCGCAATACCGATGATATAAGGCGCTGGCAACGATGTCGTTCCCGTAAATTCGTTCAATACCCGATACAATGCTTGTTTGGCCGTCACATAAAGGCTTAATAATCGTGACAGAGGCAAATAAATTTCTGTGACTTCTGTCAAAGAAACGACTTCCATTTGGCCGTGCAGTTCATGGAGATCATCGGCCGTTAATGTGAGCGGCATATTGGAACGGAAATCACGCCATTGCTGACGGGTGAATGATAAATAGGCTGTGGGTCGGTCACTGACCGATAAATGCGGCATGGTTCCTTCCTTTACTGAATAGAACGCAAACTCCATTTTATACCGCTCATCCCATCGCGCAAGGTCATTACGAAGGGGTGCACGACTGAAACAATGATCCAGTCTGAATACTGGATTGCCACGGCTACTGCGTAGCCTCGCAATGACGACCACGGCTGTTGCGTGTCCTCGTGATAACAGAGACCGTGACCACGATGCCGTTTCATAATGACTATTCGCAACTCTAAGTGGAATGGGTATAATCCTAACAATGAAGGAACGTTTGCTCTGGCTTGTCGGAATCACCTGCGTGTGTATCACAGGGTTGGCCTGGGCACAAAACGCACAACAACGCGTCAATATCTTGCACGTGAAAATTGTCGGTCTGCCCGATGCCCCTCTGAAAAACGTTCTACAACGACTCAACGATCAACAACAGTTGATTCAATATCATTTCAACACGAATACCTTGTTGCGTTTTTATCGTACGATTCCTCAAGAAATCCAGTTGGGCATTCAACCCTACGGTTATTTTCAATCGACAGTCCAATCCCATATTCGTAACGAAGGAAATGTATGGTATAGCGATTTCACCGTATCCCCCGGACCTCGAGTCAAATTCACCCAACTGGATTTTCAAGTCATCGGTGCAGGTCAAAAAGACCCCGATTTCCAACGATTGTACTCACATTTTCCTGTTAAAGTGGGCCATTATTTTAATGCAGAACAATACAAAAAAGCCAAAGAAATGCTGTTTGATATCGCTTCTGCACGCGGCTATTTTAGAGCGAAAATGCTGCACAGTGTCGTTTACATCGACCTCCGCACATTCTCTGCGCGTGTGGTCATACACTTTGATACAGGTCCACGATTTTATTTTGGATCCACCACATTTTCTCCCACGCCTTTTAATGAATCTTTCTTAAACCGATTCCTTCAATACCAAGCGGGGAAACCCTACGAACAATATCAACTACAAAATACGCGCCAAGGGTTAGCGAATAGCAATTATTTTCAACAAGTGATCATCACTCCTGAACCCGATCAAACGCGTGATTTCCATGTTCCGATTCATATTGATGTCACCCCCCAATTGAAGAAACAATATAGTTTCGGTGCAGGTTATGGAACTGACACAGGACTGCGAGCCCTCATCAGCATCGATTATCGTTGGGTCAATCGATACGGACATCGGTTTAACACGTATTTACGCGCATCCCAATTTAATAGTGAATTACTGGCCAACTATTACATTCCAGGATATCGCCCTGAAAGCGATCAATATGTTTTTACAGGAGGCTTATTGTCGCAAGATCAAGAGACCGGATCGGGCAAAAGCGGACGTCTTAGCGTGGGTTATGAAACAGTGACGGGGGCCTGGCAACAATCGATCTCTCTCGTATACCTGCGTGAGCGCTATAATTTAGTGAATCTACCTAAAATCAATACCTCCATGCTGTATCCTATGTACACCCTGCAACGCTACAGCCGCGATAACGCGGTGAACCCTACGCGGGGATTTAATTTTGTGGGCCGTGTTCTCGGTGCTTCTAAAGATTTGCTATCGAAAACCAATTTCGTGCAAACGCGTGCTGATACTAAATTTTTAGTTACCCTCTTCGACCACACCCGCCTTCTGTTGCGTGCCAGCGTAGGCTATACCGCCATCAAAGATTTGGTCAATTTGCCTCTGTCTTTACAGCTTTTCGCAGGGGGCGCTGAAAGCATTCGTGGATATCGTTATAACAGCATCGGCCCAGGACAACAATTATTCGTGGGCAGTTTTGAAATTCAACAAAAAATTAAGGGTGGTTTTTATCTGACTGCATTTTTCGATGCAGGCAATGTCAACAACGACATTATAAAACATCCCTTAAAACAAGGAGTCGGTCCAGGATTGGCTTGGATATCACCCATCGGTATGCTCGAAGTCACATTCGCTACCGCCATCAGCCAACCCAATCGACCGTGGGTTATTCAATTTTCCATGGGACCAACACTATGATGCGCTGGACAGTGAATATTTTTCTCGTCACACTCCTGTTGCTATTGATCGTCATGACATTGTCCATGACACCCATCGGCACTCGATTGAGCGTTGCCTTGATAGGGAAAATGATTCCCGGCACACTGCACTATCGAAAAGTCTCCGGCATTCTCATCGGCCCTCTCACGCTGACGCATGTCCAATACCGTTATAAAGACACCACGATTTTTATTAAAAAATTACGTGTGCGCTGGAAACCCAGCCAACTATGGCGGGGTCAGTGGGAAATTCATCGATTGACAGTCGATGATGTGTCGGTGATTACACCCTCTCAGCATCGTTCTTTATTACGAACGCCTGTTGCCATCCCACACTTACCTTTGCATTGGAAAATCGACAACGCTCTATTAAATCACGTTAACATTCACTGGACATCAGGCCATTCTCTGCAAATGACTCACCTCTACTTGCACGCTATTCTTACTCATCAGTACATAGATATTCGCTTCAATGCACCCATCATCAAACCCTATGCCGTCAACGTTCGTTTCAATGCACAAGGCATCCCTCAGGATTATCAATTTCGTTTACAGCTAGACAGTCGAGAAGGACGTTGGGTATGGAACGGCCAAGGAGGATCACAATGGTTACGCATGACCACACAGCATGCCCATCTGTTGGGCGGAAGCCTGGACGCACAAATGCAACTGCACTTCGCGCCGGATTGGCGATGGAAAATTCACGCGGCGGTCAAGCAAGTTAATCCGTCGATGATCAACCCTTATTGGCCCAAACAATTCAATATGACTTTTATTACAGAAGGCCACATCACCAACCAAGAGCCTTTTTTCACACTCGATGCTACCTTACAAACGCCCACAGCCTTTTTGCGTGCTCAAGGTCAGCATGATGCACAACGCTGGGATTTGCAGTGGCATATCGCCATTGTGCAATTATCCAGTCTATTGAGCGAAAGCCGAGGCACTCTCCAAGGAGCCGGAAAAATACAAGGACCGGCTCGACGACCCCAAAGCAGCGGTTATTTACGCGGCAAAGACCTATCTTGGTTCGGCTATCAAATAGGACAACTCCATAGCCAGTGGGACGTTGACTTCAGCACTCAACAAGCCTCTCATGTTTTCCTCAAAGCAGAACAGCTGGAAGCCCCTCGTTGGCATTTATCCGCATTACAAATCGAAGCTCAAGGACAACCTAAAACACACCAGGTCAGTGCTCTTGCGATACTGCAAACAGACCGCCATTCTTCTTCGCGTCTGGATTTACTCTTAGAGGGACAATGGATGAATGCCCTGTGGCGGGGTCATTTGACACGTGCAGATATCACTTCAACGGTTTTTGGGAATTGGCGCTTGGAAAAGTCTGTAGATATGACGATTTCACACACGGCCGTCATCACCGCTCCTCTGTGCTGGCGTTCTCAAACAGGACAAGCCTGCTGGAATGGCACTTGGTATGCCCATCAACCTTGGCAAATGACTTTTAAAGCAACCGCTGTCAATGTAACCCCTTGGCTCGATTTATTCAAAGTGCCACTGCAAGTCAATGCACTAGCCACCCTCAATGTGAATGTAGCACGCGATCGGCGGGGGAAAAAATCAGGCACTGCTTCTATTCAATGGAATCCAGGGGAACTTCGTTACATCACTGCTAAAAAAACCATCCGCTTGCCCCTCTCTCGAGGCGAGTTCAACGCACGCTTGGATACACAGGGTTTGCAAGCTCGTCTGCAATTCCAGTCCACTAAAAATAATTTCCTTCGCGCTGAACTGCTGTTACCTCATTACAGCTGGGGTGATGAGATCACCAACTCCGTACTCAAAGGCTCCCTCGAGGCGCGCTTGGATCAGTTGGCGTTGCTGCATACTTTTATTCCCGAAATCGCTCGGCCACGCGGTGAATTATCTGCCCATCTCACGCTCAGTGGTACCGTGAAAAAACCCATTGCTCACGGCAAAATCAACTTAGCGCAAGGGCGTATTCGAATTCCACAGTGGCATTTGATATTGACGCACGTCACTATGGATTTAAATTGGCAGGGTCTTACTGCTAACTATGAAATCAAGGCTTATTCACAAAAACAAACATTACATGCCATGGGAAAAACACAATTCGATCAACCTGGTATTCCCACCAGTCTTTCTTTAACAGGTACCGAAGTGTTGATTATGGATACTCCTGAATATATTGTTTACGCTTCTCCACAATTAACCTTTCTCATCAAAGATAAACAAATCGATATCCAGGGTGATATTGGCATTCCCAAAGCATCGCTCACCCCTTCCCACCTGTCAGAAGCCGTGTCTTTACCAGATGACATTGTGTTTGAAGGAAAAGCGGCTGAAAAATTGTCTCCGTGGAAAATGACGTTACATCTTAATCTCAGCGTGGGCAATCAAGTTAAAGTGGATGCCTTCGGGTTAAGTGGTCAACTGACTGGAAAGCTATTACTCACCAAAACACCCACACAAGGGTATTTAGCCTCCGGCAAACTCAATTTAGTCAAAGCCACGTACACTGCTGTGGGCACCACCTTCCTTATTGCACCCAGTTCTTCTATCAATTTTGTCAACAGTCCACTGAATAATCCCAATTTAGACATTCGAGTCAGTCGACAAGTAAAAACAGTCCCTTCTAGCAGTGCAATCTCTGCCATGCAAACCCTCACCGTGGGATTAGACATTCTGGGTACACTCAGGCACCCCAATATCAGCCTTTTCTCCACACCCCCCATACTGACGCAAGCGGATATTTTATCTTATTTAATATTGGGGCATCCCGCCAACGCCAATACCCCTACGAACATTTCTTTATTGCTAAAAGCGATGGATTCACTGAATTTAACCAGTAAAAAAACAACCTCCAAGGGCATTGTAGATCAAATCACTCAAGGCCTGGGATTCAGTGAATTCGGTATAGAATCGGAAGAAACGGGCCTCGGACCCATCGATATTTCCGCAGGCAAACAGCAAAGTGCTTTCGTCGTAGGGCGCTATATTTCACCAAAAATTTACGTGCGTTACGGACGCACTTTATCGTCACCACTGGACGTTGTACAAGTACGCTACTTGCTCGGTACACACTGGACTATTCAGAGCGAATCGACTTCTTTGGGCAATGGAGCAGATATTTTATATACCATTCAAAGCAATTGATTCCACTGCAATCCTGATTATAAGCTGCCCTAGCATTTTCATACCACAGTGAAATGGCAGTATCTCTCATCTATTCTGGTATAGTAATCCCATAGTCGGTCAACCTAATACCACTGGTTATTCAGAAAGATACTTTCTTCTTCGTAATAGGAAATTGATATCGTTGCGCACAGGGAATTAGTTTACGTTTTGCAGTTGGGGAATCCATAATACGTATAGTTAGCACTTTAACTGCCATTGTGGCTGAAGGATTTAATGGCTGATGACAAACTCCTGCCGGAAAATAAACGAGATCGCCAGGTACCCCCGTGATTGTATGCTCTAAGGTGTCCCCATACCTTTCCACTAGCATCCCTGATAAAACATAGAAAAACAATTGATAACCTGCATGTCGATGGGCATTTATCGTTACTCCACCAGGCAACGAATACGTGGTAAATAGATAAACTAATTTATCATGGCTATATGCCAGTGAAAATAAAAAATATCCGGGTAACGGCTGTTTTGTTGCTTCGGGAAAACGAGGTAATGCCTCTGTAAATTTAGATATTTTATCTAAAGGAGGTACAATAGCAGGATTTGAATAAACAGGATCAAAATCTTTTGACATAACTATTATTTTTTTCCCGATAGGAACGTCTTTTACCCAAGGGAAATTATCGACATTTTCATACTCCTTTAAAAGCTCTGTAGGTGTTTGTGTTTTCCCTTTTCCCAAAGAAGATTGATCGGATATATCATCCGGAAAATCATGCGCGCTAATCCCTTGCGAAAAACCAAATAGTATAATGCAAGAAATGAACAGTTTGAAATATTTCATTTTTCTCTTCTCCAAAATTATTTTACCACAAACTTGTATATCTCCGAATCCATTCGATAGCTGTCCTTGTTTTTGTTTCCATAACTGACCGCAAAATAACGAGTATTGCGAATAGTAAAAAACGTAGCATCTGTTCCACCATAAGTAGGGAAGTCTAATACTTTTACAAATTTTTCACCATTCCAAGCATATATCTGAGATAGAAGTTGATATTGCGTGCCAACTAAATAATTTATCTTAGCAAGGAAATGGTTCCCTCGATCAGTAAAAAATACGAATCGTCGACCACCCGGTCCAATGATCTTCTGAAAGAATATAAATTGTTTTCCATCCCACATATAAATAGCTGAATCACCACCCAAATTACTGATCGCTAAATAATGTTTTTGTTCAATGGTGAAAGCTTTAATATCTCTCGCTTTAGAGGAAGGAATGGATTGAAACAGTTGAAATTTCCTATTTTTCCAAATATAAATATTAGAAACTGGCCCAACACCATTCGAAACCGCAAGGTAGTGCTCATTATCAACAGTAAAAAACTCCCAATTAAAAGCAGCTTGAGTGAGAATTGATTGATAAGAATCAAATTTTTTCGCGTTTTCATTCCAACGGTAAATAACGGAATTGACACCAAAATTCAACTTGGGTGTGGTGGCGTTATTACCAGCAGAAGATGGCACATTCTCAGCGTAATTTGCTACTACTAAGTAGAAATCCTTATCGATGGAAAAGAAAGTCCATTCTTGTGCGGCTTGCGTCAAGATATCCTGAATAGGCGTAAATTTACATCCATCCCACTCATAAATAGTTGAAAAGCTATTTAAATTATAGGGTTGCCCGTTTCCTACCCGTAAACTCGCTAAAGCTAAGAAATGATTATTTTTAATATTGAAATATGCCCAATCTCTTGCTCCATGTGAAGGTAAACGTTGAAATGGAATAAATTGATGACCATCCCACTGATAAATCAGTGAAAAAATATCGCTATTTCCACCATCTGCGCCTGTTTTACCTGCTGGGTTATCCATCGCAAACTGTGAAACTGCTAAGAATGGACGATTGCTAGAAAAAGTAAAATAGGTTATCGAACGTGCTCCAGTCGTTTCTAATCCCTGGAATGGTATTAAACTAACCTTTGGTAGGTTATTTGCAAATACACCATATTTTCCAATTGGACAGCACCCTACGATTAAAACCAACAAAAAGAATGAAAATTTGCTTATTTTATTTTTCATTTCGTCACATCCTATAATATATAATTTTTACCGAGCCGTTTGTGTGCTAATTTTAGGGAAATGACATATTGTCATGTTTAATTTTGGCATTATATTTTGTTTAGCCAAGGTTTTCTTAATGGATAACCATTCATGAAAAGCGATGGCAGCAGTAAAACCTGATATACACGCTGTTTTATCAGTACATTTTTCTACTACTATGACAGAATTTTTATCATCAACAACATCACATCCACAAATAGCTCGTGTAGGACTTTTCCCAGCAATAAAGCATGACTTTTCCAAACAATTAGCCCATGGGTACCCAACCTTACACAGTACTAAATTGGTGTTTTTATCTATTGGATAATATCTTGAAACAATACTGGAATAATCTCCAATCATTTTTCGTGATTTTTGACACGGTTTATGTGCAAATGAATAACCATTTTTTACTTGGCAACGACAGAAAGCTTTCTTAGGGTATCCTGCTACTGGAAGGCAAGGGGCTGCATCACACAATGCATAATCACCAGTACAAATATAAGTTTTGGCAACAATAGAGTTCGCAACCAATAAGGAAAAAAAACAACTCATAGCTAAAAAGAAAATTTTAGCTTTTATTATCATGTTGATTGATCCTCATAAATTCTAACACCACAATCCATTTAAATTTAAAATAGTACTATTGTCCCTGGTTGTTATTAGGACAAAATTGTGGATTAAGTTTCGGTATTAGTCGTTGACTGTATAGCAATTTTTCTATTTCTTCTGCTTGCTGACTTAATATTGCAGAATAAATACCTGAAGTGCACTTGGTTTTTTCGCAATTTTCCACAAAAAATCCAAAAGGTTTGTTGTGTTTAACATCACAAGTACAGAGTGCTTGCCCTTTTTTTTCCACATTTGCATAACAGGGTTTGTCTAAACAATCAGCCCAAGCATATCCCTTTTTACACAGTAACGTGTATTTATTCTGTTTACTAAGAGGATAAAATCTCGATACAATCAACGTATGACCTGCAACACCTTTTTGAGGATTCTGGCAAGGTTTATACCCCATCGAATATCCTGCTTTCATGATACAGCGACAAATCACTTTTTTAGGTTCTCCAAGTAATGGAAAGCAAGTAGCTGATGTACAAAGCGCATAAGTACTGTTACAAATATAAGGTTCGGTTGCCACACTTTTGCTTACATACAAGAGGCTACCTATACTGAATCCTATCAGAAAATACAAAATAGACCTTTTTGTATCTATGATTTTCATTTTTATTGACATCCCTGCTTTGAAACTTTATAGATTGGTGTATCTGCAAAAAATCTATTCAATAACACATATTGTGTATTATTCATTTGGAATGCTACCATTTCTCCTATTCCATAGGTAGGCAAATCTTCTATCTTTACTATAGTGTGCCCTTTAAATTTATAAATAGAAAGATAAAAAATAGTATCCTTAGGTTGATTATGAATAAAATGGGAAAGCAATAAATAAGCATTATTGCTATAGACAAGATAAAGCCAATCTCTACCACCCGCCAACGAATCTTTTTTTACTAAGGAAAATTGATTTCCCATCCACTGATAAATCGACGAAGTGGCTGCTTGGCTAGCCAAAGCAAGATACTGGTGATTCTGGTGCGAAAAAAAGGTAACCCCTCTCACTTCTCCTATCGGCAAACTTTGAGCCAATACAAAACGGTTATTCTTCCATATATAAATAGAAGAGGTATTACCCCCACTCCCCATGGCTAAATAGGTATTGCCATGTATTGTAAAAATTTGAAATCCATAGATTTCTGATGTTTTGATACGTTGATAAGGTTTAAAACGCTTTCCGTCCCATTTATAAATGGGGGAGTATGAATTTTTTGATATTGAAGCAAGTATCAAATAATAATTATTCCGAATCTTTGCAAATTTCAGATCAACAACCTGATCAGTAGGTATTTTTTGATACGAAATAAAACGTTTTCCATTCCATTGGTAAATAATGGAATTAACTTTATAGCTGTTTTTTTGATGTTGACTTGTTTGTAAATTTGCGACCATCAAAAAATGCTTCCCATGAATTGAGACATAACTCCAATTTCTAGCACCGTGAGTAAGAATGGATTGGAAAGTGACAAATTTTTTTCCATCCCATTGAAAGATATGAGAATCAATATCTTTATTACCAGTAGGATAATTATCTGTAAATTCAGCTGCCGCTAAATAGCGGCTGTTCCCAATAGAAAAAAAATCCCAACCTCGTGGATTAGAAACTAATAGTGATTGTATCACTTGTAAAGTTAATTGATTGGCTTGGTAACAATTATTGTTTACAGCAGGCTGCGATTGGGCTAGTACTGCAGGAAGAATTCCAAAAAACATACTACCTAATTTCAATAATCTAAGAATAATAAATAAACCACGTTTTAGATAAAAATATATTCTCATTATATTTTGGCTTATTCCTTTACTTTTATATGCTACCATGCTTTACTGAACGTTTATTTCCTGCTCAGGCTTATAAGTTGTTCGACAGATATTGCCATCAGATTCAATCACAAGTTCATCTCGATCGTCTGCAACAATCATTGGTCCAAAATAATATTGATTCATGCCGGCAACAAAGGCTTGCTTAGCGGCTTTAGTGGTTATAATGACCGGAAGCAAATGAGTTAATATTAATTTTTTTACACCTGCTTTTTGTGCCATTTTAGCTAGCGCCAAAGTGTCTGAATGGTACGATGCAATGGCTTCCATCTGTGAAACACCCTGGTCCTGGGACGGTACCATTTTCTTAAGTTTCTCAGCAAATGCTTGGTACAAAGGACGACTTTCTGCTTCATTAATGAGTACATCAGCATTTTGTGCATTTTTTGTCAAATTGGTGCTGACACTGGTGTCCCCACTAATCACTATTTTGCATCCTTTCCAATCAAGATGATAACCAAAAGCAGGAAAAACAGGTAGATGATCTACCTCAAACGGTGTGATTTTCAAATGCTCACTTGTAAATACTGGCTTATTAAGCGCCTGCATGGCTATTTCTTTGGGACTTACAAAGCCTAATTCTGGTTGTAATGCTCCGCCTCCTGCAATCGAACGAAAAAGCACATCCAAACGATACGCTTGTGTAATACCCGAAATAACTTCATTGACCCCGTAGGGTCCGTAAACAACCATAGGCTCTGTCCTACCTCCAACACTCCAAGTCTCATTGATAAGAGAACCCAAACCACTAAAATGATCAGAATGCCAATGTGTGATAAACACATTGTGTATTTGAGAAACAGGCAATCCCATACCAGCTAATGTTTGAATAGCTCCTTCTCCTGCATCGAAAATTAAAAATTGATGATCAGTAATTACTGCTAAACAAGCAGGTTTACGAATGTTTTGTGTGTTGATTTGTGGGTTGCCCGTACCACAAAAATAGATGTGCATTTTACCGTCAGTCAGCGGTCGGTTTGACGGCACTTTTCCATAGGGCAAAGCTTTCAAGGTAAAAATAGCCGTATTTTCACCGAAAACTATCACTCCGTACACCAATATGGCTAAAAAAAGACCCGTCTTTAGATATTTATTGAGCAATCCCTTGCCCTCTGTGCTTGTGTTATGCTAGCATTATTTTGCGCTGTGCAAATCTGATTTGATTATAACAAAGATTGTTGGGTGATAGCAATAACCTACCTCAGGTTAAAGGAAAAGAAGTATTTCTGTAACAAAATCCACATCATACTGTAGATACTGTAGACTGTAGAGAGCACATGTCCTACTCAATGAATTATGGTAGCTTATTTTTGCGATGACTAAAAAAATATGGCCGTTTTTTTTGCTTTTTTGGTTTTTTTCTGCTCACGTCAACGCAGAGGATACATCCACCAACAAGAATATTAACCTCATTGCGTATCAAAGCGATCTTTCATTTGATGCAGTATCCAATTTAAATGAGTTAAATAGCCTAATGCAGCAAAATTACAATGGCTTCATTCAGTCTCTCAGTCAACATATTTACCCCATCATTGTCGTCACTCCTTTCACATTAGGAACCTCATCAGGAACGGGTTCGCAATTCATCTTATATCTCCCCCACGGTGCCAGCGAATCGTTTATTCCTTTTCCACTCGCTTTTTATGAATTAAAAGCAGTTGCACACATTCCTGTCGGAATTTTTAGCCTTGTTGCCCCTTATTTCAACTCTCCCAACGACACTCAGTGGATAGATCCTTTGATGAAATATCGACTAGCGATACTGAAAGCCTTGGGCTCGATTGATCACACCACGCTGAGCGCAGAAACAAAATCGAAAACTAAAAAAGCAATACAGTTATCCATCGACTTTATTGATCAATCGATTCGAGCGAAACGGATGTCGGCTGATGATTTTAAACAATTTGGGGCTCAATTTACCCCCTATGCTTATTACTCTTTATACGAAGCGATGGCCGCTTATGAATTAGCGATTGTAGAAGGGCTAACCCGGTGGAAAAAAAAGTTAGGTCCTGAATGGCATAACGTTTACGCTATCGTCATGGCCTTGGAAATCACTCTCAAAAACAATCCCAATGCCCTGGCATTAGAAAGCCTGATGGATCCAGATCAAGTGAAATCCCATATTTTTGTCACGGCTCAAGCTAAAACGATAAACGAAGCACTGCTGCTTCTTACTCGTGAACTGGCTGCTCCCATCATGGGTTCTTTAATTTTTGATCCTAGTAACAAAGAAAATAGGGAGCTACTCAAGACGTTATCTCCCAGCGCTCGCACTGCTTTTGTGGGAGAGGCTGCCAAACAGGGTCTTGCAAAAATAATGCGCGGGGCATTATCTCATACAGGACACGAATCCACAAAATAAAGGGATAATTATGCGTCCATATATGATGCTCTTAAAATGCAGTTTTTTCGCCTTAATGACTCTGCTCTGGATAGGGTGGGGTGCGATGGGGTATGCCACCAATGGCGATACCAAAGTATCCGTAACCACCTTGCCCGAAAGTTTAGACACGGGGGTTAAATTACTGCAATTTGTTGTTACAGCACAATCGGGCTCTTTGAAATTTCTCGATGGCAGCCGTTATCAATTAGTATTAAACGGCGTGAATGAAAAAACGACGTTTGTCACCAACGAGCCTCGCCGCATTGTCGGTTGGATGACAACAGGATATTTTCTAAAACGTTGGATTAAGCCAGCCCCTAACGATTACGCAACAACACCTTCTAATGGCACACTTATTTATAACCTTTCTTCCGTAAAACAATCACAGGTGCTTTATGTGCAAGCGTTATCTCCCCCTCTGTATGATGAAGCAACCCATCAACTGACTTTTAATGTACAACCAGTACAAGATCCTTTGATGGCGGTAGACAGCATGGATACCCCTGTTTTAGTATTTTCTTCCCCCGCAGTCTGCGGTTTGTTGGGAGCGTGGGGTAATCTACCTGGTGAAACGCAATATAATCAAGGTTGCCATACTTCAAAAGAGGGACAAAGTGAAGGTGGCAGTGCACCCCTTGCAACAACACCATCCACTACCACTTCTTCAGGAGGATAAATATCGCTTCAGTGAAAAGTTGTGATTCGAACAGAGCGTTGTTATCCTACGCGAAGCTTGTCATCCTAACATCGAGCACAGTGAAAATGACAATGGAATGAACTACTGACTATATAGGAGAATGATGTCATGAATTATTTTGCCCGCCAATTATCGACAGGATTGATATTGTTGAGCACTCTGTCCACCACTTGGGCAGTTTCTAATCCAGCTACCGTACAAGCATTGGCAGATTTAGACAACAGCTTCGTTCAAACATATAACAGTTGGAATAAGGCCACGGGAGATGCTGCTCGCCCGATCTTAATGGTCAGTGATTTTTCCTATCAACTCATACGCAGTGATGGCACTACTGAAACATTTAATGGATTACTAAGCCCTTTTAACGAGCTCAAAGCCGTTTCGCATATTGGCCCCTATCTTTTCTCTGTAGGGAAGCTCCATTGGGTTCACCCTCAAGATGATAGCTGGAAACAAGAACTGACCAGCGTTCAAACCAAAGTCCATGCATTGTCCACCCAAATGGGCCAAATCGATTGGAGTAACCCCGCCTGGCCAGGAAGAGAAAAAGAAATAGAACAATTTATGCAGAATGCATTGCAAATTGTCGATCGTTTTATAACAAGTTTGCTTGTCAAAGGTTCTTATACTCAAGAAGATTATACGAGTTTTGTAAACCAATACATCCACATAATGATTGCGACCATGTATCTTTCAAATGTAGGCAATACCGTACCCACCTTAAGGCAGTTGTACTCGTGGAAATCTCAATTAGGAAAAGCATGGGATCAACTCTACGTCGTGATCGTGGGCACCAAAGGGCGTTCTACTTCTGAATTAACGCTGGATACCAGTACTGCAGCCTATACGATTGCCAGCACGATGAATCCCGCTGCCGTCAAAGATCACATCATCATCGCCCCCATGGTACAATCCACACCACAAGCATTGGCGGTATTGGGTGCCATTATCAACACACGGACATTAGCACAATCCACCTTTATAACGGAGCGTGCGAAAAAAGCAACTGGCCTCTATGAAGCTGCCCTCAGTTCCACCATCCCGCTTGCTATGACCAATGTTAAGCAAATCGTTGCTAACTTTAATAACAATAAAATAAACATTCCTTATTTGGGTTTATCACCGCAATCAGAGCCCAACAAAAAACGCTCAGATACGAAGCAGCCTTCAATTCCATCATTCCACTCGCCATGACCAATGTTTGGACTTGATAGCATAAAACAGATATACTGTTGCTTACTGATGAACCCATTGCACGGAATGTTGCAAATATTAGCGACTTCTCAGTGACCTTTTCATTATGATGGGGTTAGAGCACAAGGATGCCTCGAATTTACCTTTTTACAACGGTAATCCTATTAGCAGCAGGACTCCTCTTAGTCAGCTGCGGCCCCCACCTCCCTCCTCCCCAATTACTGCCTCCCGTAAAAATCAATATTAAAACGTTAGCACAAGAAGGCCTTCGAGCGCTCGGCGATGGTCGTTACACCCAAGCGCGACAGTATTTTGAAAAAGCCCTTCGGTATTCTCCTGACAACTGTCAACTGAATTTTTTTAATGCCCTGAGTTATCAATTAGAAGGTCGCGATGGGGATAGTAAGCTCCTGGAATGGGCGGAGGTAGGTTACAAATTAGCTATTCGTTTTTGCCCTACCGATCCCTGGCCAAGATATTTTTACGGATTAATCCAAATGACTTTTAAAAATTACCCAGCCGCCGAAGCACTCTTTGAATCGGCCGAGACTTTTGCTGTGACTCGCAAAGACATGATTAAATTCATGGCATCGAGTATCCTTGCTGCTTATAAAGGCGCAAATTATCTTTTAGCAGATCAGCTCATCAAGCAATTGGATGCATTGGACCCCGCTAATCCTCTAGTCGCCAGCTTAAAAAAATATGTGGCCCAAATGGCAAAAGCCGACAAAGAGCAAAAGAAAATAGTCGAAGCATTGGAAGCACAACGCAGGACACCTGTGGCCCCTGCCCGATTAAAAAATCAACTTTTTTTGGACGCCGTGCTCATTGTCAGCAAACAAACTCGTACAGAGGCTCAAGGGGTTAATTTATTAACGGGATTAACTATTCAATATGGTAATGGTACGACTCCAGGACTATTACGTACGGCAAACACGTTTCTCATGGGAGATTGGCGAGCTTATTTGGCACAAACGAATAATCTCGGTGCCAATTTAGGGAGTTTCCCTGCTGCACCTTACAGCCGCACGATCACCAGTATTATCTCTATTCCTGCCGTTACTTATTCACTCAACATTTTTAATACAGCGGACGAACAATCTGAAATTTTGTCCCGACCGACTCTGTTAGCAGAAGATGGCATCAAAGCCACGTATTTTTCCGGTAAAAATTTCGTATTAGGGGTTCAAGGAACCCAGATCGGTATGATTCAAAACTTTCTCGTCGGTATCACCTTAGCATTAACCCCAACCTTTTTATCCGATGGCTCTGTTAATTTGGCCATCGAGATCGGTCGAGAAACGCTGGCCGCTGCTAGCAACCAAACCACATTTCAGCAAGTGTTGGAAACGACCAAAGAAAACACGGCAACCACTGCCAATGTGCATTTCGGGGAAACGATTATTTTGAGCGGCCTGACAGAAAAAGTAGAAACTGAGACTAATAATTTTGTTCCTGTATTGGGTCGAATTCCTTTGGTCAAATATCTGTTTAGCCGCCACACCAAAGAACGCCAGCAAACCACTTTGTTGATCCTTATCACACCTCGACCTTTCATTAGTTTTAGCTCGGCCTATCCCGACGTAGACCGCCGAGAACTCGAAATGTTGTACAACCACATGATCGAGCCTTCCAGTGATCTGAATCATATAGTCAGACATTTGCGCTATTTGAAACTGTATCAGACGCCACCGATCGTCGTTCAAAGTTTATATGATTCTGCGACACTGCGTGCTGCTATGTACGATGAATACAATAGCATTTAAACTAAAAAATAGCAGATTACTCCATAGCTTCACCCATCGCCGCCTCATCGCCGTTTTATTATTGAGCTTTTCATCAGGATTACCACTCGTTTTACTGGGCTCCACTTTACAAGCTTGGTACACCGTTTCCGGCATGAGTTTAATGACTATCGGCGTACTCACGCTGATAGGACAACCCTATATTTATAAATTTTTATGGGCCCCCTTGATGGATCGCTGGGTGCCCTTCCGATGGGGTCGACGCCGGAGTTGGATATTACTAACGCAAGTGGCATTGTTTATCGGGCTTTCTACCATGGCCTTGCTACGCCCCGATACACATCCGTGGGCGCTCGCATGGATTGCCTTTATTTTAGCTGTTTTTTCAGCATCACAAGATATTGCCATCGATGCTTATCGAACCGACATTTTACAGCCTGCAGAACGAGGCATGGGAGCAGCGTTCAATACTCTGGGATATCGAATGGCTATGTTGGTTGCAGGTGCCCTGGCGTTGATTCTGGCAGCTCGTATCGGATGGCAATGGACTTATTTTTTAATGGCAGGACTCATCGCGATAGAAATCATGGTGACACTGTGGGCACCCCATCCAGCGGAAAGCATATACCCTCCTCGCACGCTCACTCAAGCTGTTGCTGAACCCTTGCGTGAATTCCTCACACGCAATCACGCACTCGTGATAATGGCATTCATCGCAACCTATAAATTATGTGATGCACTAGCTATGTCACTCAATACTCCTTTTTTAATACGCGGTCTCGGATTTAGTTTAATGGAAGTGGGATCCATCTATAAAACCGTTTCCCTCACCGCCACCCTATTGGGTAGTTTAATGGGCGGTATGCTCATGCCTCGTCTAGGTTTGTATCGTTCGTTGTTGTCTTTTGGTGTATTGCAAGCTTTGTCTAATTTAACTTATATGGGCTTGGCACTGGTAGGAAAAAACTACGGTTTCATGATTATGGCTGTATTCACAGAGTATTTTTTTGCGGGATTGAGCACAGTAGCATTCGTGGCTTTTTTAATGGGTTTATGCGATCGCCGTTATACAGCCACTCAATTTGCTTTATTTTCTTCACTCTCAGCTGTGGGTCGCATCGTGGCTGGTCCGCAAGCAGCTTTTTTAGTGGAGCACTTAGGTTGGGTCTGGTTTTATGGGATGACGTTTCTCACAGGGTTACCCGCTCTGTTGCTGCTGAGATGGCTACGCCGATCCCACTCTTTCGAGGAAGCACTACCTGACTCAGAAGAAGAAAAAGGGACATACGATGACAATGCTGAAAAACCAATCGCTAAAAAAAGTGTGTAAAGATGTAATTCCGTGGTATCGCTCAACCACGGATTAGCAAGACAACCGACCATGATGCTGATCAACAGCGCTCGCAAAACAAAACACCCATCCGAGGCCAATTGCGCGCTGTATCGCCACTGCATGAAAAATAAGAGCAGTAATAAACTGATGCCCACGCTTCCTAATTCGACACCCACATCAAGATAGCTGTTATAAGACACCTGCATGATACCTGTCGCTTGTGTATCGCGTGGTTTTAACGTGGCGTAAGCTGTGGAAAAACTGCCCGTACCATAACCCAACCAGGGGTGTTTTTGAAAAAGCGATGCCGCATTTTGAATCGATTGAATTCTCACGCCCACGGAACTGTAACGATGACCCGCTTGATATTGAGCCACATTAGTGACTATTTCCTGAGTCCGTGCTTTAAACGAAGGTGACACCGCATAAGCGAGTCCGAACAGCACCACCCCGCTCACAAGCCCCATACTCAACCCTTTCCAGCCAAAAAAATGGGTGAGTGTATATAGTAATAAAGCACCAAAAATAAAATATCCTGTTCGTCCCGTACTGATAAACAATACGTCATAAATCATCAAAGGAATGAGTACAGCATAGATCCAGCGATAAGGATCACGATGCAACCAACGACCGATCAAAATAAACGTTGCAAATGCCATGAGAAAATTTTGAATGATGTGATCTTTAAAAATGCTTGTTTCATTAAACCGTGTGTGAAATAAATCCGGCATAAAAAAATATTTAAGATAAGATAATAATAACACGATCACAGAGGCTATTAAAAAAGCATGGATCGCATAGCGACATTTTTTTTTGTCTGATAACACAGGAATCAACAACGCAGCTAACAAAAAATACGCCATTTTTTTCAGCCGATGCAACACCTCAGGTAATGGAGCAATCGTATAAGTGGCACCGATGACATACAACAGAAAAAATCCCACCAAAGTCACAGCGATGGGATGATGCAGCAGTCGCTCCCATCGATTACGAAGATTGTCGCCGAATAATGAGAACAAAGCTGCGAGTGAAAAAAATAGGTCTGTCAATGTGGTGGACAGAGGTAGTATAAAAGCGGCTACAATGACCGTCCAATGCGTCAGTTGCTGTATCTTCGCTTGCCATAGCCGTGCTGTAGGGAGGGACATGATTTTCCATTCCGTTTGCATTACACTGTGAGGCAGTCTAGCAAAGGAAGGCATTCATGAAAACACTACACATCGTTGAACCCACCTTAGCGGATCAAACAGGCCACTGTTATAGTTACGTGCGTAGCTTAATAAAAGCCAATGCGGAGTTGCGCTGGAAACTGCACGTTTGGCTGGATCGTCGTGGCAAGTCGCTGTTCCAACATGAAATTTGTGACATCCATCCCTATTTTTATCGGCAATGGCGCAAGTTCCAACAATGGTTTTGTTTGAATACGTTGCTGAAATCTCAGCAGCCCTTATTTATCCCTACTGCAGGACGAGCGGATTTAATTTATTTAGATCGCTTGTTAAGCCAGCGTTCAGATCATGCACCTATCTTTCTGCATTTTCATCAATGGACTGTCACCGCTAAGAAAATAAAGCTATTGAAGAAAATAGCTGCTCGACATCCTACATGGGTTATCATGGTGCCTACCCCTGCTCTGCTCGAGACGTTTAAAAAAGCAGGATTTGCACGTACTGAATATCTGCCTTGCCCCAGCTATGAACCCCCACCCTCATCTCATCGGCCAGCTCGTTGGGAAAAATTGGTGTATGCTGGTGCAGCACGCACTGATAAAGGATTCCCACAGGTCGTCGATTTTGTGGAATATTTAACGCAGCAGCTGGTGCAAATTCCCATTGTATTGCAAGTGTCTCCCCCTGTTTCAGGCCATCGCGATCCCGCGAGTCAACAAGCACTTACAAAAGTCACGCAATTGCCGAATCGATATATTACACTGCATCAGCATACGTTGGATCAAACAGCTTATCAGCAGCTGTTCACTAACGCCATTTGTTTGCTGCTGTACGATCATCATCTCTATCAGGCTAAATTTAGCGGGGTCGCCTTAGATGCTTTTTATGCAGGGTGTCCCGTGATCGCCACTCAGGGTACCTGGGCAGCGCAGCGAGTCGAGCAATTTCAAGCGGGCATCGTGGTAACAGCGCTCAATCCCGAGGCGGTTTATAACGCACTCCAATCCATTCGCGATCGATATGCGTATTATGCGGAGAATGCGCATCGCGCGGGCCTCACCTTACAGAAAGAACATGACCCCTTACATACCTTGCAAGCCATTCAAAAATACTTAGAATAGCGGGCATGGAAATGCTATCGGCCTGCATTATCACTTATAATCAAATCGATAAAATTCAAGCGGCTATTCAAAGTGTTGCGTGGGCGACAGAAGTGGTAGTCGTCGATTCTTACAGCACGGATGGCACCACCGAGTTAGCGCAACAGTTAGGTGCGAGAGTGGTGCAAGTGCCTTTTCAAGGCTTTGGTGATTTGCGTAATCAAGCGCTTAAAGCCTGCCATTATGAGTGGATTTTAAGCTTGGATTCCGATGAACGCTGTACTCCTGCAGTACAAGCAGAAATTTTATCTCTCATTCGCAGCGCTGAGGCGAGCGATATTTACTATATCCCCCGAAAAAATTACTTCATGGGACGTTGGATTCAACATGCCGGTTGGTACCCCGATTATCGTCAGCCACAATTGTTTCGTAAAGCTGCTCTACGTTATACTCTGGATCCTGTGCACGAAGGGTATCATTATGACACACAAAAACCAGTCGGCTACCTAAAGAATGCTATTTGGCAAATCCCTTTTAAGAACCTAGCTGAAATGATGGATAAAGCCAATCGTTACTCCAGCTTAGGAGTAACACGATTAGAAAAAAAACACGGCCATGCCTCCCTGTGGCGTGCACTGATTCACACCCTCTGGGCCTTCTTTAAGCTCTATGTGTTAAAACGGGGCTTTTTAGATGGCTGGCCAGGCTTTATAATCGCTGTAGGTAACAGCTATGGCACATTTTACAGGCATGCTAAGTTCTACGAAAAAGAGCACCCAGGATCAACAATAAACTCACGGTGAGTGAGGCGAAGGAAAAATTATCATGATTTCTAAAATCCCTATTCCTTCTTATGAAACTGCGCGCGTATTGGTGTGCGGCGATCTCATGCTAGATCGTTATTGGCATGGGGATGTGTCACGCATTTCACCTGAGGCGCCGGTGCCCGTCGTGCAAATCCAACGTACAGAGTCCCGTCCCGGAGGGGCGGCTAACGTTGCCTACAACATAGCCACTCTGGGTGCCGCTGTCACTGTGATGGGTCTAGTTGGCCACGATCCAGAAGCTCATGAATTACGCATGTTATTGGAAGCCCAAAAAATTACGTGCCATTTTGAATCCCTCACTCATTTTCCAACCATTACCAAATTGCGTGTATTAGGACATCATCAACAGTTGTTGCGCCTGGATTTTGAAAAGCCACAGCAAGAGGGTTTGGACACAGTGGATTTTCTCGCCCATTATCGAGCCTATCTCGCACAAACACAGGTCGTGGTGCTGTCTGATTATGCCAAAGGCGCGTTAAATAACCTATCTCAATTCATGACGATAGCGCGCGAGCAAGGAATTCCCGTGTTGGTGGATCCTAAAGCTAAAGATTTCAGTCGCTATCGAGGCGCTACACTCATTACACCTAATCTCAAAGAGTTTGAAGCCGTTGTAGGACCGTGCACGAATGATGCCGAACTCATTACCAAAGCACGCGAATTATCTCAACTTCACGATTTTACTGCTGTGTTGGTGACGCGAGGAAGCCGAGGAATGGTGTTAGTGCACCGTGAGCATGAACCCTTAATTTTATCGGCCCATGCTGCTGAAGTGTATGATGTCACAGGAGCTGGCGATACCGTGATCGCTGTCATAGCTGCTTCACTGGCTGCAAAAACCGATCTATCTCAAGCTGTCATGCTAGCCAATTTAGCAGCGGGTTTGGTCGTTAAAAAACTGGGAACGGCCGCTGTATCACTGCCAGAATTACGCCGTGAATGGCAAAAAATAAATAATTCCCACTGTGGCATCATGAGTCGCGATGAATTGCTGTTATCAGTGGCCGATGCGCGTGACCATGGAGAAACCATCGTCATGACGAATGGTTGCTTTGACGTCTTGCATGCAGGCCATGTGCACTATTTAGAAGAAGCCAAAGCGCTGGGGGATCGCTTGATTGTGGCCGTGAATGATGACGACTCTGTAAGATACCTCAAAGGTCCAGGACGACCCTTGAATACCCTATCCGCACGCATGGAAATTTTAGCGGCATTACGTGCGGTTGATTGGGTCGTGCCTTTTTCTGAAACGACCCCAGCAGCGCTCATTGCTGCTGTGGCACCCGATGTATTAGTCAAAGGTGGGGATTATTCCGTAGAAACCATCGCAGGTGCCACTTCAGTGAGAGGGCGAGGAGGCAAAGTATTTTCTTTAGCACTTAAACCTGGTTTTTCAACCTCAGCACTCATTGAAAAAATTCGCGGAGAAAAGGTGTTATGATCATCGTCACCGGCGCGGCAGGATTTATCGGTAGTCAATTGATGCGAGGATTGAATGCGCAAGGCTATACTCACATCCTAGCAGTAGACGATTTAACCCAAGGCCAAAAATATAAAAATTTAGCTTCTGCTACGTTTTCAGATTACCAAGATTATGAAGATTTCCTCATTCACCTCACGTCAGGACAACCTTTCGAGGAACGCATTGAGGCGATATTTCATCAGGGAGCTTGTGCAGTGACGACGGAATGGAATGGTCGTCACATGTTACGCAACAATTATGAATATGCAAAACAGGTACTCCACTACGCAGCTCGACACCGCATCCCCTGTTTTTACGCATCCAGCGCAGCCGTGTATGGTAATGGACAAGTATTTAAGGAATCCTCATCACTCTCTGCACCACTCAATGTCTATGGTTACTCTAAATGACTATTGGATCACTACGTGCAACAACGATCTCCGTGGCCAATGCCTGTTGTGGGTTTACGTTATTTCAACGTGTATGGTCCTCAGGAAACTCATAAAGGCCCCATGGCCAGCGTTGCTTTTCACTGGATGAATCAATTGTGTGAAACAGGTAAAGTAAAACTCTTTGCAGGTTGCAACGGTTATGGAAATGGGGAACAACGGCGCGATTTTATTTCAGTGGAAGATGTCGTTAAAGTAAATCTGTGGTTTTTGAATCATCCTGGTCATTCAGGAATATTCAACGTAGGAACGGGTCAAGCACGCAGTTTCAATGAACTTGCAAAAATCTTGATTGCGTTACACGGCGCCGGAAAAATCGAATATATTCCTTTTCCCACGGCACTGCGTGGCACTTACCAAAGTTTCACACAAGCGGATATTGCCGCACTACGTAACGCCGGATATCAGGACCATTTCCAGTCTCTCGAAGCAGGCATACGCCAATACTATGCCTATTATCAACAGCCTGTAGAAGTGCTATAAGGGCACAGCAAGCACCCCTGGTTCCTATTGCATCCCGGCTGCTATGTTATGGATCTTGTAACGGCTATTTCTTCGAGCCACTACTACTCGCCGACCCTGATGATCCAGGAGACTTAGGATCATTTCCTCGTTCCATTTGCCCTGCTTGGCGAATTTTCTGCTGCTGCTCGCGATTTTCTTTGCCGGCCTTGATGCCTTGCCCTGTCATGTTAGCACCTTGACCAAAGACACCTTGGATTTGTTGAGCCATTTGGGTAGCCATACCCGGTGTGGACGGCCCGCCGATCCAACGGAGAATATTATCGGGCAACACGAAAATCAAACTGAAACAGTAGGTCGTCACCACATAAATGAGCGCGGTGAAAACGGCCAACATCATCGGGAAAACGAGTAAGCTTAACACTAACCCCGTAAGACTACCCCCAACAGCCGCGTGCAGGACTGAGTTCATTAAGAACAGCCCTGTAGCACCCAATATATCGCCGCTGGCGGGGCCTTGTATGGGTGCGATGATATAAAACAAATCGGCAGCAAAACCAGAAAAGGTGTACACCACTAATCGCAGGGAAACATACGATAAAATCATAGCGGCAATCAATCCAATCACCATCAATACGGGACGAAGAAAAGCGCCTAATAACAGCATCAATGCCTGTTTTGCTTCACCCAAGAAATCATGACCTTCTGGATGGGTTAATCCAAAACACACGAGCGGTGCCGCCACCATCGCTTCGATCACCGCGATGACCCAACCGATAACACCGAACGTAAAAATAAAATAAGGATACATCGGCAGATAAAATCCAAGCACGAAACCCGCTCCCCAAAAACCTCCGGCTAACACCACGAGCAAAGGTTTTATCCAATCGATCATGCCTTCAATAGCCGCCTGAGCGTTATAGACCGCTTCGCATTCACCCGCACCAAACAGTAAAGAACCAATGATTCCGAGCCAACCAATCCAAATATCACCCGCAATATTGATACAGTAAATGCCTATTTGATGCAGAAAAACAATAGGATCTGACCCCATCCAACCCCCATTCCCTTGAGTAGTAAACATCAAGATTAAATTAGCGATGTCTCCTAAAAGACCGCCGAGCAGGCTGTCTATAAACCCGAATCCCGTCTTTGCCCAGTTCTTGGTATTTTTAAATGTGTTGCCAGAAGAATAACTACCGCTGCCAGTATCCCCACTGTTTTGCCCGTTACGAAAGGTCGCCAAATCATTCATAACGCCTGGTATGTATTGGTAAGAAGCTGAAAGTGCATTATCCGCATCCGTTTTAGGTTGACCAGATAACGTGGGAACATTCGGTTGGGGCGGCGCGTAGTTTTGTACGTTGGAAACCGCTTGATAATGCGATTGCACTTGCGATAAATCCCAGTAATATCGGCCTGCGCTTAACCAACCTTCAATTTCTGCTTCTTGAATAAATTGTTTAGCGTTGGTGGTGTTGTTGGTATTCATTTGCACGACAGGGAGAATAGAATTAGCGTAATTGATCAATGCACCGAAAAACATTTCAGTATTGGTACTTTGTACGTCGTTTGAATTAATACCGATGCACGAAGGTGCTGTGGAATTCATCGAACAGTATTGGCGTTTAGCAGCAGGCAATAAATTAGTAATCAGTTGCCCTACCGCATATTGGGTGTAGGTACATTGTGGGCTGGAAGGGTCTGTGCAAGCGCTACCACCTACGTTCCACGAAACAGAACCGCATTTGTTTGCTCCTGGGCCCAAGGGTTCATTATCACCCACTCCGGGAAAATCATAAGTCTGATGCGCGCTATCGGTGATGACACTATATTGAATGGGCGGTTGATTAGAGGACGGTTGGTTGTCAATACTCGAATACATGCATACAGCATTTGCAAAAATTTGCTCGGCTGGCCCTTTCTTGCTTTGATCGGTTCCCCCCAATACGGCATTGGCCGTAGCATCGCTCACGATATCAGTCCCTGCACCAGAATCTTCCGGTCGATGCCATAAAGTTCCGCCATTTTGTACGTAATCTAAACCATATCGCCAAGTCGTATCGGCTAATCCCACGCCCGCTACCACCACTTTCATCACGATATCTTGTAATACGGAATAGCCCGTCGCAGGATTGGGAATGAGCAGTGCAAATCCCAGGGCGATTTTCA
>Ga0155612_114_pt1 | contig 31553 bp, 29 predicted proteins | sample RifCSPhighO2_12_FD_107269 | JGI IMG/M metagenome (GOLD analysis project Ga0155612, IMG submission 107269) | Coxiella sp. RIFCSPHIGHO2_12_FULL_44_14 | reverse complement strand
TATCCTTCCAACGGTTGATTTTTTTGTTTTCTTAGTATGAGATTATCAAAACGCTCCACGATAAATGAATGAGCCTCAATTAACTTTTGTATATATTCTTGACTGTGAGCATAACGAATGGTTTGTTGTAAAACATAAGGCTTTTGTGCGGTTTTTTCTATCGTGAAAGCAAATAAACCGTTGGGCGTCAGAGCATCCACTACTTTTTTAAAGATCGAATCCAAATCACCGATATAGGTAAACACGTCAGCGGCCACGATGAGATGATTATTTTTGTGTTGATCCAATGCTTGTTCGATATTGCCGACTTCTAATATATCATAAACATTTTTTTGTCGAGCCACCTCGATCATTTTTTCAGAAATGTCGATACCGATCAATTGCCGACTCATGGATTTGAATAAAAATCCACATAAACCAGTACCGCAACCGAGATCCAGAATTTTCCACTGCGGATGGCTATCCGTGGATTCCAATTGAATGGCTTGGTAGAGTTGTTGAGGTGCTTGATAGGAGAGATATTGGGTGAGATGAGGGTCATAATAATCCGCATACTGATCGAATAAATGTTGTAGATATTCCGCAGGCGCTTGTGAGGGAGCTTTTTTTTGAGACAACGCAGATAGAATAAATTGAATTTCAGGATCATTAGGGTTGATTTTTAAAGCTTGGTGATAATAAGCGATAGCTTCTGGGATTTTCTCGAGTTTCAAATAAAGAGTAGCGATGTTCACAATGGCGGCTGAGGAGTAAGGATCCATGGCGATGGCCTTTTGAAAATAATCGATGGCTTCAGAATGATGTTCTTGATACATCAATAGAATGCCAATGTTATAATAACTTTCGGCATGAGGTTGTTTTTCTATTTGTCGCAGATAGTGACGTAAAGCTAGTGCGCGTTGCTTGAGTTGTAAATAAGCCGTCGCTAAATGATAGTGAATTAAGGGTTCATTGTCGTTCAGTGCCAATGCTTGTTCCAAATGATGGAGCGCTTTTTCCCATTGTTTTTCTTTAAGCCACGCTATACCTAAATGATGATGAGTATCAGCATGATGAGGCTGGATGCGGAGACGTTTTTGATAATAATGAATGGCGTTTTGATAGTCCGCTTGATTTAAATAAATTTGTGCAATCTGACTCAGTGCTGAGGTGTGATTGGGGTCCAAAGCAATAGCTTTTTTTAACGTTTTTAGCGCGCTTTCGATATCTCCTTGTTTTAAAAGCGCACGGCCGTAATTGAAATGCGCGTTGGGGAAGTGAGGGTATAGTACGATCGCTTTTTTATAGGCTTGAATGGCATTTTTTATTTTATGTTGATGTTCAAAACTATTACCCAGATTATTGTATGCAACCGCATAGTGTGGATCTAATTGAATGGCAGTGTAATACGCTTTAGTGGCTTCCACGAAACGTCGCAATCGGAGCAACACGTTGCCTCTGCTGTTGTGGAAAGCAGCCATTTTGGGTTGTTGCTGAATAGCTTGATCTACATAAGTGAGTGCTTCGTCATAACGACCCAGCTGCACCAATAGGATGCCCGCACAGTGCCATGCTTCGGGTTGTTGAGGATCCTCTTCTAACAATTGTTGATATTTTTTTAAGGCAGATTGGAGATCGCCTTCTTGATGTGCTTGTTGTGCTTGTTCAAGCAGTTTTTTGTTCATAGGTCTGTTGAATCATTTCGCTCAGCTGATAGACAGCCATTGTATACACAATGCGAGGATTATAGCTCATTAATACTTTAAAATTATGAAACGCAAACCAATGTTCTTTATTACCGGAAGCATCTAATTCAACAATGGCTGCTTTTTGCCAGTCAACGATAGATATTACAGGATAAATGCCCATTTTTTTGAATTGCCGAATGGTTTTTTTCAGTTGTATTTTAGAGGAGGAGACCCAACGACCATCCCAGGCAGTTTTTGCATCCAGCAGGCAAGCGATGGGTTGATTTTTTTTCCAGCCGTGTCGGTGGAGATAATTCGCTATGCTCACGATGGCATCATTGTCGTTGTCGATCAAATCGGCCCGATTTTTGCCGTTGTTATGAGTATAATGTACAGCGTACTGACGATAGACACTGGGCATAAATTGTGGAATCCCCAGTGCGCCCGCATAGGAACTTTTGATAAAAAGTACGGGGAAATGTTGTTCCTGAGTTAACAGGAGGAAATGTGTGAGTTCTTTCGTAAAAAACGGGCTGCGTTGCGCATAATAAAAAGCCAATGTTGTAAGGGCATCAAAAGCTGAATGTTCCCCTTTATTTTTCCCGTAATTGGTTTCTACGCCGATGATAGCGACGATTAAACTGGCTGGAATACCATAGTGTCGTTGTGCGTAAGTCAACGCTTCTTTGTGCGCTTCCCAATAGCGCACGCCTTCTTGAATGCGTTGTTCCGTGATGAAATAATTGCGATAGATATTCCACGGTTTTTCTTCATGGGGGTGAGTGATTTTAGTAATCACGTCCTCATCGTAGCGTGCTTTAGTCAGCAGGAGTTTTAGCTGCTCACGATCAAAATGGTGTTGTTTTACCATGGTATCGATAAACGGTATTGCTTGGGGAGGAAGCGTGATAGGAGCTTCTGCTCCTATCAGTACAGGGAAAACACTCATGAGCAAACTGAACAGCAGTACGATGAATCTTATCCATTTTTTGTCCCTATTCATAGGCTTTCCCTCTCCCTTGTTGCGATGGCAAATCCAGCAGCCCACCACTATATTACTATAAATAGCTTAAATAGGAGACAATAATATGCGATTTCTAATAAACCATCGATGCCACCTTCCTATTGCCTGCGTGGGTTCTGAGCGTGTGCGAGGGAGAGGATTTTAAATGCTTTTTAACTAGACCAGAGCTTTCGATGGGTATGTATCGACATGATAATGCCAAACCCCGCTAAGGTGGTTACTAAAGAACTTCCACCGTAACTGACGAGCGGCAAAGGAATGCCAACAACAGGTAAAATTCCAGCAACCATACCGATGTTGATAAAAGCAGATATGATAAAAATTAAACTCAAGCTACCCGCCAACAATCGAGAAAAGGTATCTTGAGCTTGACTACTGATAAAAAGGCAGCGAGCGAACACACCTAGAAAAAACGCGAGTAGCAATGCGCAACCCAACCAACCTAGTTCTTCGCCGTTGACAGCAAAAATAAAATCGGTAGCATGAGCGGGCAAAAATTGTAAATGGGATTGCGTACCTTCCAACCAACCTTTACCAAATAACCCTCCGGATCCGATCGCAATTTTAGACTGAATGATATGATACCCACTGCCTAAAGGATCGCGATCAGGATTTAAAAAGGTGAGCACGCGTTCTTTTTGATACGTATGCAGAAAATGCCAAAAAATGGGCATACTGAGTGATCCCAACGCACAAAAACTGAGGATCAAGCGCCAACTTAAACCCGCCAATAATAAAATGGCAAGGCCAGAAATAGCGATTAATACCGCTGTTCCTAGATCGGGTTGGTTGGCTGTGAGGAGCACGGGCGGAATGAACAAAAGACAGGTGATGATTAAAATGGTCCAAGAAGGGGGAAGTTGTTTATCATCTAAATAACGCGCTAGCAGCATGGGGACAGCCAATTTCATAATTTCAGAAGGTTGAAAATTAAATAATCCTAAATCTAACCAACGTTGTGCGCCTTTATCGATTCTACCGAATAAAATTAAGCTGAATAGCAACAGTATCCCCAGTGCAAATACCCAAGGCGCCCATTGATAATAACGTTTCGGTGGAATTTGAGCGAAAATCAACATCACAATAAAAGCGAGCAATAAGCGCAAAGATTGCTTGATGACCATAGCAATATCACCATTGCTTGCGCTAAATAAAATAAACAGTCCCATCGTCGTGAGCAGCAGAAGCAAAGCAAGGAGGGGGGGATCGATGTGTAGAGCACGCCACTTCCATTGAGTGATCTTGCGTTTGAGCCTGGATTCATAGGAATATTTGAGGTGATCGTAAGGATTATTCATCGTGATGGTCCTGGAGATTGGGCTCATGTTGAGCATGTTGAAAATAATAATTTAAAATTTCCCCTGCCATTTTATCTGCCATGGCAGCATGCTCTACGATCACGGCAATCACTATGGTAGGATTATGAATGGGCGCAAAAGCGATGAATAGATGATTGTTACGCAAATTTTTCGGCAGGTTGGTGCGCGTATTTTCTTCATCGCGCTGATGTCCATAGACTTGGGCGGTCCCTGTTTTGGCAGCGACAGTAAACCCAGGGTGACGCCCGAAAAATTCAGCAGTGCCTATGGGACTGTCGACCATCGAAGCCATGGCTTGAATGACAATATTCCAATTTTGAGGATGATGCAGTATCACCGGAGGTTCGAGTACGATGGGGCTAGGGGTTTCAGTGCCACTCGGAGCGATGCTTTTCAATAACAAATGAGGTTTAAAGCGCTCACCACGCCCTGCCAAAATAGCCGTGGCCTGTGCCAATTGAAGAGGAGTGGCGAGTAGAAAGCCTTGCCCAATGCCTGTTTCGATCGTATCCCCCGTGTACCAGGCATGTCCTTGAGCGCTTCTTTTCCATTGAGGGCTAGGGACTAATCCTGGTGCTTCACCCGGCATGTCAATGCCAGTGGGTTGTCCGAATCCGAATTGTTGTAATACATGCACCATACGACGAATACCTAGGTGATTAGCGAGATGATAAAAATAAATATCACAAGAAACGATGAGCGCTTTGTAAAGATTAACCCAACCGTGGCCGAGCTCTTGCCAGTCGTGATAAATATGCTGCGTGTTGGGTAACTGAAACCACCCGGGATCAAAGATTCGATCCTGGGGAGTCACAATATTTTCATCCAAACCAGCGAGCGCAAAGAAGGGTTTGATGGTGGAGCCTGCAGCGAATTGTCCGCGAATGGCTCGGTTATAAAGGGGGTGCCAAGGGGAATTCAATAGATTTTGAAATTCTTTTTGGCTTAATCCGCTGACAAAAGGATTAGGATCATAGCCTGGATGTGTCACTAACGCGAGTATTTCTCCCGTTTGCGGTTGTAATACAACGACGGCACCACTTTCTTGCCCCATCACTTTTTTAATTTCGGCTTGTAATTGACTGTCGATCGTCAAATAGAGATTATTCCCAGGCTTCGGAGGCGTTCTTTTTAATGTACGAACAACATGCCCGCTGGCATTGATTTCGATTTCTTCGGTGCCCATTTTCCCACGCAAGGATTTTTCATAATATTTTTCAATACCGATTTTGCCGAGGTTGCTGTCGATCGTATAATTTTCAGAATCAATTTGCTGCCACTCGTTAGCATTGACGTGACCTACGTAACCGATCACTTCGCTCACGGTGTCTCCCAAAGGGTAATAACGCAGCATCCGCGTTTGAATGAGCACTCCTGGAAGCCGATAACGGTTCACGTAAAATTGCGCCACTTCAGTTTCTGTCAATTTAAATTTTAATGGAATGGGTTGATAGGGACGGTATTGGCGGCGAATGTGATGAAATTGTTGTATTTCTTCAGTGCTAATGTGGATGAGTTTTTGTAGATTTTCAAGCGTTGTATTTAAATGGGGAGTGCTGGTGGGAATGAGAGTGAGGGTGTAAGTGGGAATATTTTTTGCGAGCAATAGGCCATTTCTGTCGAAAATCAATCCGCGATTAGGCTCCATAGGAGTGACATTCAACAAATTATGGCGCGACAGGGTTGAATAAAAACGATGGTCTTTGATTTGTAAAAAAGCCAGTCGTACCAAAAGCACTAAGGCTAATAGCACAACACCGATGGTAGCGATGATGCAACGTCGCCTGAATAAAGCCGTTTCTTGGGCATGATTTTTAATGGCCAACGGTTTTTGTGGCATGGTGGGATCACCGTTGATCGTCGATAGAGACGTTTTTTCTGACGGTTTTTGTCATGCTCCACAGTTTTTCGAGACTGTAGAAATCTCGTATCTCGGGCAACATAATGTGAACGATGACATCTTGTAAGTCGATCAATATCCATTCCGCGTTGGCTTCCCCTTCTACGCCAAGCGGAGGAGTGCCTTGAGCTTTGCTTTCCATGATAATTTTTTCTGCCAGCGTAGCAGCATGCCGTTTGGAAGTGGCGCTACCCAGGATCATACGGTCAGTGATGTCCGTGAGCGAAGTAACGTCCAACTCAGTGATTTGTAAGGCTTTATGGGTATCGAGTAGGGCGGTTACCCATTGAGCCAGTTGTTCAGTTGTCATCATCTGTCATCCTGATGCCGAGTGAAGCGAACATGTCATCCCGACGCCGAGTGAAGCGAGGCGGAGGGATCTCGCATTCTTGTTTCTTCCATTGTAAAAAACTGAACATATCTTAAAAATAACTGGACTTCAACTTTCAATCGCCTGATAAAGATGGTGCATCACAATATAGTTAAGAACGGGTGTGGGCAATTGATCGCGAGGGTGTTTACCTTGGGCCAACTGAGCTCGAATGGCGGTTGCGCTGATAGGGCAATAGGGTAATACCTGTCGAAAGATTTTCCCATGAGTGTGTTGAGTGAGTGCTTGAGGATCGAGAGTTTCGTGTTGTGCGAGCCAAGGGGTAGGCCAGGGCATCGGCGATGATTCTGTGCGACTCACCACGATCAAATGACAATAATTCAGAATCTCATCATAGTGGTGCCATTCATAAAAAGCAGCCCACGCATCTTCGCCTAAAATAAAGCAAAAAATAGTATGAGGTTCTTTTCTGTGTAATGTTTTCAGGGTATCGATGGTGTAAGAAGGGCCAGGGCGGTAAATTTCTAGTGGATTGACGCTGAACTTCGGATGAGTCTCAATGCCTAATTGAATCATCGCTAAGCGATCTGCGGTGCTGGCGACTGGAGGAGGACGATGTGGTGGTTGTCGACACGGGATGCACTGAATAGAAATGATCGGCAATCGTGTTAGGATTTCTTGTGCGATGTAGAGATGGCCTAAATGGAAAGGATCGAAGGTACCTCCCAGTAGGCCCATACAAATGGGGGTCGGCATCATCATGGATGACATGCTAATGAAAAAAGCACCAAAAATAAAGGTAACTCTTCTGGGGAGCATCCCGACGCCAAGCAAAGCGAGCATGTCATCTCGACGCCAAGCAAAGCGAATATGTCATCCCGACGCCGAGTGTAGCGAGGCGGAGGGATCTCATCAATCCCCGGAAGATCCCTTATGGATATCTGATGTATCCTCCTTTTATCAACTACAATAAAAAGTATGATGAAAATACCTGCTCACACGCGGTTATATGCCATCGGCGACATTCATGGTCGTTATGATTTATTGACTCTCTTATTACGTCTTATTCGTCAGGAAGCAGCATCTTATTCTACGGCACGCAAAATATTGGTCACGTTGGGGGATTACATCGACCGAGGGCCTGGAGCACGTCGGGTGATTGACACTTTTTTACACCTCCCCATAGATGGTTTTGAAACTCGACACTTAAAAGGCAATCATGAAAAAATGCTATTGGATTTCATGGAAGATCCTGAGCAAGGGAGTGTGTGGCTCAGCAATGGAGGTTGGGCGACTTTATTGAGTTATGGTTTCCGTGCTTCCGATTTGCCAAAAAACGCACGGGAATTACCTCGGCTTCGGGATTGTTTATTGAAAAAAATACCTCAAGCGCACTGGGATTTTTTTAAATCACTACACTTATTTTATCAATTGGGGGATTATTATTTCGTCCATGCAGGTGTTCATCCAGGGGTTGCTTTAGAGAGCCAAACAGAAGACGATTTGTTATGGATTCGTGAACCGTTTCTTTCTTCAGAATACGATTGGGGAAAAATCATCGTGCACGGTCATAGTATTACTCACCAACCGCGAAAACGTTTCAATCGCATCGGCTTAGATACGGGTGCTTTTCATACGGGTGTTTTGACTTGTCTCGTGTTACAAGGAGAGGAACACCATTTTTTGCAAGTGCGAGAAGAAACATCCTCAACGATGTAACAAGGGCAGTAGCCTGCTGAGCGATCGGGTATTGGCTACATTTTCTTTTTCTAGCCAGCCACGGCGAGCGATATCAATGCCAAAACGCATGAAGTCGAAATGGTTCACCTGGTGTGTATCGGTAGAAATAACGAATAGCACGCCGATTTCTTTGGCCATTTTGCAGTGCAAATCATTCAAATCCAGGCGGGTGGGTTGTGCGTTGATTTCTAATAGGCATCCTCGTTCTTTAGCTGCTCGCATGAGGCGTTCGATATCGAGTGCGTAAGGATCTCGTTTTCCGATGAGGCGAGCAGTAGGGTGGGCTAATATATTAAAATAAGGATTGTCCATGGCGCGTAGAATACGCTCTGTCTGTTTTTCTTTCGACAGTGTGAATTGATAATGCACAGAACAAACCGTTAAATCTAATTCTTTTAATAGCCCGTTGGGGAGATCGAGCTTTCCGTTGGTTAAAATATCCACTTCGATAGCTTTTAAAATACGAATACGAGAGAGTTTGCTATTGAGACGATCAATGGCTTTGATTTGTGCCAACAAGCGTTTTTTATCCAATCCATGCGCGACAGTGAGGTGTTGCGAATGATCGGTGATTGCGATGTATTCGTAGCCTTTTTCTGCGGCTGCTTGCACCATAGTGTCTAGTGGATATTGCCCATCCGTTGCGTTAGTGTGGCAGTGCAAATCACCTCGAATATCTTTGAGTTGGATGAGGGTGGGTAATTGATGTTGCTTTGCTGCTTCTAATTCACCTCGATTTTCTCGCAATTCAGGTTCAATGTAGGGAAGATTGAATGTTGCATAAAATTCTTTTTCGGTTTTTCCAGCAATGCGATGACGGCCTTTAAATACACCATATTCGTTGACTTTCCATCGCTTTTTTAGAGCCATTTTTCGAATGGCGATGTTGTGCGATTTGGAACCTGTAAAATAATGAAGTGCTGCTCCGTAACTCTCAGCAGGAACCACGCGCAAATCGACTTGTATACCCGTTCTCAAAAAAACGGTAGAACGTGTGGTTCCCCGGGAAATCACTTGGATAACATCGGCAAATTGAACGAAAGCGTTAATAACAGCGGCGCCACGATGGGCGACAGCCAAAATATCGAGATCACCTACGGTTTCTTGACGCCTTCGAAAACTGCCAGCGATTTCTGCAGTTTTAACGCCAGGAATTTGTCGAACAAAATGAAGTACTCGCTCAGCTGTTTTTTCGGCTTCAAATAATGAGATTCGGTGACCGCTTTGATCGATGCGCTGAATGCCTGCTTTAATGAGCGCCTCTGTTTTTTCACCAAAACCTGAGAGTTTTGCTATTTTTCCTTGTCGAACAGCGCGTTTTAAGTCATTGATATTGCTGATGTGCAACTGATCTCGCAGTGCTTTGACTCGTTTGGGTCCGAGCCCTTCGATGGCCAATAACTTAGCCAATGTGGGGGGCACTCGAATACCTAAGGTTTTAAGTGAAGGCAATTGACCCGTTTTGACGAGAGTAGTGATTTTGGAGGCCAGTGCTTCGCCGATACCGGGGAATTGTGTCAGGTCTTCTCCTTGGTGCACTAGGTCGGCTACAGGGTAGCTTAAGTCATGAATGAAACGGGCGGCAGTGCGGTAAGCGCGGACGCGAAAAGGATTGGCCCCTTCGATTTCTAACAAATCCGCCAAATGGCTCAGCAAAGCTGCGATTTCAGGGTTGGTGTCTGGGAGATGAGATTTTCGTTTTGCATCCATCGATAGAAACTATAGCGGATGAATTGAATGAGATCCTTCCGCCTCGCTTTGCTCGGCGTCAGGATGACATGTTCGCTTTGTTTGGCGTCCGGGGTGCAGCACACCGATTGACAGCTTCTTCTCAGGCCGTTACTATACCGCTCGCTCAGTTTGCTACAATAGCAAGAAAGGCTATTTCCTTAAAGTATCCAACCGTGGAGTGATCTCCTATGGCAGTGCAAAAAAGTCGAAAAACGCGCTCGAGGCGTGGTATGCGGCGTTCGCATGATGCTTTGTCTGCGCCTTGCTTATCAATGGATCCAATGACAGGCGAAAAACATCGGCGTCATCATATGACTCCCGATGGGTATTACAAAGGTCGTCCAGTAAGAGTGGTTAGCACGTCAGGCGACAGCGAAGAGTAATCTTTTCATGCTAAAAACGATTGCATTGGACGCAATGGGAGGCGATTACGGCCCTTCGGTAGTGGTGCCTGCCGCAATCAGTATTTTAACGACTTATCCCGACATCGAACTCATTTTAGTGGGTAAACCGGAAAAGTTGGAATCCCTCTTGCTCGCGCAAGGGAAGCACTTGGCTGAGCGGTGGCATATTTATCCCGCCTCAGAAGAAGTAGCTATGGACGAATCTCCCTCGCAAGCCATGCGCAGCAAAAAAGACTCTTCCATGCGCGTAGCCATCAACCTGGTAAAAGAGGGGCGCGCACAAGCTTGTGTTAGCGCCGGGAACACGGGTGCGCTCATGGCTACGGCTCGATTTGTATTGAAAACGTTACCCGGCATCGATCGGCCAGCTATTATCACGGCGTTCCCTACCAAGACAGCCCGCGAAATACGTGTATTAGATTTGGGTGCTAACGTCGATTCCAGTGCCGATAATTTATATCAATTTGCTGTGATGGGCTCAGTATTAGCCTCTGCTGCCGATAACATCGAAAAACCCACTGTTGGGTTACTGAATGTCGGAGAAGAAGAAATTAAAGGGAATGAATTGGTTAAAGCAGCACATGTTTTATTTGAAAAAAGTCACGCTATTCATTATGTCGGTTATGTGGAAGGGGATGCTATTTTTGATGGCATTGTCGATGTGGTAGTGTGCGATGGTTTCGTTGGTAACATCACTTTAAAAGCTTGTGAAGGCATGGCAGGACTGATCGCTCAGTATACTCGAGAAGCTTTTCGTGCGACTTGGTGGACTCGGTTGGCAGCATTACCTGCTGTTCCTATTTTAAAACGCTTGGTAAAACGCATGGATCCTGAACGCCACAACGGTGCTACTTTTATTGGTTTAAATGGGATTGTTGTGAAAAGTCATGGTCGTGCTAATGCCGTGGCATTTGCTTATGCAATTGAAGAGGCTATTTTGGAAATCGAAAAAAATGTTCCGCAATTAATTAAAGAAAAAGTCAGTCATCTTTTACAGGAGCCATCGCCTCCATGATTTACTCACGAATCAAAGGGACTGGGGGGTATGTGCCAGAAACTCTCCTCACGAATGCTGACCTAGAAAAAATGGTGGATACGTCAGATGAGTGGATCATGAAACGGGTAGGGGTTCGTCAGCGTCACATCATCGGGAAAAGTCGAGATAACACTACCTCCATGGCGGTCGCTGCAGCAAAGCGGGCGTTAGAAATGGCAGAAATGGATGCCCAAGCGGTCGAAATGATCATTGTCGGCACGGCCACACCGGAATATTATTTTCCGAGTACCGCCTGTTTGGTGCAACAACAGTTAAATATTACAACGGATATTCCCGCGTTGGATTTAAATGCGGCTTGTGCGGGATTTATTTATGGCCTGAGTGTCGCAGATCAATACATTCGTAACGGAGCGATCAAGACAGCATTGGTCATCGGTGTGGAGTCATTAACTCAATTAGTGGATTGGACCGATCGCAGCACATGCATTTTATTTGGTGACGGAGCAGGGGCGGTGGTGCTGCAGGCGGATAAACGTGCTGGCTTGTTGACGACGCTCATTCATGCCAATGGCAGTTATAGCGACTTGATCAGTGCGACGAATCCTCTGTGGCACGCAGAGGCTGCTTTTCATCTCCATATGCGTGGCAGCGAAGTATTTAAAATTGCCGTGACCAAATTAGGTGAGATTGTCGATGAAACCGTACAAAAAAGTGGTATTCGTCAAGAAGACATTGATTGGTTGATTCCCCATCAAGCGAATATGCGTATTATTCAGGCCATGGCCAAGCGGTTACATTTGCCTTTAGAACGGGTGATTTTGACTATTGAGGAGCATGGTAATACGTCAGCCGCCTCGATTCCTTTAGCGTTGGATTACGCGGTTCGTCAAGGAAAAATCCAGCGTGAGGAAGTCCTTTTATTAGAAGCATTTGGTGCTGGGTTGGCTTGGGGATCTGCTTTAGTCGTTTATTGAGAGGCTGGAATAGTGAAATTTGGCATGATTTTCCCTGGGCAGGGATCCCAGCACGTGGGCATGTTAGCAGACTTGGCTCAAAAACGGCCTGAAATTTTGTCGATTTTTGCAGAAGCCAGTGAGTTATTACAGTATGATCTTTGGGCATTGGTGAGTAAAGGGCCTGAGGCTGTACTGAATCAAACAGAGCGAACTCAACCTGCTTTATTAGTGGCTGGGGTGGCTACGTTTCATTGTTGGTGCGAATGGGGTGGCGCGCAGCCTGTCTATATGGCAGGGCATAGCCTGGGAGAATATACCGCCTTGGTTTGTGCAGGTGCCTTGTCGTTGAGGGAGGCGGTCCTTCTGGTGGCACAGCGGGGTCGCTATATGCAAGAGGCGGTATTGGAAGGAATGGGCGCCATGGCAGCGTTGGTGGGTTTAGAGCCACAAGAAATAGTGGCTGTTTGTCAGGAGGCGGCCTTGGGGCAGGTCGTCAGCCCAGCGAATTACAATTCAATCGGTCAAACGGTAGTCTCAGGGCATAGAGAAGCTGTTTTGCGGGCGATTGAGCTGGCCAAGGAACGAGGTGCTAAATTAGCCAAACTGATTCCGGTCAGCGTTCCTTCCCATTGTGCATTGATGCAGCCTGCGGTGACTCGATTGCGAAAGAATTTAGCTAAAGTGCATTTATTGACGCCTGAGATTCCTGTCGTTCACAATAGTGACGTGAAGGTGCACTTCGATGTTGAAGCTATTCGACAGGTGTTAGAAAATCAGCTCATTCATCCCGTGCGTTGGGTAGAAACTATTCAATGGTTAGCTGAGCAGGGTGTTACACAATTATTTGAATGTGGTCCGGGTCAGGTTTTAACAGGGCTTAATAAGCGCATCACTACTCAAATCCATACGCAACCATTGGATTCTCCAGAGGCTATTGTGATAAGCATAGGAAAAATAAGAGGATCGTAGGATGTTCCAAGATAAAACCGTATTAGTGACAGGAGCTTCGCGTGGTATCGGCTGTGCGATTGCGACACAACTGGGTAAACAAGGAGCGATAGTCATAGGGACGGCAACGACATCCGATGGAGCTCAAAAGATTATCGATCTGTTTCGACAGGAAGGCATTCAGGGTACAGCCTATGTGATGGACGTGTGTGATCAGCAGAGGGTTGGTGAAATATTATCTACTCTTCAACAGACGTTTTCTCCCCCCTTAATTTTGATCAATAATGCAGGAATTACTGCGGATAATATTGTATTGCGTATGAAGGCAGAACAATGGAACCGAGTGATCCAAACCAATCTCAGTGCGGTATTTCATTTGACGAAAGCTTGTCTCAAACCCATGGTGAAAGCACGTTGGGGGAGAATTATTAATATGACTTCAGTGGTAGGGGTAATAGGTAATATGGGTCAAGGAAATTATGCGGCTGCTAAGGCAGGATTGATCGGGTTTAGTAAATCCATCGCGCAAGAACTCGCAGGATATGGCATCACCATCAACTGTGTAGCACCGGGGTTTATTGAAACGGATATGACGCAAAGTTTGTCAGAAAAACAACAAGAAACTATTTTTGCAAAAATTCCTATGCGTAGAATGGGACGTCCACAGGAAATTGCCAGTGCCGTCGCATTTCTTGCCTCCGATCAAGCAGCTTACATCACAGGTGAAACGCTACATGTTAACGGTGGAATGTATATGGCGTAATGCCATGATTTCCTATTCTGCTCAGCCAAGGTCTATTGAATACCACTTGCAACGTGTTATCATTTGTCGGATCAACCACAGAAGAGGGGAACAGCTATCATGGCAACCGTTGAAGAGCGAGTCAAAAAAATTGTCGTTGAGCAATTGGGTGTCAAGGAAGAGGAAGTGACGAACGATGCGTCTTTTGTTGATGATTTGGGCGCCGATTCCTTGGATACCGTTGAATTAGTGATGGCCTTAGAAGAGGAATTCGATACAGAAATACCCGATGAGGAGGCGGAAAAAATTACCACAATCCAACAAGCCATCGATTATGTGAAATCCCATTCTGCCAGTGAATCCACTAACGAGTAGTTAAATCATGTCTTATTTGATGAGTGGGAAATTACTACCCGAGGTATTTTTTTGCACAGCGATTAAAGAGTGAGGGAAATACGTTGATTGGGCGACGTGTAGTCATTACAGGTTTAGGAGCAGTGACTCCTTTAGGCAATACTGTTTCAGAAACGTGGCAGGCTATTGTTGCTGGAAAAAGTGGTGTGACACGCATTACTCGTTTTGACGCTTCGCATTTGAGCACGCAAATTAGCGCCGAGGTAAAACAGTTTAATCCAGAATTGGCACTGGAGGTAAAGGAGATTCGTAAAACCGATGTATTTGTGCAATTTGCAGTTGAAGCGGCACGACAGGCCATCAAAGAGTCGGATGTGAAAATAGATGAAAGCAATGAGTACCGTGCTGGTGTAGCTATTGGTTCGGGTATTGGTGGATTGCCGTGGATTGAAAGGAATTACAATGCTTTATTACAAGGGGGGCCTCGTAAAATTTCGCCTTTTTTTATTCCTGGTGCCATTATCAACATGGCAGCGGGTATGGTGTCGATGAAATTTGCTTTGAAAGGGCCCAATATTTCCATTGTCACGGCTTGCACGACGGGGTTACACAATATTGGACATGCGGCGCGTATCATTGCCCATGATGATGCGGATATCATGGTGGCTGGTGGTACTGAGATGGCCACCTCTTTGTTGGGTATCGGTGGTTTTGCAGCAGCGCGTGCACTATCCAAGCGCAATGATGAACCTGAAAAAGCGAGTCGACCTTGGGATCGAGATCGCGATGGTTTTGTTTTGGGAGAAGGAGCCGCTATCGTCTTATTAGAAGCTTACGAGCATGCCAAAAAACGCGGAGCTCACATTTACGGAGAATTGATCGGCTTTGGCATGAGTTCGGATGCTTATCACATGACAGCCCCTGATCCACAGGGGGAAGGGTTTATGATGGCCATGAAGCATGCTTTGCGTGATGCTCAAATAGCGCCTGACCAAGTAGATTATATTAATGCACATGGCACTTCCACCTCATTAGCAGATCGTTTGGAAGCATTGGCTATCAAAAAAGCGTTTGGTGCTCACGCAAAGCAATTAGCGGTGAGTTCGACGAAATCTATGACAGGCCACATGTTGGGTGCTGCAGGATCAGTGGAAGTCATTTTTTCGTTATTAGCGATGCGAGATCAAGTAGCCCCACCCACGATTAATTTGGATCATCCCGATGAAGACTGTGATTTGGATTTTGTGCCTCACCAGGCACGGGATATGAAAATAGACATAGTATTATCCAATTCCTTTGGTTTTGGTGGTACCAACGGCAGTTTATTATTTAAAAAAGTGGAAAATTAAGCCCTAATAAAAGGCATGTCTTTTATTAAATACAGTAGATTGGTCTTCACCCTCCTTGCATTAGGGTTAATAGCATGGGGAATCGCAGTTTGGTGTGATCTCGCTTATTATCCGTTGTTGAAACAGCCTTCTCCACTGCTGATCACAATGCCGCCAGGAACGGGAATTCGTTATTTAAGCCATCAATTACAAGACGCGCATTTATTGCGTTATCCGCGAGTATTTATTTTTCTCGCACGCATCCGTGGAGATGCGCCACGGCTGAAAGCGGGGGAGTATCTGATTACACCGAGCATGACAGCGATGGATTTGTTATCGATCATTGCAACGGGTAAAGTGATGCAACATGCGATAGTATTCATCGAAGGATGGACGTTTGCCCAATGTAAAGCCGCATTACAAGATAACGGGCATTTAACGCATACTCTGGATAATCAAAATGATGTGGAGATCATGAGTCAACTGGGTCATCCTGGACAATCTCCAGAAGGACTGTTTTTCCCAGACACTTATTTTTTTAGCCGAGAGGATACGGATATTTCCATTCTGAAACGTGCGTATCAGCGTATGCAAGAGGTTTTATTGCAGCAATGGACAAAGCGAGAGACAGGGTTGCCGTATGACACACCTTATCAGGCGTTGATTGTCGCCTCGCTCATTGAAAAAGAAACGGCGTTGGCTGAAGAACGTCCGTTAATTGCGGGTGTCATTCGACGGCGTTTGGAAAAAGGTATGTTGCTGCAAGTGGATCCTAGCGTGTGGTATGGATTGCGACGCGACTATCGTGGGCCTTTGACCAAAGGCGATTTGATGGTGGATACCCCGTATAATACTTATCAACATCATGGATTGCCTCCGACACCCATCAGTATGCCAAGTCGAGCAGCGATTGTGGCGGCATTGCATCCGACTGCAGGAGAGGCGCTGTATTATGTGTCGCGGGGAGACGGGAGCCATCAGTTTTCGGTTCATTATGCGGATCATCAACGTGCAGTGATACTGTACAAACGTACTCACTCAGAAGAGCCGTTTTATTTTTTACATTGGATACTAGGTTTTAGTAGAAATGTCGACAGGCCATATTTTTAGATTCAATTCCAGCAGCTACAACGCAGGCGAGGATAAAATGAAAAAAGGGCGTTTTGTTTCAATAGAAGGTATTGAGGGAGCAGGCAAAACAACGATTCTCAAAACACTACACGAACGATTACAGACCTTGGGGATTGACTGTGTGTTAACGCGAGAGCCGGGTGGCACTCCTGTGGCTGAAGCTATTCGACGAGTGCTGTTGGATCATTACGAAGAATCCATGTCAGTCGATACTGAATTGTTGCTCATGTTTGCGGGACGTGCGCAAAACATTGCGCACGTTATTTTACCTGCCCTGGCGCGTGGCCAATGGGTATTATCCGATCGCTTTACGGATGCCAGTTTTGCTTATCAAGGGGGAGGACGTGGTATTTCAACGACGCACATCCATGAATTGGCGAACTGGGTGCAAGGGTCTTTACGACCTGATATTACGATTTTACTAGATGTACCAGCAGCCGTGGGATTGGCTCGGGTGACTAGCCGAGGGGCTAAAGATCGTATTGAAACCGAGGGTGTCGCTTTTTTTGAGCGTGTGAGACAAACTTATTTGCAACTCGCAAAACAACACTGGGAACGATTTCGCGTGGTTCGTTCGGATCGAGAACTCAGTGCTGTACAACAAGAAGCATTGGCTATTTTGCAATCTTTGGTGAAAAAAATAAAATGAATTTATCCGAGGAATGGGTTTATCCGTGGCAACAATCATTATGGCAGAGGCTATGGCAGCAGCGTGCCAACCATCGGTTACCTCATGCTTTATTATTATCGGGTAATCCCGGCTTAGGGAAAAAGCATTTTGCTCGTGTCGTGGCAAAATCAGTATTATGTCTGGAACGAAATGAATGGGCGTGTGGGCGATGTCGCAGCTGTCGATGGTTTAGTGCGGGCAGTCATCCTGATTTTCTTTCGGTGAGTGAAGAAAATTCTGCAGCGATCATCAAAGTGGACGCCATTCGTACCTTGACAGAAATGCTTCACTTGACGCCGCAATGCAGCACATATCGTGTAGCGATCATTTATCCTGCGGGTGCTATGAATCGTGCAGCAACGAATGCGCTATTAAAAACGTTAGAAGAACCCGCGGGACAGGCATTATTGATGTTAGTGCAACATCAGTCGAGTTATTTACCGGCCACCGTTGTGAGTCGTTGTCAGCGGATGGTATTGACCCATACCGATGCGCGCATGGCAGAAGCTTGGTTGAAAGCGCAGCGATCGATGGGAGATGCGGAAGGTTGGTTATTAAAAATGGCCTACCAGGCGCCGTTACTTGCACTACAATGGGCAGAATTAGGTTATCGTCCATTACGCAATCAGGTGTTGATGGGATTGTGGCAACTGCGACGTCGGGAAGTCAGTCCATTGATGTTAGCAAAGCAATGGTCGGTGCACGATCCTGTTGTTTTATTACAGATTGTTTTGACTCTCGGGATGGATATTGTGCGTGTGCAATGTCATCTGGGTGTTGAATGGTTGATTCACAGTGATTGTTTGGTGCAGTTGAGAGCATTCAGTGCGCTCATAACACCACAATCGGTGTTGTCGTGGCTGCAACAGGGGCAAGCAGTGCTACGCATTTTGCATGAATCTGTCCGTATTCAGTGGTTATTGTGGTTGGAAAGTTGGTTATTGTCTTGGGAAAAGGGTGCAACGTGTTAGTGGATTCGCACTGCCATTTGAATTTACTTAACTTAGACGCGTATGCGGGTGATTTGAATGCACTGCTGCAGCGTGCAGAGCAAAGAGGAATAACACGTATTTTGTGTGTGGGAGTAGATTTGGATCATGCCCATGAAGTGATTCGTGTGGCTCAGCAGTTTGCGGCGGTGGTAGCGAGTGTGGGTTTACATCCTAGCGAAAAAGTGGCACGAGAGCCAACGGTAGAAGAATTAGTGACTCTAGCACAGCAGCCTAAGGTGGTTGCCATCGGGGAAACCGGCTTAGATTATTATTACAATAAAACAGGTTGGGATACGATGGCGGAACGATTTCGGCGACATATTCGCGCTGCGATCATTCTGAATAAACCCATCATTGTTCATTCGCGCAGCGCAGAACAAGATACCTTACGTATTCTGCGAGAAGAAAAAGCCGAACAAGTATCTGGCGTCATGCATTGTTTTACCGAAAGTTGGGAAATGGCTGAAGCAGCCATGGCACTGGGATTTTACATTTCATTTTCTGGGATCGTGACATTTAAAAACGCAACGGCTATTGCCGAAGTAGCCAAAAAGGTCCCGTTAGAACGTTTATTAATTGAAACGGATGCGCCGTATCTAGCTCCGCATCCGTATCGTGGTAAACCCAATGAGCCGCATTATTTGAGGGATATTGCCGAACACATGACGCATCTGAAAAACACCACGCTTGCTACGTTTGCTGATGTGACCACACAAAATTTTCTTCGATTATTTAAATGCTGATTATTCGTGTTTTTTTATCTTGCTTAGCAGGCGACAATTGTAAGTGATCCATGCACACTCAACTCACTGGCCATTTCATTGATTATTCGTCGTCGCCATCTTCGTGGAGTTTGCTCCAACTTTTTTAAAAAATCTCGTTTTGGGTGGTCTAAAGTGCGGGGATCATTATAGTTTGGATTTTATTGGGTAGAGCTTTGGACTTAATATTTTTTTAATAAACCGGGATTAGTATAGAAATAACCACTCATAGGAGTTCAAATCGATGCCTAAACGTACGCATAACCAGGATGAACAAGAGAAGGATGAGTCACAAAAGGATAGCAAAAAAAACAAGGATGATAAAAAAAATATCATTCTGAATATCAGGCGATCTACCAATAACAATAATAACACTTTCGATACTCATAGTGATCAAAAAACTCAACGGAACAGGGTTTTGACAGAGGTGCAGGCTTTATATCGTCATATGAGTCGTGTGGGGCAAGAAGGATTGGCGCCTGATCCAGCCAGGTTTCCTACAGAACCTCCATCACCGCCGAAGCAATCAGGAGGAAAATTCCCACTTCCCTCTGCGCCTTCCCTTTTGGGATATGGAGAGCTGTGGAGCGAAACGGTTGGGTTTTGGCAAAATAAGACGCAGCATTCAAGCCTCGTTTCTTCTCCTCAGTGTGTAGTTTGTGGAAATCCAGTGGAGGATTATACAAGCACAAATCCCGTTCCAGAGAATCCGGAGCCATCACTTGCGGCCTCGGCTGCGCAGCAAGGGGGATCTCCCACAACATGGGATGAGCCAGAAGCGAAGCGAGAGGAAACAGACCAAGACTCAGATCAAGAGTCTGTTACTGACATTCTTGCTGCAGAACTATCAACAGACTCAGACGTGTTGCTCGTTAGCGAGCATTCTGAATCAGAAGGAACAGACTTCCCTCTCAATGATCACTTCAATGTGGGTGGTCCCCACTTACCTGCAGATGCTCCACCGTCACCCAAAAAAGGCGGTTAGGCGTTACACATTCACTGCTTTTTCTGTGGGAACATGGATGTCACAGATGGTTTCCACCAATTTAGCAGCAACTTGGTAGGGATCTGCGTTGGCACCTGGGCGGCGATCTTCCAGATAGCCATACCCCCGCACTGCGACGGGCTGCGGAATACGCACGGAAGCACCACGATTGCCGATACCGTAAGTAAAGGTGCCGATATGGGCCGTTTCGTGTTTTCCTGTCAGACGCTCTTCCAAACCGTTGCCATAGACAGCAATGTGTTCGTGATGTTTTTTAGCTAAGCGTTCGATAGCTTGTTCAATGGCTGTCATACCCATGTTAGGGGTACGCATTTCTCTAGTGGAAAAATTGGTGTGTTTTCCTGCCCCATTCCAATCTCCTTTGACTGGTTTTGGGTGCAGGCGTGCAGAAATATCATGATCCTCGCCGATGCGGTAAAGTAACCAACGTGCTAGCCAAAGATCATCAGAAGTAGTGAGGGGATCAGGACTTTCCCCTTCAACACCACGGTAACCGATTTGAAATTCCCATTGTCCCGGCATGACTTCTGCATTGGTTCCAAACAACATAATGCCTGCTTTTAAGCAAGCTTCAGCATGTTTTTCGACAACGACACGACCAAATACTTCATCGGCACCTACTCCGCAATAAAAAGGCCCTTGAGGAGCAGGGTATCCGCGATCAGGCCATCCCAAGGGTTGAGAGCCACTGAATAGCGTGTATTCTTGTTCAAAACCAATCCACGGTTCATGTTCGAAACCCCCATTGGCCATTATTTGCCGTAATTTATAACGTGTATTGGTTTTATGAGGTGTGCCGTCGGCATTCATGACTTCACACAGCAATAAATAATGATCTCCTGTTAAAAGAGGATTTTTAACAAATCGCGCGGGTTGTAATACTAAATCAGAATGATCACCCGTGGCTTGATAAGTAGAAGAACCATCAAAACTCCATTCTGGAAAATCAGCCAAGGTGATAGTACCTGGTGGGTGAGCGACAATCCTTACTTTTGAGCGTAATTTTTGGGTAGGTTCAGCACCATCCATCCAAATGTAAGTGACTTGCGATAGTTTAGGCATGGGATTGCGTCCTTTATTAAATTAATTACGAGTGCGTTATTTTATCGTCGGTAGCAGAATGATTCATTAATCGTTTTAGCCACGGACTTAATGCTAATAAAATAATTCCAGCTATCAGCGCAAGTAGGGCATTATAATAAAAAACCCGGGCGTAAATAAGATTGGAAGAGGTGATAGCTAAACCAGTGGGCATACTGGCTTTGGTTGAAAGATAACCGGACAATTGACCACCGAAACCCAACGACATAAACCACACACCCATCATCATCCCGGATAATTGAGGAGGTGAAAGAGCGGTGACCATGGATAGCCCGATGGGAGATAATAACATTTCACCCAGAGTGAGTAGTGCGTAAAAACCCACGATCCAACCTGCGTTAACGAAGTCATTGGGTTGATGCCAATAAATGCCTAATACGAGTACTCCCATAGCACCTGCTGAAAAAAACATAGCCAAAGAAAATTTCATACCGGAAGTGGGATCTTTTTTCCGCAAATGTAATCGTTGCCAAAACCAAGCGAGCAGGGGACCGGACAGCAGAATAAAAAAGGATTCTAAAGCGATGAAAGTCGAAGGAGGTATGACAAAACCCCCTATACTTCGGTCAACATTTCTCGCAGTGAACACGTTGACTGCTGAAAAAGATTGAAAAAAGAGTCCCCAAAATATCACTGAAGCGAGCATGAGAATAAGCAATGCGAAGAGTCTATTGCGTTCCTGTTTATTGTACCGAAAGGCGACTCCGATTAAGGTCAATAGAATTAACACTCCGACAACGGATTGCAAAATCTCAGAGGTGCCTGAGCTGATCAGTAAAAAGTATGTGATGAAAATAAAAAAAACGATGATAATAGCGATGCTGGATTTATAGCTCAACAAGCGTAACCACTGAGAGGACATGGTTGCACGAGCAATAGGTAATCCACGATTTTCGAAGGTTCGAAATCCCAAACAAAAGGTGATTAAGCTCAAGATCATGCCCACGCCGGCGCTCGCAAATGCAATGCTCCAGCCCAGTTTTTCTTGAATGAAACCAGCGCCTGCCAGGGCGAATAGGGCGCCGATGTTGATCCCCACATAAAATAACGTAAATCCCGCATCACGTCGCGGATCATCGTTATGATAAAATTCACCGAGGAAACTCGAAATATTGGGCTTTAAAAAACCGTTGCCCACGATGACCAAAGACAGGCTGGCATGAATGGGTATATAACGATACCATCCCAGCGCAAAATAGCCTAGGCCCAAAAAAATGGCGCCGATTAAAATAGAATAACGAGGCCCGAGGATACGGTCGGCAAACAATCCTCCAGCGAGAGGAGCGAGATAAACCAGAGCGGTAAATTCACCTAATAGAGTATATGCCCGTTTGTCTGTGAAGTTCATGACGTGCAGCAAGTAAAAAATCAGCAAGCTCTGGACTGTATAAAAACCGAATCGTTCCCAGAGTTCAGTCAGAAATAAAGGGGATAAAGCGCGTGGCTGTTTCATACTCTATATTATTATTTTATCCCGCATTGGCAAACACTATGGTTGATTCTTGTAGTAAATATTCATGAGTCATCGCAAACATTTCAACGTTATGCGATTTCCCATTGAAATGACGGTAGTTTCTCAGAGATCCTTCGTGATGAAACCCCAATTTTTTCAGCAAAGCAACAGAAGCGCCGTTTTCTTTGACTGTGATCGCTTCAATACGATGCAAACCAATTTCCATAAGGGAGAAATCAACGACACAACGTAAGGCTTTACCCATGATGCCTTTATTCCAATAATCGCGTGCCATATCATAACACAGCTCAGCGCGATAATGTTGGTTGTTGATGTAAAGTCCTACAGCACCGATCATGCAGTTATCTTCTTTTCTGGCCAGCGCCCAATAAATGCCGCATTTGTAGCGAAACAAACTGCGACAGTAGTGGATTTCAGCGCTGGCTTCGGATAAATTTCTCGGATTGGTGGCGAGAATGTATCGAGCTACTTCGGGATCCGTATAGTATTCAAAAAAAGGTCCGCAATCTTCCAACGTTTGTTCGCGCAAAACGAATTCTTCGTCGATTTCTAGTATAGGAAATCCGGCATGATAGAAAGAGTTAATCATGATGGTATACTTCGTCCTTAAATTGACTCATTATAAATTCGCCTATTTTACTTTACCGGCCTCTTAGGTAAATAGGGTAACGTATTTTACTTAAAGCAATATTAAAAACATAACCCATTGGTTATTTACGCCTTTTTACCATACTTTTATTTGAAATAACAGGTTATTTTTGATGAAGTTTCCTAGGGCTGTTGATATGAGAGTACTGCTTGCTTCCTGAAGAGCGCTAACGTTATGATGAATGCCCTGGTGAGATAAGGAAGGGTTTCATGAGCAAACGCATTATTCCGCGGGTTAGCACAGTTCACCAGGATCACCTTGGCCATTTACCTCCATTATTACGCCGTGTCTATGCTGCTAGAAATATCGCCTCCCCAGAAGAGTTATCTAAAGACTTACAGCATCTTTGGCCTGTCTCTTTGTTGAGCGGAGTCGACCAAGCGGCAGCTCGGTTAGTGGAAGCATTAGAAAAACAACAGTCCATTTTGGTCATTGGTGACTTTGATACCGATGGTGCTACAGGAACAGCATTGGCGGTGTCAGCATTACGTGCTTTGGGTGCTGAACAGGTTTCTTATCTGGTGCCCAATCGTTTTGAGTACGGCTATGGATTAACTCCAGAAATCGTACAAGTAGCACATCAACAAAAACCCGATCTTCTCATTACTGTGGATAGCGGTATAGCGAGTTATGCAGGTGTAGAATGTGCGCATGCATTGGGTATGCAAGTGATCATCACGGATCATCATATCCCGGGCGAGCAGCTGCCCTCTGCTGATGCAATCGTTAACCCTAATCAACCGGGCGATACTTTTCCCAGCAAATGTCTCGCTGGGGTCGGTGTTATTTTCTACCTGATGTTAGCTTTGCGAGCGCACTTAAAAAACATTCAGTGGTTCGAAAAACGCTCCTTAGCTTGTCCTAATATGGCTCAATTTTTGGATCTAGTGGCATTGGGTACCGTGGCGGATGTTGTACCGCTGGATAAAAATAATCGCATTTTGGTGCACCAAGGATTGCAGCGTATTCGTGCAGGTAAAGCACGAATGGGGATGCATGCGCTATTGCAAATAGCGGGGCGTAGGTTTGAGAGGCTGCGTGCGACTGATTTGGGTTTTTCCATAGGACCACGATTAAATGCTGCAGGGCGATTGGACGATATGAGTATTGGTGTTGCTTGTCTTCTCGCTGAGGATGAGGCGAGGGCGCTTGCTTTAGCTGTGCGCTTGGATGAATTAAATAAAGAACGCCGTGTGGTTGAAAAAAAAATGCAAGAAGAGGCGTTTTCAGCGGTGCAAGCATTGCATTTAGATCAACGCCTGCCTGTGGGTGTGTGTTTGTATCAAGAAGCATGGCATCAAGGGGTTGTGGGATTAGTGGCTGCGCGAGTGAAAGAAAAAATTCATCGACCAGTCATTGCATTTGCTAAAGCGGATGAGACGATGCTCAAAGGTTCTGCACGTTCTGTGCCGGGGTTACACATTTGTACTGTATTAAATGCCATTGCCATCAAATATCCCCATTTGATTGGTAAATTTGGGGGGCATGCCATGGCAGCAGGGTTGAGTTTGCCTATTCATTATTTTTCTGAATTCAGTCAGGCATTTGCTGAGCAAGTAGGTATTCATTTAACAGAAGAAGATTTACAGCCCCACTTGGTTTCTGACGGCGCTTTGTCATCGGAAGAATTAAATTTAGAAACAGCCAGACTCTTATATGATGCGAGTCCGTGGGGGGAAGGATTTCCAGAACCGTTATTTGATGGAGAGTTTGATTTGCTCGATCAGCGTATTGTGGGGCAGCGGCATTTAAAATTGACACTACAGGTACCAGAAAAAAACTATCCCATAGACGGGATTGCTTTTAATGTTGATTTGGCCCAATGGCCTAATTTTCACTGCCAGCGCGCGCACTTGGCTTATCGTTTAAGTATCAATGAATATCAAGGGCGATGTAAACTTCAATTACTAATAGAAGATATTCAAATAAGATCTTGATTCGCCATGGATCAGCGGTTTTTATGGTTTGTTGACAATTGGCGGTGTTCGTAAAAGTCGTAGGTGATGCGCGTAGCCGTCATCCCGACGTCGAGCTGAGCCGAGTAGCAATTGTCAACAGACCCTAATGAAATAGATAATCAATGGATAGCACGACAGGAACGTCGAATCCATTATTATGGACAAATAGGTCACCATTCGAGTAGTGATACATTTTGAGATTCACGTCCACGACATGTTGCTTGCCTAATTTTACGCCAATGCCTAAGAAATCTTGGAAAATAAGATGACTCCCCAGGTTAACTCCATTCAGCCAACGTCTGGATAACAGGGTGGGTCCTCCCACACTCCAGCTGATATAGGGGCTGAAGGTGGTGGTTCTGAATATCCAAATGTACAAATCAAAAAAACCGGATAAAGCCAATTGTGCTTGAGAATGAGTATTCCACCAGGAAAAGCTGGTGCCCAGGTTCACTGAAAAGTATTTTTGAGTGTGAAAAACATTGCGCTCATAAGTCAAATTAAGACCTTCATCGGCTTTCAGCTGTGACTTCCAAAACAAGGGGTGAGGGGGGCGTGGTATATTATTAGGCAAAACACTTTTATCGTAGAAACCTAAAGAAACCAGGTTTTTTTGAAAGTCATATTCATGGTTACTGAGAGCGATAGTAGAGCTCAAAATACACAATATAGCGGAGAACCCAATCGATTTATAGTGTAACGTCACTCGCTTTTATTCCCTATCTATTCCTTATAGAGTAGACTGCTGAGTCAGTCAAGCCATGTTATCAAAGGATTGCTTCATGAATAAGATTAGCAGAGTAATGATTTTTTGCTTGCTGACCTTGCTGAGTGAAACACTTTTTTCCCCTTGTTTTTCGGCAGAGCGTGGGTTTTATCTGAGCACAGATGTGGGTTATAGCGTGGCTGATTATGATTCACTCACCTTGAGAAACGGGGTACACCAGCAATCTGCTAAAGACAGCGGTGTGGCCTCTCAGTTTAATTTTGGATATGGGTTTTGGGGATTAAGTAGTGCTGAAATAGGTGTGGTGTATTTTCATAAAGTCATTTTTAATGGGCTGAACGTTATTCCCAGTTATCGCAACAATATTAAACACAATCTCGTGTATTTGGCTGGTAGGATTGGCATTCCTACAGGAAGCCGCTGGTGGCCTTATGTCAAAGTAGGTGTGGGTTATGTCGCGCGCGATAGTTTGACCGCCTTGAATGGGCAAGGGCGAGCGGTATCGGCGTTACCCGAAGGAGAGTTTTTCGTACCTGTGTATGGGTTGGGACTTTATTACCGTGCAGGGAAACATTGGGTTTTAGATGGTACATGGGTGGGGGCACCAGGGAGAGCCCAACAGGAGCTGCCTGCTTCGAACTTTTATGGAATAGGAGTGATTTATTGGTTTCTATGAAAGTAGCCTATGTCATTGCGAGGCTTAGATTAATTCTTCTTCGATGCTTGCGCAGCGCGTCTTTCTATTTCTTCTTCAGGAACGTCTTCAACGTGGGTGGAAATGTACCATTTATGACCATAAGGATCTTCTATGGCCCCATTGCGATCGCCGTAAAACTTTGTTTCCACCGGTTGTAACAATTTTGCACCGCAGGAAACAGCTTGTTTTACTACTTCATCTACGTTTTCTACATACAGGTGGATGCCCACGGGAGAACCGCCATAAGCGCGTGGTGAGCAAGTATGCATTTCTGGGAACTCATCAGCCAGCATGAACTTGGAATCTCCGATGCTGAGTTCGGCGTGCCCAATTTTCTGATTGGGCATTTCCATGCGCATTACTACTATGGCACCCAAGGCTTTTTCATAAAATACAATGGCTTTTGCAGCACCATCCACGATCAAGTAAGGTGTGATGCTGTGGTAACCGGCTGGGATAGGAGAGACTTTAGGTTTCATAGTGGCGTCATACTAGCGCCGAGGGGGGGTGTTTGTCAAAGAGCAAACTACTGTTCGTGATCGTTAGCAGCGGGTATAGTAATATGCACTATGAGTGCTGCAAGACTACTGGTACTCCGTGAGACAAGTTTTTCCTGGATTGTAACGTAAATGGTCGAGAAGGTACTGTAGGAAATGGATTGGGCTGGATTCATCGATATTTTAATCAGTTTACTGACGTTATCAGTACTGGAAATTGTACTCGGTGTTGATAATCTTGTATTTCTGTCCATTGTCAGCAGTCGTTTACCCCCCCATCAACAGAAAAGCGCAAGGCGCTTAGGATTGATCGCTGCTCTTGGGATGCGATTGTTGTTATTGGCTGCTGCTGTGTGGTTGGCGACGTTGACTCGACCGCTTTTTTATGTCGCTGATTTTGCGATAGCCGGTAAAGATATTTTCTTTATTTTGGGAGGTGGATTTCTTTTAATCAAAGGTGTATATGAAATTCACCGAGAAATTGAGGAGATGAGTGAACAGTATGCGCGGCGAAAGTATGCGAGTTTTATTGGAGTCGTTGTACAGATTGGTTTATTCGATATTATATTTTCTTTAGACAGCATTTTAACGGCCATCGGACTTACTCAAGTGTATTGGGTAATGGCAAGCGCTATTACAGTGGCCATTATTATTATGTTATTTGCCAGCGAATATTTGAGTCGATTTATTCAGCGTCATCCTACCGTGAAAATGCTGGCTTTGAGCTTTTTGTTATTGATTGGAACTGTATTAGTGGCTGATGGATTACATTTCTATATCCCACGTGGATATATTTACTTTTCAGTGTGCTTCTCGTTATTTGTTGAGTTTTTAAACAATATTATGCAGCGAAGAAGGAAAAAGCGGGCGGAATAAATGGAACGTTTTGTCAAATGATGCGTGTGAGCTGTCATTAGTGAAAGAAGGAAAAAAACGTGAAAAATTGTTTTTCTGAATGTGATGCCAAAGCGTTGGTGGCTTTTTACCAACAACAAAACATCAACGAAGACATCGCGTTGCGTGTATATACTTCGCGCTTGTTGGGTAGGGAGCCCAGGCTGGCATTGCATGGTGGAGGAAATACATCAGTAAAAACAACGGTGGTTAATTTATTGGGGGAGGTTACTGAGGTCATTTGTGTCAAAGGGAGTGGCTGGGACTTGGCCAGTATTGAGCCCGAAGGATTGCCGGCTTTAAAGCTCGCCCCTCTTTTACGATTGCGCCAACTGACAGAGTTGTCAGATGAAGCCATGGTCACTTTTCAGCGCGGACAATTAGTGAATCCATATGCCCCCAATCCCTCGATTGAAACATTATTACATGCCTTTTTGCCTCATAAATTCATTGATCATACGCATGCGAATGCAATTTTAAGTTTAACGAATCAACCTGACGGAGCCGCTGTTGTTCGTCACGTGTTTCAAGATACCTTGGGTATTGTGACGTACATTAAACCGGGATTTGATTTAGCCCAATTGGCTGTTACAGTGTATGAACAAAATCCCACAGTGCAAGGATTGGTGTTATTGCACCACGGACTCTTTACGTTTGGTGAAACAGCAGAGGAATCTTATTCACGCACTATGGATGCAGTAACACGTGCAGAAACGTATATTCGTCAACATAGTAAAAAGCAGCACGTCATACATACTTCCATGAATTTCGAATCACAGGTACCAGATGTCATTCCAATTTTACGAGGCGTGTGTGCTTTGGGGCTCAAACCAAAGCAATTTCAACGCATGATTCTGTGTCATCGTAATAATGAGCTTATTCGACGATATGTGAATGGAAAGGCAGTGGCGCGTTACAGCCAAGTGGGTGTCATTACTCCCGATCATATTATTCGGACGAAGAATTTTCCGTTGATTCTTCAGCCTCCCATCGATGCTCAGTGGGATGTGTTTCGGCAGCAAGCGATAGAGGCTGTTGCACAGTATCAGCAGCGGTATCACGATTATTTTGAACGGCAGCAGCAAAAAGAAGCCGAATCCAAAAAAGAATTGGATTCTATGCCACGCATTATTTTAATTCCTGGGATGGGATTATTTGCATTGGGTAAAACATCGAGTGAAGCCAATAGCCACGCTGATATCGCTGAGCATACGATGGAAACTATTTTAGATGCTGAGAGTATGGGTACTTACACAGCCTTAGATGAAGCAAACTTGTTTGCTATCGAATATTGGTCGTTAGAACAAGCCAAATTATCTAAGCAAGCGGAAAAACCGTTTAGCCGTCAAGTGGTGGTGATCACCGGGAGCGCGGGAACCATCGGTGCGGCGACTGCCAAAGCGTTTGCTCATTTAGGGGCGGAAATCGTTTTATTAGACATTCGATATGATGTTTGTCTGGAAATAGCCAAAAGTATTAGTGCCCATGCTATTGCGATCGGTTGCGATATCACTCACCCTGAGTCAGTACGCAATGCGTTTCGGAAAATCGCAAGCGCGTTGGGTGGTGTAGATATCGTGATATTTAACGCAGGGTCTGCTTTCCAAGGTAAAATTGGCGAGGTATCAGAAGCGGTATTGCGGCAGAGTTTCGAAATCAATTTCTTTGCTCATCAGTGGGTGGCTCAACAGGCTATTGATATCATGAAAAAACAGCGAACCGGAGGAAGTTTGTTATTTAATGTATCCAAACAAGCCATTAATCCGGGGCCTGATTTTGGACCTTATGGTATTGCTAAAGCAGCGACACTTGCACTCATGCGACAATATGCGATCGATCACGCTGACATTGGCATTCGTGCTAATGCGGTGAATGCGGATCGTGTGCGCAGTGGATTATTGACGGAAAAAGTCATCAGCGAGCGCGCCAAAGCACGGGGCATGACAGTGGAAACTTATTTGTGTGGCAATTTATTAGGGTTAGAAGTGAGCGCTGAAGATGTGGCTCAAGCGTTCGTTCATCAAGCGTTAGCGCATAAAACGACGGCAGCGATTACCACGGTCGATGGTGGTAATATTGCTGCAGCGGTAAGATAGATGAGTTTCCCGATATGTCATTGCAACGATTGCGCATTATCATTAGTGATCTGAATGTGGGAGGTACAGAACACCATTTATCACAAGTATTACCCGCTTTGATTAAAAAGGGTTGGTCGGTGAAAGTCATCAGTTTATCCGACACTGAAAACACCCCCATCATTGAGAAATTACGAGCAGGGGGAGTCATCGTTGAAGTTCAGCCAGTGATGAAACGATGGTTACCGCACGCGGTTAAATTGCTGAGTATTTTGTATCGCTTAATTCGCGATTTTCTGCGCGATCGTAGCACGCTTACCCACTTTTTTTTGCCACAAGCTTATTTATTGGGTACGATGGCGGTCATTTTGTCGCGATCGCGAGCACCGCTCATCATGAGCCGACGATCTTTAAATACTTATCAACAGAAACATCCCTGGTTGGCTGTGCTAGAAAAAAAGTGGCATGCTCGCATGACCGTCATTTTAGGCAATAGCCAGGCCGTCATCACGCAATTGCATACCGTAGAAAAAGTACCCTTACCACGATTGAAACTTATTTATAACGGTGTAGATATTACTCATTTTACTCAGACACCTCCAAAGGCAACGCTGCGAGCATCGATGAAAGTGAGCGATGCGACATTGATTTTCGTTGTGGTGGCCAATTTAATCAGCTATAAAGGGCATCGTGATATCATCACTGCATTTCATCACATTCAAGAACGATTACCGTCCGATTGGCAATTGTGGTGTGTGGGACGTGATGAAGGTCTGCAAAACGATTTAATGCAATATACCGAAGCATGCGGCGTTGCCCAGCACGTGCGTTGGCTGGGGGTTTGTGATCGGGTATCCGAGGTCATCGCAGCGGCGGACGTTGGCATTTTAGCTTCGCACGAAGAAGGCTTCGCCAATGTTGTTTTGGAAGGGATGGCTGCGACATTGCCGATGATTGTGACAGATGTAGGGGGTAATCGAGAAGCCGTTGTGCACGAGCAAACAGGGTTGATTGTGCCTGCGCGTAATCCCCAAGCACTTGCTTTGGCTATTGTTCGAATGGCCAATGATCCCCCGTTACGACATCGTTTAGGGCAAGCAGGATTTTTACGGGTACAAACATTTTTTTCTTTGGAAATATCTGTGCGGACTTATCATGATTTTTATCATGCTGTATTGATGGATGGAGCAATTGCGTTGCATCCTAACATCATTTCGGTATCTCGACATGAATAAAGTGAATCCTCCCTCGCGAGTAGCTTTGTTGGTGACGTGTTTGGTCGATGTGTTCCGACCACAAATTGGTGTGGCATCAGTGACTTTGTTAGAGCGTGCAGGATGTTCTGTCAGTGTGCCGATACAGACATGCTGTGGTCAGCCCAATTACAATGCGGGTGATCGAGAAAGCGCGAAACAATCAGCAAAAAAAATCATTCAAACGTTTGAAACATTTGATTATGTGGTAGTCCCTTCGGGTTCCT
>Ga0155612_146_pt1 | contig 31708 bp, 26 predicted proteins | sample RifCSPhighO2_12_FD_107269 | JGI IMG/M metagenome (GOLD analysis project Ga0155612, IMG submission 107269) | Coxiella sp. RIFCSPHIGHO2_12_FULL_44_14 | reverse complement strand
AGCAAGGTTTTGTTCTCAATGATTATGACGTGAAAAATTTGAATCGATTAGCCAATGAACGTGAATTACCTGGTCATTTACGCGCTATTTTCAGACCTAATGGACATTTTTTACGATCAGGACAACGATTGATTCAAGAAGATTTAGCAAGAACCTTACAATCCATTCGTCAAGGAGGCACAGAGGAATTTTATCAAGGCGATATTGCAAAAAAAATTGTGGCGCAAAGCGATAAAGATCATGGGGTATTATCGTTAGAAGATTTTAAAAATTATCACATTGTTTGGCGCAAACCCATTCATTGTCACTATCGCGGTTATACTATTTTAACCGCGCCACCACCGAGCGCCGGTGTGGCGATTTGTGAAATTTTAGAGATCGTGGAAGGATTTTCGATGGGTGCCTTGGGTTTTCATTCCGCTGCGGCGGTTCGTATTAATGCAGCAGCGATGAAACAAGCGTTTTACGATCGCAATCATTATTTGGGCGATCCACAGTTTGTGCATAATCCCCTGCATTGGCTGCTCGCCCAAAAACGCATTCGAAAAATTCAACGCTGTATTCGTAAAATTGACGTCGTCAATCCAGAAAAGTTCGGACAGTCTAGGCATGATCCTATGTATACAACGCATTTTGTGGTGATGGATCATGCCAAAAATGTGGTTAACACAACGTACACCATTAATTCATTTTATGGCGCCATGCGCATGGCGGATGATACGGGATTTTTTCTCAACGATGAGCTGCACGATTTTGCATTAAGAAAAAATCGGCCGAATATTTTTATGTTAGTGCAAGGTAAAGCGAATTTGATTCGGCCTGGCAAGCGTCCACTCAGTTCAATGAGCCCCACGTTGGTGATGCGGGGCAAACAATTTTACATGGCATTAGGGGCGGCGGGGGGGCCAACCATCATCACGACTATTGCCCAGGCCATTGAAAATGTGATTGATTTTGGTATGAATATTCGCGCGGCCAATGATTCGGCGCGTTATCACATGCAGTGGAAACCCGATGTTATTTATTGGGAGCCTTACGGATTTTCACCAGATACGGTAGAGCGTTTAAAGGGAATGGGTTATATACTACGACAGAACCTGTTTGATCGTTATCTTTATTGGGGGCAGTTAAACAGTTTATCATCCGAACCTAATGGCATTATTTTGGGGGCGAGCGATAATCGCTTACCCAACGGAAGCGCTGTCGGCGTCCGTCCGCCATCGATCGGATATCGGCTTAAAGCAAAAACGTTTGCCACCGCAAAGGCGCAAATTTTAAAAATCAGACAGAGGAGGTCATGATGTCTCAACATGAAGTAGACGATTTAGGTCTACAAATTGCGAAGCAAGTTCGTCGTTTGCGATTGGCGCGCCAATGGTCGAGAGAAGAATTAGCGGAGCGAGCGAACATTAATGTGTATACTTTAAAGCACTTTGAACGATTTGGACAAATATCACTAGAACGTTTTTTGCGAATTTGCCAGATTTTGGGCATTTTAGAAGATACGTTACGTGCTTTCAAACCCCGACAACGGGTGGACGTGAACGAATGGTCGTCGTTATCGATGGTTTCGGTGCGGCAGCGGGGACGTAAGCGTAAAACATTACTAACGAAAGAAACGGTAGAGTAACCAAGGAGGATGACTTATACTGCTACCAAACAACACGACGTCAGCGACTCCCCAAGCTTATTATCTAGCAACTTATTGTTTTAGAAAACAAAAGATTGAAACAGTGGGGGATTATCAAGGGGGAGCTTTGTGCGCCCCCCCTTGATCGCGAGGATGCAGGTCCCCTGCAGCCCGCGTCAATAAAAGGGAAGGAATTTCCCATCGGAAGATGGGGAATTCCTGACATGACGTCACTATTTATTTTTTGAAGTATTCTATATGCAAAATGATTTTGAAAGGCAACAACTCGCAGAATTTGCGGAAAAAGCGTATCTCGACTATTCCATGTATGTGATTTTAGATCGCGCCTTACCCAGTTTGGCGGATGGTTTAAAGCCCGTGCAACGACGAATTATTTATGCGATGTCTGAATTAGGCCTAAAAGCGGCGGCAAAATACAAAAAATCGGCGCGTACCATCGGTGACGTATTAGGTAAATTCCATCCGCATGGTGATACTGCCTGTTATGAAGCGATGGTGTTGATGGCTCAACCGTTTTCCTATCGTTATCCGTTTGTTGATGGCCAAGGAAATTGGGGTAGCCCCGATGATCCCAAATCATTTGCTGCGATGCGTTATACGGAGGCACGGCTTTCCAAATATGCGCAGATTTTATTAGAAGAATTGCAGCAAGGCACCGTCGATTGGGTTGCCAATTTTGATGGTACGTTAAAAGAACCCGCGCTTTTGCCCGCGCAATTGCCCAACGTGTTGTTAAATGGGGCTTCCGGAATTGCCGTTGGTATGGCAACCGATATTCCACCACACAATTTAATGGAAGTCGGACAAGCCTGTATGCATTTGCTTGATAACCCCGGTGCGAGCTTGGATGAGATTTGTGAAATTATTAAAGGGCCAGATTATCCAACAGCGGCAGAAATTATTACGCCCAAAGCAGAAATTAAAGCGCTGTATAAAACGGGCATAGGAAGTTTGCGCATGCGCGCGACTTACGTGGTGGAAGAAGGCGAGATTATTATTACCGCTTTACCGCACCAAGTATCTGGTGCAAAAGTGTTAGAGCAAATCGCAGGACACATGATTGCGAAAAAATTGCCATTAGTGAGTGATTTGCGCGATGAGTCTGACCACGAAAATCCTATTCGATTAGTGATTACACCGCGTTCAAACCGCGTTGACATGCATGGTTTAATGGCGCACTTGTTTGCGACAACGGAATTAGAGCGTAGTTATCGTGTTAATTTAAATATGATTGGCATCGATGGTAAGCCGCAGGTAAAAAATTTATTACATTTGTTGACGGAATGGCTGGAATACCGCATGCAAACCGTGAGGCGACGACTAGAGCATCGGTTAGAAGCGGTTGTTGATCGCTTGCATCTTCTGGAAGGTTTCATTATTGCATTTCTCAATTTGGATAAAGTCATCAAAATTATTCGTGAAGAAGATCCGCCAAAACCCGTACTGATGAAAGCGTTTAAGTTAAGTGATCGCCAAGCAGAAGCTATTTTAGAAATTAAATTACGTCAGCTTGCCAAGTTGGAAGAGCAAAAAATTCGTGTGGAACAAGAAAAATTAAACAGCGAGCGTGAAGAAATTGAGAAAATTTTAGCGTCAACATCACGTTTAAAAACGTTGATTAAAAAAGAAATTAAAAATCAAATGGATGATGTGGGTGATGAACGTCGTTCGCCTATCGTTCAGCGTTTTGAAGCGCAAGCGATTCCCGAAGAGGAAATTATTCCGACGGAGTTAGTGACGGTTGTGTTATCCAACAAAGGTTGGATTCGTTGTGCGAAAGGGCACGATATTAAAGGGGAGGCGTTAAGTTACCGTTCTGGTGATGAATTTTTAATGCAGGCGCGGGGGCGGAGTAATGATAATGTCATTTTATTTGACTCTACAGGGCGAAGTTATTCGATATTGGCGCATACGTTGCCGTCAGCGCGTGGTCAAGGCGAGCCACTGACGAAACAATTAAAACCGCCTGCAGGAGCTACCTTTTCAGCGGTATTGATGGGCAATGAAGAGGATTTTTATCTCTTTGCGTCGGATGCGGGTTATGGTTTTGTGACGCAACTGAAAGAATTACTGTGTAAAAATCGCAGTGGCAAAGCCGTTTTGAAATGCCCTGAAGGATCTCAGGCGTTGGCACCACAGTTGATTCAAAATATGGAATCTCACTACGTTGCAGCGGTAACGAACGTTGGCCATTTACTCTTGTTTCCCATTGCAGAACTTCCGCAATTAGCGCGGGGCAAGGGCAATAAAATTATTGGCATACCGAGTGAGCGATTAAAATCACGTGAAGAATATTGTGTTGCCGTGGCGGTTGTTGCTGAAAATGCACAGTTAGTGGTGTCCTCCGGTAAGCGTCAATTGACGTTAAAACCGGGTGATTTAGCGAATTTTCAAGGTGAGCGAGGCCGACGCGGGAATTTATTGCCAAAAGCATATCGAAAAGTCGATGCACTGACATCTGAGTAGGTAGCCATGTATTATGTACAAGAATCTTTAGGGCGCGATGAAAAACTGATTTATGTGACTCGATCGCACTGGATCGTATTTTTTCCCGCCGTTTGCACGTTGGTGATGGCGATTTTAATTTGGAATTATTTGCCGTTGCATTATTTTGGTGATGGGCAACCTTTATGGCATGGTTTTGATTTTCGCGAATTAGCGGTGGGTGTGGTGTGTATTTTCGGAATTGTTATTTTATTGCGAGCACTGATTTTTTATTTCACGACGGAGTACGCCATTACCACGATGCGTGTGGCGATGAAAACAGGCTGGCTTCAGCGGCAGATGGTTGAGGTATTTTTAAATCGCATAGAAGCTTTAAATATCAATCAGACCATAATGGGCCGAGTTCTCAATTATGGTACGGTGGTTGTGATCGGTGTCGGCGGTACTTCAGAATACTATCCCAATGTACCACGCCCCGTGCACTTTCATCGCATGATTCAGCATCAGCTGGCGTCATTACCGTCCCTTAAAAAATAGGCATCTTGTGTTTGGTATTTGCGACTTCCTTCACAAATTTCGGGATTAAATATCCTGGTAGTTGTTCGCGAAGTTGCTGCATCAGTGCGAGCCCCTCTGCTTCGCTCACGGCGAAATGTGCAGCACCCTGCACTTTATCTAATAGGTGTAAATAATAGGGCATGACGCCATTTTCATACAATTGGTGGCTTAATTTTACGAGGATATGGGCATCGTCATTCACGCCGCGCAATAAAACGCTTTGATTTAAAAGTTGAATGGGATGAGTGTGTAATTGCCGTAACGCTTCTGCAAGTGATAGGTTGATTTCATTCGGATGATTGCAATGCAACACGATGGAAGTTTTTAAACGAGTATTGCTTAATGTGGTGATGAGATGGGTCGTGATGCGTGCGGGAATAACGATCGGAAAACGGGTATGCAACCGCAAATATTTCACATGCGCAATATCGCTGAGTGCAGTAATTAATTTGCGCAGTGCTTCGTCTTTCAAGGTTAAAGGATCACCGCCACTTAAAATCACTTCGTAAATACGGGTATCAGCGGCAAGATAGTCTAAAATGGCTTTCAGATGCGGTTGTCCCAGTAAATTTTTCTGATAAGGAAAATGTCGCCGAAAACAATACCGGCAATGGACAGCGCAACCGCCCGTTGCAATCAGAAGAACCCGGCCGTGGTATTTATGCAACAACCCAGGCAGTTTATTGGCGTTCTGTTCATTTAAAGGATCATGCCAATAACCGGAAAAATTGACGAGCTCCTGTGCCGTCGGTAGTACTTGCAGCAAAAGAGGATCGCGGGGGTTCCCTGGTTGCATGCGCGCAATAAAATCGCGTGGGACCCGTAAAGGAAAAGGGTCTCTGTATTTTTCCAGCATATCTTCTAATTGCAGTAACGACAGCAATTCGCCGATATTTGTGACGGAGTCGCTCAGTTGTTGTTGCCAGTCCGCTTTTATGGAAGTTGTTTGCATAATGGGTTTTTTCTTAAGTATTTTAAATCAATGAGTTGCTCATTTATGTTCGCTGAGAATGACGGCTTCGCGCTACCCACACACTATTCAACACAGGGCCAAATACATATACTGAGGGTATGAAATGGAAGTCGTTCATCACCCTTGTCATGATGCTTGTATATGGGTCAGCTGTGCCTGCACAGGTGTGGAACAATCCGCATCGAGTGGCCGACACGCAGGCGATTCGCTACAGCGCTATCACGGGTTCACCTAAAACGTTGGATCCGGCACGCGCTTATTCTTCCGATGAAGTTGAGATTTTAGCGCAAATTTATGAGCCGATTTTACAATATCATTATTTGCAAGACCCCTACCAGTTAGAGCCGCTGACTGCAATACAAATGCCCACGGTCACTTATAGTGATGCGGCGGATTATACGTTGTATCGTATTGAAATTAAACCGGGCATTTATTACCAACCCCATCCCGCGTTTGCAAAGAATCGAGAAGGTCAGTGGCTTTATCACCATTTAACGCCACAGCAAGTTGAACCTATTGATGTGCTTTCTGATTTCGAGCATACCGGTACGCGTGAATTAACAGCGGCAGATTATGTTTACGAAATTAAACGATTAGCGTCCCCCAAAGTTCAATCCCCTATTTTTGGTGTGATGAGCAAGCACATTGTTGGATTTCAGCCATTGAGTGAGACCCTGCAAAAGGTTTTACAACAGCAAGTAGTGCCAGACTTTCTTGATTTACGACGCTATCCGTTATCAGGCGTTAAAATAATCGATCGTTATCATTATGAAATTAAAATCCGAGGAAAATACCCCCAATTTAAATATTGGTTGGCAATGACGTTCTTCTGCCCTATGCCATGGGAAGCCGATGCATTTTATTCGCAACCCAATTTGCGAGAGCATAATATTACCTTGGACTGGTATCCGATTGGTACAGGACCCTATATGCTCGCAGAAAATAATCCGAATTTACAACTCGTGTTAGTCACTAATCCCAATTTTCATTTGGAATTTTACCCTATTGAAGGCAGCAAAAAAGATGAAGCCATGGGTTACCTTCGTGATGCCGGAAGAAGTTTGCCTTTTATTGAGAAGGTCGTTTTTGTTTTAGATAAAGAAAGCATTCCGCGTTGGAATAAATTCTTGCAGGGATATTACGATAAATCCGGTGTGGGGGCGGACAGTTTTGATCAAGCCATTAAAATCGATAAAAACGGCAAAGCCATACTAACCGAAGAAATGCAGCAAAAAGGCATACGTTTGCAAACGACCGTAGAGCCCGGTATTTTTTACGTGGGTTTTAATATGAAAGACCCCATTGTGGGTGGTTATAGCGAGAAGCAGCAAAAATTACGACAAGCCATTTCCATTGCCATCGACTATGAAGAATACATTTCTATTTTTTTAAATGGCAGGGGTATTGTGGCGCAAGGGCCCATTTCGCCCGGAATTTTTGGTTATCGACAAGAAAAAGCGAGCATTAATCCTTATGTATATGATTGGGTTGAAGGAAAACCCAAGCGCAAATCTATTCAATATGCGCGCCAATTATTGGCAGAAGCAGGTTATCCACAAGGACAAGATCCTGTGACCCATAAAGGATTAATTTTAAATTATGACGTACCCAGTACGGGTAATCCAGATGATAAAGCGCATTTTGATTGGTTGCGAAAGCAGTTTGCGAAATTAGGAATTCAATTAAATATTCAAGCATCACTGTATAATCGTTTTCAAGATAAAGTGCGTGAAGGCAAGGTGCAATTGTTTTCATGGGGATGGATGGCCGATTATCCTGACCCAGAAAATTTTTTATTTTTGTTGTATGGCCCGAATGGAAAAATACATCATGGTGGAGAAAACGCAACAAATTATCAGAATGAAAAAGCAGATCAATTATTTGAGGAAATTCGAGTTCTGCCAGATGGAAAAGAGCGGCAAGAAAAAATAAATCAATTGTTAGATGTCGTTCGGCAGGACAGTCCTTGGGTATTTGGATTTCATCCGGTGACCTTTATGCTTTCCCATCAATGGAATCGAGTCAGCAAAGTGAATGCCATGGCGAACAATACTTTAAAATACGAACGAATCAACGTTGAGAAAAGAAATCGGTTTCGTCATCAATGGAATCAGCCGATTATATTCCCTTTGTTTTTTTTAACCTTGTTTTTTTTCATGATCATTGTTCTTTTATGGTTGGCATATTATCGGCGTGAGCATCGACCTACCGTTAAAAAAATAAATATTGAGGATGAAAAATGCTAGCTTATGTATTGAGACGAGTTTTTTACGCAATACCGATTCTCATTGGAGTTAACTTAATTACGTTTGCGCTATTTTTTTTAGTAAATTCACCAGACAATATCGCTCGAATGCATTTGGGTAATAAATATGTAACACAAGAAGCCGTTGATCGATGGAAGTCCCAAAATGGCTACGACAAGCCATTATTTTATAATGCCAGCGAAAAGGGTCTTGCCACAGTAACAGAAACCTTGTTTTATAAAAAATCATTGGCATTATTTAAATTTGATTTTGGCGCTTCTGCAGAAGGACGCGACATCAGTGACGATATTTCACAAAGAATGTGGCCGAGTTTGGCTATTGCGATACCAACATTAATTTTTGGTTTAATAATTGATATCACGTTTGCTTTATTTATTGCATTATTCCGTGCAACGTGGTTTGATTTTTTGGGTGTTATTGTGTGCGTGGTGATGATGTCCATATCCGGATTGTTTTATATTATTGTCGGCCAATATTTTTTTGGAAAAATATTACAGTGGGTTCCTATTTCGGGGTATCAAAATGGATGGAGTGCCATTAAATTTGTACTATTACCTATAGTCGTGGGCGTTGTCAGTGGTATTGGTGCGGGAACGCGATGGTATCGAACCATTGTGTTGGAAGAGCTTAACAAAGATTATGTGCGTACCGCACGTGCAAAGGGGTTATCAGAATTTAACGTTTTGTATAAACATGTTTTAAAAAATGCATTATTGCCGATATTGACGGGGGTTGTGGTTCTTATTCCGTCTTTATTTTTGGGGAGTTTGATTTTAGAATCTTTTTTCGGAATTCCTGGTTTGGGGAGCTACACCATTGACGCGATCCATTCGCAAGATTTTGATATTGTGCGTGTGATGGTTTTTATGGGTACGCTGCTTTATATTGTCGGATTAATTTTAACGGACATTTCCTACACGTTGGTCGATCCTCGTGTGAGGCTGGAGAGGAAACATTAATGCATTTTCACTTGGAGATGCTGACAACGGATTGGTTGATATGGATATTGGCTTTATGCGCGTTTCTTTTTTTTATTTATAGTCGTCGTATGCCTCATTTACGTGAACCATGGCAGCGTGTAGCGCGAAATCGAGTGGGAATGGCAGCGGCCACGTTATTATTTGGGTATGTCCTCATTGGCTTGTTGGATTCCATTCATTTTGAAATAATTTATCCAGATCAAACACACAAAATATCGCAAGTTCAGTCGTTATTAGACGTCATTTTTTTACGAAGAAAAGTGGGTGATGAGGAAAGTTATTCTGCGCCGTTTGCAACGCATTCTTATAGCCGTACGATTCAAACCGTCGCGGGTAAAGAAAGGCAAGTTTATGCGAGACTCAAATACGGAGGCGTTCATTTAGAAAAAATGAAGGATAAATCGAGCGATATTTTTTTTAAAGCATTAAAAGGAGTTTTAAAAGGCATGCTTTTTTTACTGTTGGTATATGCCCTGCTGATGTGGTGGTTGGCGCATCGACAGAAGAGCCGTTATTGGGTTATGACGATGATGGTTTTTCGGGGAAAAACAGCCGTTGCATGGCGAGAAATACTGATCACGTTAGCGTTAATGGGGATTGTTTTATTTTCGTTGGCGGAATTGGTCGCTTATTATCATATTATGGGTACTGATAAAGTGGGGCACGATACTTTTTACAGTTCGATAAAAAGCGTTCGCACGGGCTTATTGATTGGCACATTGACCACTTTGTTTATGCTGCCTTTCGCCTTGATATTAGGCATGATCGCGGGTTTTTTTGGCGGTTGGTGGGATGATGCCATTCAATATTTCTACACCACCTTAAGTTCTATTCCTGCTGTATTATTCATTTCTGCCACCATATTAGTGATGCAAGTTTATATCGCCCGTCACGCGACATTATTTCCTACGCTAGCGCAGCGTGCGGATGCTCGATTGTTGGTGTTATGTCTTATTTTGGGTGTCACCAGTTGGGCGAGCCTCTGTCGATTGTTGCGTGCCGAATCCTTAAAATTACGCGAACTCGAATTTGTGCAAGCCGCTGAAACATTGGGCGTACGACAAATTCGCATTGTATTTCGACATATTATGCCCAACATCTTGCATATCGCGTTAATTACGATGGTATTGGATTTTAGTATGCTCGTATTAGCAGAAGCCGTATTATCTTATGTGGGTGTTGGTGTTGATCCTACGACGTTCAGTTGGGGAAATATGATTAATAGTTCGCGCCTTGAGTTTGCGCGTGAACCCATTGTTTGGTGGCCGCTCGTCAGCGCGTTGATTTTTATGTTTCTTCTGGTGATATCTGCAAATTTATTTTCTGATGCTGTGAGAGATGCATTAGATCCACGAACCCGAACAGAAATTGAAGCATGAGTTTAGTGAGCATTAAAAATCTCACGGTGGCATTTCCCGTGAAAAATGAATTGAAACGCGTGGTTTCACAGGTGAGTTTCAACATTGAAAAATCCAGTTGTTTGGGTTTGGTGGGAGAGTCTGGTAGTGGAAAAACGCTGACGGCATTGGCGATGATGCAATTATTGCCGTTAGCGGCACGAGTGGATATGAAAAGTGAAATTTGGTTTTCAGGGGTCAATTTACTCGACCAAACTGAACAACATATGCGTCGATATCGTGGCTCGCGCATTGGTATGATTTTTCAAGATGCGATGGCCGCTTTTAATCCCGTCTTGACCATTGCAGAACAAATGAATGAAGTGCTGAGCCAGCGCTGCATGAATAAAAAAATGCGACGAGAGCGAGCGCTCACTTTATTAGATAAAATGGGCATCAAAGAAGTGGAACGTTGCTATCGTGCGTATCCACATCAACTTTCAGGAGGGATGCGGCAGCGTGCGATGATGGCGATGGCGTTGTTACCAGAGCCAGAGCTCATTATTGCCGATGAACCCACAACCGCATTAGATGTCACAATTCAAGCGCAAGTGTTGGAATTATTGCAATCGTTACGAGAAAAAGAACATTTAACATTAATTTTTATTACGCATAATTTGTCGATGGTTTCGCAGATCGCAGACCAGGTCGTTGTTATGCAACAGGGTAAAGTGGTAGAACATAACGATGCGCGACAATTTTTTCAAGCACCGCAACAGGCTTATTCGAAAAAATTATTGGCAGCGGTGTTACCGTTACAGGTGCGACAAACCGATCACGAACCTGACACAACCCTATTACGTGTTCATGGACTCAAGGTGCATTTCCCGACGAAAGCGGGAAATTGGTGGCCCACTCGACGTATTATAAAAGCGGTCGATGGGGTTGCTTTCAACGCTTCAGCCGGAAAAACGTTGGCAATTGTGGGTGAATCGGGTTCCGGGAAAACAACCTTGGCAAAAGCCATTATTCATTTATTAAAACCCACGGCCGGATCCATCTATTTAAATAATACGGAGCGTTATTTGCGTCGTGAAATGCAGATGATTTTTCAAGATCCTTATGGATCTTTAAATCCACGCTGTATGGTGGGTGACAGTATTGCGGAGGGAATGAAAGCGCAGAAATTATATCCTTCCAACGCTGAGCCATTCGCCATTGTGGATGAGTTATTACAAAACGTGGGGTTATCTCCCGAGTGCAAATGGCGTTATCCGCATGAATTTTCGGGTGGAGAAAAACAACGGATCTGTATCGCGCGCGCCATTGCGCTGCGTCCCAAATTGTTAATTCTTGATGAGCCGACCAGTGCATTAGATGTTTCGATTCAAATGCAAATCTTGCAGCTATTAGAAGCCTTGCAAAAGAAGTATAACATCAGCTATTTGTTGATTACGCATGATTTGGGCGTAGTGGCTTATTTGGCGCATGACGTGCTGATTATGAATGAAGGGCGTATTGTCGAACAAGGAAAAGCAGCCTCTATTTTGCAGCACCCTCAACAAGCATATACGCAGAAATTATTATCTGCTTTACCAAGGATTCGTAAGGAATAATTTATGATAACAGATGACATTCAGTTTAACGTATTGCCCGGTCGTAAAGGTGATATTGGTGAAATTCGTTTAAATAGACCTAAGGCATTAAACGCTTTATCGTTGGACATGTGCGTTGCGTTACGAGAGCAATTGCTACAATGGCAGCAAGATGCGACGATTAAAGCCGTGATTATTGCTGGTGAAGGGGGGCGAGCTTTTTGTGCGGGTGGAGATGTGCGAGCTTTATATCAGAATCGCACTCATATCGCCGAGATAATCGATTTTTTTCGGCAAGAATATCGTATGAATAAAACGATTTTTCATTTTACTAAGCCGTATATTTCTTTATTGGACGGTATCACGATGGGAGGTGGTGCCGGCGTTTCTATTCATGGTTCGCATCGAGTGGCGAGTGAATTTTTTTCGTTTGCCATGCCAGAGACGGCCATTGGCTTTTTCCCAGATATTGGGGCAGGGTATTTTCTCAATCAATGCCCAGGAAAAATGGGGTATTATCTGGGTTTAACGGGGGTGACCATTAAGATATCCGATGCAGTAGCGCTGGGTTTAGTGAATCATTTTGTAGAGCGTGCAAAACAGCCAGCGCTTGTACGCGCATTATGTGAGGCTGATTTTTTGGGAGATCCCATGAAACACGTTTCTGCTATTATTGCGCAACATCATTTTGAAATTAGTGCGACAGATCTTATGCCGCATGCAGCGCATATTGAATGTTGTTTTACCGCGTCAAACGTTCAAGCGATAATAAAAAATTTTCAGTCGTTAGGAAATGATTGGTCCAAAGAAATCGTCGCGCTCCTCTCCAAGCGGTCCCCCAGCAGTTTGGCGGTTACTTTTCAATATTTGCAACGCGCTGCCACGTTAAATTTTGATGAAGTGATGCAAATGAATTTTAATTTGGCGCAGGCATTTATGCAGCGGCATGATTTTTTTGAAGGAGTGCGTGCCGTGTTGATGGATAAAGATCAGGCGCCACAATGGGAACCCAAAAGCATCGAGCATTTACAGGAACAAGAAATTGAGCGCTATTTTGAAAATGCGGGGCCTCTTTAATTGAACGTTGGACGATATACCTTCCCGTTGGCGGCAGGGCACTTCGTGTGGCCATTATCTTCAAAAATCAACATGAAATATCCAGGCTAACGCCCAGGGTTTGAGGATATAAATTCAAGAGCTTTAACTGTCACGATGGAGCCTATTTTTAACAGCCATCGTTGATAAAAAGCCAGGCCAATGCCAAATCCCACAACAGGAAGGAGTATAAAAACCTGTACGTGCTCATTGACCCAATGCGTTATTTCCATTTTCGCATGGTTAAATGCAGCTTGGTTTTTCAATATGTCTTGATCAAGCGTTTTGATCTGTTGGATTAAGGGATTCATCATATTGCTGACTCCGATTCCATTTCAAATGTTTTCTCGAATAGGGAAATAAAATGCGATGAAAAAAGAAAATCATCAAGAAAGCGAGCATTAAAAAAACAAGGCTATTCAATAATGCGGCTATAGCGATAGCGAGTACAATGTCATGCCGCCATAGATAAATGACATAACCACTCAGTAGTAAGGTGAATAACCACATGAAGGCGCCAGCGATAATAAAAAATGCGAGACTAAAGAAAAAAGGAATAAAACTACGTCTCGCAAGTTCCGCTTCTAATTTAAAGAGCTTAATTCGATCTACAATCAGATGAATAAAAGCGCTTATTAATTCCTGCAGCGAATTCAGCATTATTTTCGTCGTTTGAAGAGCCAGCCAAGAACAATTCCAGCAACACCAGCAATAAGTGTGGATTTGATGGGGTTTTCTTTGATGTAAGATCCCATGTGTTTTGTGTATTCTTTTACATTTTCTTGCACATCGGAAGCAAACTGACTGCTTTTATTAATGACTTGATCGGCCTTTTCTCCGACTTGCTCTCCTGCGTGTCGGATAGAATCGCCAAATCGAGTATGCTCCATATTTCCCTGATGAGCATAAGATTCATTGGGATGTTTTGACGCGACCATAATTTCCTCCCTGTTGGTTTTATTTTTGAATATAGCTGAAAAAAGTAATATGTCGAATTCGGAATTTTATATTAAAAATCAAAATATTACACGCGCGCCCGTTCCTCAGACGCTGGGAGTTTTAATTTTCATTAGCGTTAACTGCATCCATTCTTCTTTATTTCTTGCCGACAACAGGCTGAAATGAGGCGAATAGGCTTTCGCAATGGCATTGATTTCTGGCGCTAGAATTCCCGATAAAACCAGTGTCGCAGGTTGTTGGGTCCATGTATTGAAATCGTCGGCGAGTTGAATCAGGGGTTGTGACAAAATGTTCGCGATAATGAGAGGAACTTGTATTTTTGGCATCGCTTCCATCGTTAGGGTATGCAGTTTATTTTTCGCAAAAGGATTAAGTTCGGCATTATTTTTTGTGGCTTGCAATGCTTGTGGATCGTGATCGATCGCATAGACTTCTTTGGCACCCATCGCGAGTGCAGCCAGCGATAAAATCCCAGAGCCACAGCCAAAATCAATCACCGTCATATCACGCGGCGGATGCTGCGCTAACCATTCTAAACAGAGTGCAGTGGTTGGGTGAGTGCCGGTGCCAAACGCAAGACCAGGATCGATTTTAATCGTGTGATTACCGTAATGATTGCTGTTACACCAACTGGGGATAACCCACAAAATTTCGGAAAAACATTGGGGTGGAAAATTCTGTTGCGTTTGTCGTACCCAATCTTGATCTTGCAACGTGGAAATTTGATAGTCCATCATCGTGTGTGAAGTGCTTTGCTTAATGTGCTGCAAAATCAATTCAATATTCACGGTTTGCAAAAAAAGAGCGGTAATTTTTGTTTGTGACCACAAGGGAGTGTCATCGGGAGTCAGTTGAAAAAGTGCTTGATTTCCCGCATCGTTGAATGAAACCGACAACGCACCGTGTTCATTCAGTAAATCCGCAATTTCTTCCGCATAATTCGCGTGTGTGGTGATTTCCAATTGTTGCCACACGGTCATTTATTTGAGCCCTAATTTTTTCTCGAGATAATGAATGTTCATTTGTCCTTTGCGGAAGTTCTCATCGTGCATGAGATCTTGGTGGAGAGCAATGTTGCTTTTAATGCCTTCAATCACCAATTCATTTAACGCGTTACGCATGCGCGCAATGGCTATTTCTCGTGTTTCACCGTACGTAATTAATTTTCCAATCAGTGAATCATAATAAGGCGGCACACGATAGCCGGTGTAAAGATGCGAATCCATTCTGACCCCAAAACCACCGGGGGCATGATAGAGTTCAATATTCCCAGGTGAAGGCATAAAATTGCGTGGATCTTCAGCGTTAATGCGACACTCGATGGCGTGACCCTTAATTTTAACGTCTTCTTGTTTGAAGCCAAGCGGCAACCCGGAGGCGACACGAATCTGTTCTTTAATAATGTCGATTCCAGTAATCATTTCGGTCACAGGATGTTCCACCTGAATGCGTGTGTTCATTTCAATAAAATAAAATTCGCCATTTTCATACAGGAATTCGAAAGTGCCGGCGCCAGAATAATTAATATCTAAACAGGCTTTGACACACAGAGCGCCGATTTTATTACGTTGCTCTTGGGTAATGCCGGGTGCGGGGGCTTCTTCCAACACTTTTTGATGACGACGTTGCATCGAGCAATCGCGTTCGCCCAAATGAATTGCATGCCCTTGGCCATCCGCCAGAATTTGGACTTCAATATGGCGCGGATTTCCGAGGTATTTTTCCATATAAACTTCGTCATTACTAAAAGCAGCGGCGGCTTCCGTGCGCGTCATAGCAATAAAATTTAATAAATCCGATTCTTTGTGTACGACGCGCATACCGCGACCGCCGCCACCACCGGATGCTTTAATTAAAACAGGATAACCCATGTTTGCCGCAATTTTTACATTGCGTTCTTCGTCTTGTGTTAATGCGCCATTGGATCCAGGAATGCAGGGAACGCCTGCCGCACTCATGGCTTTAATGGCGGATACTTTATTTCCCATCATACGAATGGTTGCAGCACTGGGACCAATGAACGTAAAACCGCTTTTTTCGACTTGTTCTGCAAAATCGGCGTTTTCTGCTAAAAAACCGTAGCCAGGATGAATCGCATCGGCGTGCGTGATTTCAGCGGCGCTAATCACTGCAGGCATACTTAAATAACTTTCGGCGCTGTAAGAGGGGCCGATGCAAACGGCTTCATCGGCCAGTCGCACGTGCATTAAATCTTTGTCGGCCGAAGAATAAGCGGCAACGGTATGGATGCCAAGCTCTTTACAAGCACGATGGATGCGCAGCGCAATTTCGCCGCGATTTGCAATCAGAACTTTTTTAAACATGGGCGTTACTCGTTGGTATCGATGATAAAGAGCGTTTGATCATATTCAACGGGTTGATCGTTATCAATAAGGCGTGCGCTGATCACACCGGATTTATCAGCTTCAATTTTGTTAAACATTTTCATCGCTTCGATTAAGCAGAGGGTGTCTCCTACGGTGACAGGTTGGCCCACCTCAATAAAAGGTTTTGCGCCGGGAGTGGGAGCAAGATAAACAGTACCCACCATGGGGGCTTTAATTTCATGCCCACTTTTTAATGGGCTTGCGGGCTTGCTGAGAACCGGCTTTTCATCGCTATAGTTAAGCGCGTGATGCAAAGGCGGCGCTGATGCTGATCGTACGGGTTCGGATGGTAATGCGGTAGTATAAATAGGTTGCGGGCTGACTTGTCGGCTGATTCGGACGGAATCCTCTCCTGATTTGACCTCAATTTCACCAACGCCAGTTTCGTTAATGAGTTCAATCAATTTGCGAATTTTGCGAATATCCATGAAAGATCTACCTTTTTGGAAATGATAGGTCGTATTGTGCATGAACAAGTTTAACTTGTCTATATCGGCGAATATAGCAGCATATTCCAGTAAGATCTCTGCAAAATCTATAGCTTTTCAGATAAATATTTTGGTGAAAATGATCGTGCCATTAGAAGCCAACCCTCTCCTAGCCTCTCCCGCAGGCGGGAGAGGGAAGCTCGAAAGTAAGCACCATTGCCGGTAAGGCAATTAAAATAGCTTATATCCTCAAACCCTGGGCGTTAGCCCAGGAACTTTGCGCAATGGGGGTTTCCCAAGGGGGAGAAAGCGAATTCTCCCCCTTGGGTCGCCGTTCGCGAGGGTTTCCCGAGCAGGCGAAATTCATATAGGAAAAATACCCCGGGCGTAAGCCCGGGGATTTTTATTTTTTACCAAAATATTTATCTAAAACACTATAGTGTTGCGACAAAACCCTTAATGAAGCTCGCCGGCTTTGTAGCGCATTGCCATTTTTTCTAATGATACTACTTTGATTTTGTCGGCATGGCCCGCTGTGCCAAAAGAACGATAACGCGCGATACAAATATCTCGCATCGCTTTTACTGTTTCTGCTAAATATTTACGGGGATCAAATTCCGCGGGATTTTTCGCGAGAAAACGACGAATCGCACCGGTCGATGCCAAGCGTAAATCGGTATCGATATTCACTTTGCGCACCCCATGGCGAATGCCTTCTTGGATTTCTTCCACCGGAACACCGTAGGTTTCTACTATTTTACCGCCGTATTCATTAATCACTTGCAACCAATCTTGGGGTACTGAAGAAGAACCATGCATGACTAAGTGAGTATTGGGAATTTTTTTATGAATCGCTTTAATGCGCTCAATCGCAAGAATATCACCCGTCGGTGGGCGCGTAAATTTGTAAGCCCCGTGACTCGTGCCGATGGCAATCGCCAACGCATCGACATTGGTTTTATTTACAAATTCGGCCGCCTGATCAGGGTCTGTCAGTAATTGCTCGTGCGACAATTGTCCCTCGGCACCAGAACCATCTTCTTCACCGGCCATTTGCGTTTCCAGCGAACCTAAACACCCCAACTCTCCTTCAACCGAGACACCACCCGCATGCGCCATTTGCACCGTTGTGCGGGTAATAGCGACGTTATAATCAAAATGGGAAGGAGTTTTCATGTCTTCTTTTAAGGAACCATCCATCATCACGGAAGTAAAACCCAATTGAATGGAACGCTGACACACATCCGGGGATGCGCCATGATCTTGGTGCATGCAAATCGGAATATGTGGCCATTCTGCTTCTGCCGCCAACATCATTGCGCGAATAAATGCAGCGCCCGCATATTTTCTCGCACCCGCAGAGGCTTGCACGATAACCGGACTATTGGTTTCATCCGCTGCCAACATAATCGCACGCATTTGTTCGAGATTATTTACATTAAAAGCAGGGACACCGAAATGATGTTCCGCTGCGTAATCCAGTAATTGCCGTAACGTTATTAATGCCATTAAAAACTCCTATTCATTGGGTGTCGCCTTGCGTTGATGTCACTGATGCATCTCGATATTCGCGGGTGAGGCTACACACCTATTCATTAAGATTAAACCACACGACCCACTTGCACGATCTTCATGGCGTTTGAACCACCACCAACGCCCATATGATCGCCTTTCGTTAAAATAACGAGATCCCCTTCCTTTAATACGCCTTGCTGAACCAAAACATCAATGGCTTTGGGATTCACTTCATCACGCGCACATTGGGTGGGATCAAACGCGATGGGATAAACACCGCGATACAACGTCATGCGCCCCAGCGCTTTTTCATAACGACTTAAACCGTAAATCAGAATTCCAGTGCGAATGCGAGACATCCACAACGTGGTGGTCCCTGATTCTGTTAATGCGACAATGCCTTTAATCGCCAGGTGATTTGCCGTGTACATCGTTGCCATCGCAATGGCTTCATCGATGCGGCGAAAACGGCTTTCTTCTCGATGCCCGGATTTACGTGAACGCGGCGAGGTTTCAGCCACTTCGCACGCACGCGACATCGCTGTGACCACTTCAATCGGATACTCCCCCGTCGCTGTTTCGGCAGATAACATCACCGCGTCGGTATTATCCAGCACGGCATTAGCGACATCCGACATTTCGGCTCGAGTAGGTACGCTGCTGTGGATCATGGACTCCATCATTTGTGTGGCGGTAATAACGGGTTTGTCGAGTGACCGTGCACGATGAATAATATCTTTTTGCACCACAGGAACTTCTGCATCGCCAATTTCTACCGCCAAATCACCGCGTGCAATCATCACCCCATCGCTCGCTTCAATAATGGAGTCAATATTTTTGACCGCTTCCACGCGCTCGATTTTCGCAATAACACCTGCGTCTCCTCGATAGGCTTCGATGAGGTGCTTCGCTTTTAAAATATCGGCGGCATTGCGCGGAAATGAAATCGCAATATAATCCACTTGTTGCGACAATGCGAATTTCATGTCGTCGATGTCTTTATCGGTTAATGCTTCCGCCGTCAAGCCACCTCCCAATCGATTAATCCCTTTATGATTGGAAAGCAGTCCTCCAATGAGCACTTCACATTCCACACGATCATCGATAATAGTTCTGACTTTAAAACGCAAACGCCCGTCATCTAATAATAAAATATCGCCCGAGGTCACATCCCGCGGCAATTTTTTATAATCAATTCCCACGGCTTTTTCATCACCCGCATTGTCAGCCATCGACGCGTCCAACGAGAAAATATCGCCCGGTTTCAGCTGAATTTTGCCATTTTTAAATTTCGCGACTCGAATTTTAGGACCTTGTAAATCGGCTAAAACGCCAATCACGCGATTTAATTTTTTTGCTACGTTTCGCACTAAATCAATTCGTTTTTTATGTTCGTCATGCGAACCATGAGAAAAATTCAAACGAACCAAATTAACACCCGCCACCATAATTCCTTCCAGCATCTCTTCCGTGTCGGTCGCAGGACCTAACGTCGCGATGATTTTGGTATGACGGCGCATATAATGATTTTCTTTTTGCATACAAATTACCTATAAAAATTGCATTGTAACTATTCAGCATACGCTGGATGTAACAGGTGCCTACTCCATGTTCGCGGGTCCTGCCGCTCGCCATTTCGCAGCAAAGCTTCGCCTGCGCGGCAAGATCTCTGTCTCGCGTCACCCGCTTTGCAGCAGATACATGAATCCGAGGCGACACCCCGCTGAATAGTTACATTGCATTTAGTTGAGTGCCTCTAAAAATGGATGATTATTGTGATCGTCGTTCTCGTAAAACGACCAATGCTGGCAACTCTTGTCCTTCTAAATATTCCAAAAACGCGCCCCCACCCGTACTAACATAAGAAATTTTTTCGTTTACGCCAAATTTCTCAAGTGCACTTAACGTGTCACCACCACCAGCCAACGAATACGCATGACTGTTGGCAATCGCTTTGGCTAACGCTTCCGTACCGTGACTAAAATTCTCTATTTCAAAAACACCGACAGGACCATTCCAAACAATGGTTTTTGCGTTATCAAACAAAGCGGGATACGTCGCTTGCGTTTTTGGGCCCACATCAAATATAGCTTCATCAGCAGAAACATCGGTAACTGATTTAATTTGTGTTGGCGCATCCGCGTTTAACGTTTTGGCAACCACGACGTCCGTCGGTAATGGAATTTGCACACCTTTTGTTTTGGCTCTGGCTAGCAGCGCAGCGGCTTTTTTAACCCAATCCGCTTCATACAATGAGTTCCCTACGTTATAACCACAAGCCGCTAAAAACGTGTTGGCAATGCCCCCACCCACAATGAGTTGATCTACTTTATCCAACAATGAATCTAATAAATGAATTTTGGTTGAAACTTTAGATCCCCCCACAATGGCCACCAACGGACGTCGAGGTGAATCAAACGCTTGTGATAACGCCACGAGTTCTTCAATTAATAACGGCCCCGCACAAGACATCCGCGCGTATCGGGCTATTCCTGCGGTAGAGGCTTGCGCACGATGCGCCGTGGCAAAAGCATCCATCACAAAAATATCGCATAAAGCCGCCATTTTTCGAGATAATGCTTCGTTGTTATCGGCTTCACCCACATTAAAACGCACGTTTTCCAGGAGCACGACATCACCCGCGGCGACTTTTACTCCGTCCAACCAATGTTCGATAAGAGGGACCGGTTGTTTTAACAACTTCGTTAATGCCTCGGCAACCGGCGCCAAAGAATATTCAGCGTCGTACTCACCTTCGGTCGGACGACCTAAATGTGACGCCAACATCACGCGCGCGCCCGCCTCGAGTGCGCATGTGATGGTAGGAATGGCACGCTGGATACGTTCATGGCTGGTGATTTTTCCCTTTTCTATCGGCACATTAAAATCTTCTCGGATAAAAACGCGTTTATCATCGAGATCTAAATCGGTCATCGCATAAAAAGAACCCAGCATATTTCCCCTTATTTTGCTGTCAGCATTGCATGCAGAGTATCCAGCATACGATTTGAAAAACCCCATTCGTTATCATACCAAGAAACCACTTTCACCATGTTATCGATAACGCGTGTTTCCGTCGCATCAAACACCGAAGAATGAGGATTATGATTGAAATCAACCGATACCAAAGGTTCATCGTTGTAACCCAAAATGCCTTTTAACTCTCCCGTCGCCGCTTTTTTCATGAGATTATTGACTTCTTCCACCGACACCACTCGTTTCGCATCAAATGTTAAATCCACCACAGAAACATTAATGGTGGGCACACGAATCGCATAACCATCTAATTTACCCGCTAATTCTGGCAGCACTAAACCAACCGCTGCAGCAGCACCGGTTTTGGTTGGAATCATGGAGTGCGCAGCAGCACGTGCGCGACGTAAATCTTTATGGTAGCTGTCTGTCAGGCTTTGATCATTCGTGTACGAATGCACTGTCACCATCAAACCACGCTCAATACCCATCGCCGCATGCAGTACTTTTGCTAATGGCGCCAAACAATTGGTCGTGCAGGATGCGTTCGATACAATCGTATCTTGTGCCGTCAGTGTTTTATCATTTACGCCATACACGATGGTTTTCACATCATCACCCGCAGGCGCAGAAATCAACACTTTTTTCGCGCCTGCGTTTAAATGAAGAGCCGCTTTTTCGCGCGTTGCAAACAAGCCTGTGGATTCAACCACTAAATCCACACCCCATTGGCCCCACGGTAACCGTTCGGGATTACGCTCACTCACCACGGCAATGTGATCACCGTCAATCACAAGATCATTGCCACTCACTTTCACTTCTTTATTGAAAGGGCCATGCACAGTGTCATGCTTTGTTAAAAATGCATTGGTATTGATATCGCCTAAATCATTAATCGCGACGATTTTCATTTCTTTATAAACATGATTCTCATAAAAAGCACGCAGAATATTTCGACCAATACGACCATAACCATTAATAGCAATTTTGAATGTCATTATTTTTCTCCACGAGACGCCATTGTTTTTCTGAAACTCTATATAGGGGTGTAGCCTTGCATTGATGTAACAGGTGCCTACTCCAGGTTCGCGGGGCGCCATCTCGCTGCTCGGCAAGATCGTCCTCACGTCATCCGCTTTGCAGCAGATACAGGAATCTGAGGCAACACCCCTCCTCTATATCATCATTTCTTGTAACGACAAAAGTGCTGTCACTTTTGCAATAATATTTTCCACACTAAAACCATATGCTGAAAACACTTCTTTTGCAGGTGCTGAAGCACCAAAACGGTCCATACCAATCACTGCACCGTTCGCCCCCACAAACTGATACCAATAATCTGGCACTGCCGCTTCAACGGCAAGACGACGCGTGATTTTTGCCGGCAATACACTTTCTTGGTAGGTTTCATCCTGTAACTTAAATACTTCACAACATGGCATCGACACCACGCGCACATGAATACCCTGAGTGCGCATTTTTTCTGCGGCAAGAACCGCCAAACTCACTTCAGAACCTGTCGCTATTAAAATACCATCCACTTCACCTTGCGCTTCCAGCAACACATAGCCACCACGCGCAATATCTCGCCATTGTGCATCATCTCGTTTTTGATGGGATACGTTTTGACGCGTCAGCAACAAGCAACTCGGGCCTTGATGCATGAGTGCTTGCTGCCACGCGACCGCTGTTTCAACATCATCGGCGGGGCGCCACACGCGCACACCCGGTGTCATCCGTAACATTGCCGCATGTTCCACCGGTTGATGGGTAGGACCATCTTCACCAAGACCAATGGAATCATGCGTATAAACGTAAATGACACGCTGCTTCATCAATGCCGATAAGCGCACCGCGTTACGTGCATAATCCGAAAAGGTTAAGAAGGTTCCACCGAAAGGAATAAAACCGCGATGTAACGCAATCCCATTCATAATCGCTGACATGGCAAATTCACGCACCCCATAATGAAGGTAATTGCCATCTTTTTCACTGCGGCTCAACACCTTGCAGCCTTTCCAATTTGTTAAATTGGATCCGGTTAAATCGGCCGAACCGCCCATTAATTCCGGCAACACGGCTGCATAAGCAGTTAACGCATTGAGCGAGGCTTTACGCGTGGCGATATCGCTGCCTTTGTGTTGTGTTTCAGCAATAAAGGATTCTGAAACCGTATTAAAGCGTTCAGGCAACCATCCTTGTGAACGACGCAGTAATTCTGCGGCTAATTCTGGATATTTTGATTCATATTTTGAAAATAAAATATTCCATTCCTCTTCTAACGTTTTTCCTTTTTGACGGGCGTCCCACGCGCTATAAATTTCCGCGGGAATCTCAAACGGAGGATGAGGCCAGTTTAATGTTTTTCGTGCTAATGCAATTTCTTCATTGCCCAGCGGTGCACCATGACAATCGGCGGTTCCCCCTAAATTTGGCGCACCAAAACCAATCGTTGTTTTGCAGCAAATGAAAGAGGGCTTGTCCACGACTTTTTTTGCTGCGGCAATGGCATTTGCCACCGCTTCAGCATCATGACCATCCACATTTGGAATTACATGCCAATGATAGGACTCAAATCGTTGCGGCGTATTATCGGTAAACCAGCCACCCACTTCCCCATCAATGGAAATCCCATTATCATCCCACACCACAATTAATTTGCCTAAACCCAAAGTCCCTGCTAAGGAACACGCTTCATGGGAAATGCCTTCCATCAAGCAACCATCACCCACAAAAGCGTACGTGTAGTGATCAATCACAGGAAAACCCGCGCGATTAAATTGTTGTGCTAAGACCGATTCTGCGATCGCCATACCGACTGCGTTGGCTAAGCCTTGCCCCAGGGGGCCCGTGGTGGTTTCTACACCCGGTGTTTCTGCGTATTCCGGATGTCCCGGTGTGCGAGAATGTAATTGACGAAATTGTTTGAGGTCTTCGATCGACAGGTCAAAACCCGTGAGATGCAGCAGTGCATAAAGCAACATCGCACCATGTCCATTCGAAATCACAAAACGATCGCGGTTTAGCCAATGGGGATTGCTGGGATTGTAGTGGAGATAATCACGCCACAGCACTTCTGCGATATCGGCCATGCCCATGGGCATGCCGGGGTGACCCGAGTTTGCCTTCTGCACCGCATCCATTGCCAAAGCTCGAATAGAGTTTGCACAGTCACGTCGAGATACCATTCGTTCTTCCACCTTAAGATTGATTAAGCAGTCAGGGGGAGGGGAAGTATAACTCGGTTCATTCGGTTAAGCAAAACAGGGCTCAACGACAAATACAAGTCTCTGTCGCAAACTTGTTGGGAATGGCGTATATTAAAAGCCAAACAAAACAACATGAAAGAGCTTAAGCTATGTGTGGAATCGTAGGGGCCATCGCAGAACGGAAAGTCAGTCACATTATGCTAGAGGGCTTAAAACGCCTCGAGTACCGTGGATATGATTCCGCTGGATTAGCCGTCATTGATTCCGTAACAGGGGAAATCAAACGGCTGCGCACCGTGGGTAAAGTGGAAAGTTTAAGCCAACAGCTTAAAAAAACACCGCTGTCCGGTTTTATTGGCATCGCCCATACACGCTGGGCGACTCATGGCAAACCCACCGAACAAAATGCGCATCCGCATTGCTCGCAACAACACATTGCAGTGGTTCACAATGGCATTATTGAAAATCATGACGCTTTACGGTCACGATTAACCCAACTCGGTTATGAATTTGTCACTGAAACCGATACCGAAGTTATTGCTCACCTTTTACATTATTACGCGCAACAAGAAAAAGATTTTGTGAAAGTGATTCACCGAACCACCCAAGATTTAACGGGCGCCTATGCGCTTGGCATAATGACCCTACAAACACCGAAAACCTTATATGCGGTCCGTTGCGGCAGCCCGCTGGTGATTGGTCTTGGTTTTGAAGAGCATTTCATCGCTTCTAATCCGCTCGCGTTATTACCCGTGACACAACAATTTATTCATTTAGAAGAAGGGGACATAGCGAAATTAACCACAACAGAAGTGGTTATTTATGACAAAGCGCTGCAGACTGTGTCGCGACCCACACGCACTTCTGAATCGGACTTAGAAACGATATCGAAAGGCGGCTATCGGCATTACATGCAGAAAGAAATTTTCGAGCAGCCACAAGCCATTTTAGACACGATGCAAGGTCATCTCTTCAATGATGGGATTCACATCAAAAGCTTTGGGCATCAGGCAAACGAATTATTATCGAGAATTAAACACATTCATATTTGCGCCTGTGGAACGAGCTACCATGCCGGACTGGTCGCACGTCACTGGCTGGAATCCATCGCTAAAATTCCCTGCCAAGTGGAAGTTGCCAGTGAATTTCGTTATCGCGAACCGTTAGTAATGCCAAATACTTTATTTATTGCATTATCGCAATCCGGCGAAACCGCTGACACGCTCGCCGCTTTGCGATTAGCAAAAGAACGCGGTTATCAAACAACCCTGGGTATTTGCAACTCCGCAGAAAGTTCATTAGCGCGCGAAGCGGATTTATTATTTTTGACCCGTGCCGGCAACGAAATTGGTGTTGCTGCCACCAAAACATTTACCGCCCAACTCGTTGCGTTATTATTATTAACGCTGTGCCTAAAACAAATACGCGCTTCTGATGACATGATTGAATTAATAAAAATCGTCAATCAATTGCCGAAATTAATTCAAGAAACGTTGCAACTGAATGCGGATATCCAAAAATTATCTCAAAACTTCGAACAAAAATCCAATGCGTTATTTTTAGGGCGCGGTGTGCAGTATCCTATTGCATTGGAAGGCGCACTAAAATTAAAAGAAATTTCGTATCTGCATGCAGAGGCCTATCCTGCCGGCGAATTAAAACACGGGCCTCTGGCATTAGTCGATAAATTCATGCCTGTCATTACGCTTGCACCAAAAAATGCATTAATTGAAAAACTCGAATCGAATATTCAAGAAGTGCAAGCACGCCAAGGGGAAGTGTATTTATTTACGGATAAATCCATCGTGTGGAAAATTCACTCGAGCGCACATATTATTCCAATGCCAGAAACACCCGAATTGTTAGCACCAATTATTTATACGATTCCACTGCAATTATTGGCGTATCACATTGCAGTACTCAAAGGAACCGATGTCGACCAACCGCGAAACCTCGCGAAATCCGTTACGGTTGAATAGCGTTAGTTCCGAACCACGGGCGTGAAGGCAATAAGGCTCTGCGAATAAATAACTCCTACACTTGGCGCCCAGTGTGGCGTCAGATTTAAACGTACCGGAAGGAGGGAAAGCGAAGGAATACCGGGGTATTTCGAGCTTTTCCGACTGAGGAACGTTTAAAGATGATGTCACAATGGGATGCCAAGTGTAGGAATTATTTATTCGCAGAGCCTAAGGTCACCGTTCACAAAGCTTAAGTCTGAAACACTATATAAGCTTATACTGAGAACTGCGAGGAAAATCGGGAAAATTGTTGAGTTGAAAGATAACCACATTGTAGTTATAATGTAATTATGAGCAAGATCACATTTGAATGGGATGACACAAAAGCATCTGCAAATAAGAGAAAGCACGGCATTAGTTTTGATGAAGCAAAAACAGTGTTTTTTGATGAAAATGCAGCAGTTATTCATGATCCAGAACATTCAAATGATGAAGAAAGATTTGTTATTTTAGGATTGAGCTCAGTTGCGCGCATACTGGTGGTATGCCACTGCTATCGGAAAAAAGATAGTGTGATCAGAATAATATCTGCTCGAAAAGCAACAAAAAAAGAATCATTGCAATATAGAGGTGGCTTATGAAAAAAGAATATGATTTTTCAAAGGCAAAGAAAAATCCATATATCCGGGATTTGAAAAAGCAAGTTACAATAAGATTGGATGCCGATACGATCAATTATTTTAAGCATCTTTCAGAGGATAATGGCATACCCTATCAGACGCTTATCAATCTTTACTTGCGCGATTGTGCGCAAAAACACAAAAAATTGAGTATGGGATGGTTAACTGGAAAATAAGCGCTAAGGGAAAAAATAGCGTGAAACGGATCCGGTTAATGCGCTTCATCCCAATGATTCCCCACGCCAATGTCCACCGTCAGTGGAACAGAAAGTTTAACCGCGTTTTCCATGCAGTGACGCAGATGCGAAATCGCTTCTTCCACAAAAGACGCTTTTACCTCAAGAATTAATTCATCGTGCACTTGCATGATCATCGTTGCCGGCACCGCCGACGCTTGTGTCCAATCATCCACACAAATCATCGCTTTTTTAATAATATCCGCTGCGCTACTCTGCATTGGCGCATTAATCGCAGCACGTTCCGCTGCTTTGCGTCGCGGAATATGCGTCGAGTGAATTTCAGAAGCATAAATACGCCGCCCAAAAATCGATTCCACAAATCCATGCTTTTCTGCAAACGCACACGTCGTTCGCATATAATCATGGACATTCGGATATCGTTTAAAATAAAGATCCATGTATTCTTGCGCACTCGATCGATCAATGCCCAAATTTTTACTTAGCCCGAACGCGGACATGCCGTACAACAAACCGAAATTAATACTTTTAGCATGACGTCGCTGTTCATCAGACACTTTTGAAAACGGCACACCAAATACTTCAGCGGCCGTAGCACGATGAATGTCTAACCCTTCTTTAAAGGCTTTTAACAAACCGGGATCTTGCGATACATGCGCAATGATACGCAATTCAATCTGTGAATAATCAGCAGAAATGATTTTATATCCTTTCGGTGCGACAAACGCTTGGCGAATACGCCGGCCTTCGTCGGTGCGTATGGGAATATTTTGTAAGTTGGGATTGTTTGAAGATAATCGGCCGGTTGCTGTCACGGCTTGATTATAAGAAGTATGCACACGACCGGTTTTAGCGTTAATTTGCAGCGGCAATTTATCGGTATACGTCGATTTCAACTTACTTAACGTGCGATATTCTAAAATGATGCGCGGCAAAGGATAATCGAACGCTAAATCTTGCAATACATTTTCTGCGGTGGACGCCTGCCCTCCCGGTGTCTTTTTCATGATAGGGAGTTTTAGCTCCTCAAATAAAATTTCTTGTAATTGTTTTGGCGAACTTAAATTAAATTCTCTACCCGCCGTTTTGTACGCCTCTGCTTGTAATTTTTCAATTTTATTCGCTAAAGTGGCGCTTTGTTTTTCGAGCATGTCAGCATCGATTAAAACACCGTGGCATTCCATGCGCGCTAAAATGGGTACCAGCGGCATATCAATTTCTGAAAAAACGGTATTAAGTTTTTTTTCATTTTTCAACAAGGGAAATAATGTATGATGCAACGCCAACGTAACATCGGCATCTTCTGCTGCATAATCGGTTGCCGTTTTAATCTCCACCTCATTAAAGGTTTTTTGCTTGGCGCCTTTCCCGGCCACATCTTCAAACGTTATGGTCTTTTTACCCAGATATTTCAGCGCTAAACTATCCATATCGTGGCGCGTCGCCGTACTATTTATTACGTAAGATTCAATCAAGGTATCGAACATTTTATTTTTTATGGCGATCCCATAATGATGTAACACTTCCATATCGTATTTAATATTGTGACCAATCAACGTGTTTTTCGCGTCTTCTAACAGTGGCTTTATTTTTTCTAGCGTTTTTTCGCGGTTCAATTGCTGCGGAGCATTTTCATAATTGTGTGCCAATGGCACATAAATCGCCTCGTCTGAAGAAATGGCGAATGAAAAACCCACAAGTTCCGCGCTAATGGCATTGAGCGAGGTGGTCTCCGTGTCAAAGGAAAATTGTTTTTTTTGTTTGATCGCTTGCAACCATTGGTCTAATTCTTTTTCAGTGAAAATCGTTTGATAACTGTTTTTTTGGGGTTGTTCTTTTTGCTTTGATAACAACTCGGCTAACCAATTTTTAAATTCATATTCTGAAAATAAATCGATAAGCTCTGCTTTATTAGGGTCACGCGGTTTTAATGCTGGCATGTCAACAGGAAGGGCCACGTCCGTTTTTATGGTAACCAGTTGACGTGAAAGCGGCAATTCCGATAAATGCTGGCGTAAATTCTCCCCCACTTTACCTTTAACGGAATCCGCCGATTGCATCACTTGCTCCAGTCCACCAAATTCATTAATCCATTTCGCCGCTGTTTTTGGTCCTACGTTGGGAACACCTGGGATGTTATCAACGCTGTCACCCATCAATGCGAGATAATCAGTGATTTTGTCCGGTGGCACACCAAATTTTTCTTGAACACCGGCAATATCGAGCACTTTGCCGGTCATGGTATTCACCAGTGTGATATTGGCATTCACCAATTGCGCCATGTCTTTATCCCCGGTGGAAATTAACACGGGTAAACCTTGTGCTTCAGCACGCAAGGCTAACGTGCCAATCACATCATCGGCTTCCACGCCATCCACAATAATCAGCGGCAAACCCAGGGCACGAATCATGCGATGCAACGGCGCAATTTGTACTTGCAAATCATCGGGCATCACCGTGCGATTCGCTTTGTATTCTGAATACAGGCCGTGACGAAACGTCTTGCCCTTGGGATCAAAAACGACCGCCATGAATTCAGGTTGATAGTCCGATATTAATTTTCGCAACATGTTGAGCACCCCATACGCAGCACCCGTCGGTTGGCCAGCGGAATTGGCTAACGGGGGCAACGCATAATAAGCACGAAATAAATACGAAGAACCATCAACTAAAACAAAGGGTTTGTCTGACATGGCGGTATCCTAACTCGAATGAAATCTGCCAAAGGATAGCATAGGTCTTAAGGAATTCCCCATTGGAAGATGGGGAATTCCTGTATCGATGTACTGATCCTTGCCATCAAGTATGTTAGTATGCAAAGCTTTGCTATTATCACGAGAATTTAGGTCATGAAAAGATCCATTTCTATATTCGCACTGCTCTTTACCTCGGTCAGCGCTATTTTAGGCTCCGGCTGGCTATTTACCAATTATTATACATCTACCCTCGCCGGCCCCGCCGCCATTGTCTCTTGGTTGATCGGTGGGTTCATCGTGATCTTTATTGCATTTATTTTTGCTGAACTTTGTACCCTGTTACCCATCACGGGTTCCAGTACGCGTATCCCGCAATTTACCCATGGCACGCTGGTCAGTTTTTTATTTGCATGGATTATTTGGTTGTCCTATGCCGCGTTGGTTCCTACTGAAGTGCAGGCAGTGATACAATATTTGAGCTATTTTTTTTCCACGATCGTGCAATCGCAAGGGGGGTTGACGCACTCAGGCTACTTAGTGGCTTTGGTGCTGATGTTTTGTATCAGCGCGCTGAATGTTTTTAGCTTACGCTGGTTATTGCGCTGCAATAATATTTTGACCTTGATGAAAATGATTATCCCAACCTTGCTGTCTATTGTTATTCTTTCAAAATTCTTTTCCATGAAAAGCGCTGTTCATCCTGTGGGCAGTCTTTTTGCACCTAATGGCTGGCATGGAATTTTAGCAGCCGTCAGCACTGGGGGTATCGTCTTTGCTTTTAATGGCTTTAAGCAGGCCTGTGAAATGGCGGGAGAAGCTAAAAACCCAAATCGCGCGTTGCCCATTGCGATTATTGGCTCCATTGTTCTCACGTTGACGATTTACTTGCTGTTACAACTTTCCTTATATTCCTCCATTACTGCACTCAATTATCACGGAAATTGGATGGACTTGATTTTTGCCGATCGTAATAGCCCGATGGCGAGTATTTTAAAGCAAGATCAACTTACCGATCTCTTGCCAATTTTATACATTGGCGCCGTTGTAGGACCCCTAGCGGCTGGGTTGATGTATGCTGGCAGTGCCAGCCGTTCGATGTACGGAATGAGTAAAAATAATCAGGTGCCCCATTTATTCGGCAAACTGACGATGCAAGGCAACCCCATCTATGCCATTCTGCTGAATTTTTTACTGGGAATGTTAATGTTTGCGCCTCTCCCCGGTTGGAATCGAATGATTGATTTTCTGACTTCTTTGATGGCCGTCACTTATGCCATCGGTCCGATTTGTTTATTGGCGTTACGTCAACAATGTCCGCAGCAATTTCGGCCTTTTCGTTTGCCTTATGCCTCGTTTTGGGCAACCGCGGCTTTTTATTTTTGCACTTTGCTGACGTATTGGAGCGGTTGGGAAATCATTTTCAAATTAAATATTACGTTGATCATTGGGCTCGCTGTATTAATGACTCATCGCACTTTTCTCAATGAAAAAGAACACGAACCCCTCCATTGGCAGGCTTCTATCTGGATTTGGCCTTATTTTATTGGGCTCAGTGTGCTGTCTTATTTGGGCACGTTTGGCCATGGACGTGGAATTATTCCACTGGGTGTTGATATGATTTTATTAGCCTTCTTTTGTGTGGGCATCATGTGGCTCGCCATGCGGTATAAACTTCCCAGTAAAACTACCGAAAAATACATTCAGGCGTTAGAATTAAATAAAAAAGGGTAAGATATAGCTTTTCAGCAGCAATTCCCCAAGTTCATTATCTAACAACTTATTGTTTTAGAAAACAAAAGAT
>Ga0155612_112_pt1 | contig 32492 bp, 28 predicted proteins | sample RifCSPhighO2_12_FD_107269 | JGI IMG/M metagenome (GOLD analysis project Ga0155612, IMG submission 107269) | Coxiella sp. RIFCSPHIGHO2_12_FULL_44_14 | reverse complement strand
TAACCGTTTTGGCGGATCCGTTTTATCAAAACAGGCTGAGCAATGAGCTCCACCAAGGCATCCGACAATGCCTGAATATCACCATAGGGAACTAACAACCCATTCCAATGATCAGTAATGATCTCACTCATTCCTCCCACGCGGGTGGCAATAACAGCAACTCCTATAGCCATCGCTTCAATCAACACTCTACCAAAACCTTCTTGAGCAGAAGGAAGCACTAAAATATCATATTCCCTCAACTGATTTTTAGCATTGTACCGATATCCCAAAAACTGTATTTTTTCAGCCAAATCCAGCGAGGCACTAAAACGCACCATATCATCATAAGCATCTCCATCACCGATGATCGTCAGTGACAATTCCGGAACAATTCCGATCACTTTCTTAAATGCCACTATTAAATGATCTACACCTTTAGCTTTCTCCACCCGACCTAAAAAAACTATTTTTTTAGCCCGTGTCGATGGTTGCTCTGCATGAGCTAAAATCTCAGAATCGAGTTCTCCATCATAAGGATTGTGCATGACATGAATGCGGTCAGAAGGTATTCCTTGTTTTTCCCAGTAGGATGCTACCGCCTGTGAAACCGCGATGAAGCGAAAATTGATTTTTCTTATAAAAGACTCATATGCTTTTCCCCAGCCATACCCATGTAAAGTTCGCGCATGGCACACCACTGGCAATCCCAATTTTTTAGCCACCCAAAATCCAAGAAAATTTCTGATAGGTTGATTATTCAAATGCAACAAACAAATGTTATTACGTCGGCTGAAATGCACCACAGCCTTGTAACAACGCCACTGTAACACTAGCTCAATCCAAGGTAACCATTCAGAGCATATTCGTCGTGACAAAGCTATTATTTTATGAGAAACCCATTGTGATATGCGTCGATGGTTTGTATAGAACGGATGGCTCAGCACTTTCACTTGCGCTCCCAAGCTCTGATAATGCTCAATAAAAGGAGAATCATTCCAAAGAATGACAAACAGACGATAACCATCCCCCGCTAATAATCTCAGTATCTGTAAAAGACTGACAAAGGAACCTCCTTTTCCAGAACTACCTGCTTCTATAAATAAAAATCCTCGTGAGGAATTATTAGGTGTGTTTAATCTTTTGAAAACAGTACTCATCATTGAGCCTACTTTTTTAAATTTTTTCGATTTTTAAATCTGATAGATATTGATTAGCATCTAATGACACCACATTACGCGCCTGACAATAATGTGATAAATAATGACGACGTCCGTGATAAGCATATTGAGAATGCTCGCAGGAATAATAATACATTCGGCGATAATATTTTTTCTTAGCCTCTGCACCGAAAAAAATTCCTAATACACGAGCTATCCATGGAATCCAAGTGTATCGAAAAATCCAAGGATTCACCACCGCTCGCAATGCGTCATACACGCCACAATAATTATACTTTTTAAGATAGGATACATATAAATGCTGGGATTTTTTTAAATGAAAGGGTATTTGACTCCAAAAATCCAGCATTTCATTTTCCCAAAAAGGCAACGCCCAGCGTAGTCTAAAATAATCATAGATACGTTGTCCATTAATAACCAGTTTCGTTTGACGTTCTTGAAATTCCCAGCTCTCGTAGTCTGACATGATATGGTCCATCGTCATCGAATCTCTCCGCGGAAAGGGAAATTGTGCATTGATTTTCTCTAACAGCAAAGACACATTATCAGGTTTATTGAGATTTCCCCACAAAGAACAGTGTTTCTTAATTAATAAGGATATCATTTTTTCAAAATGAGTATTTTCAAATAATGCCAATGGCAAATGCCCACCCGTAATAAAATCTCCCGACTGGCCATTGATAATGATGGCATTATGTGGAATGCGTTTTTCACACACCAACCAATAAAAATCGTAAAAACCTAAATAGCTCGGCGTTGAACATAGCCCTGCAGCAAATGCTGCATATTCTCGACGTACTTTACGATAATAAGAATCTTTCATCGTCTTAGCACGAAATGGCACTAAAAACCAAGAAACATTTAGTAAGCGTGCAATATGCTCAGCCATTTTCGCTTCGTGATTTCCAGGTAATCCAAAGCTAAAAGTCTGTATAGCGTCATATTTCATTTCAACCAGTTTAGCTAAAATTAACCGTGAATCAAACCCACCACTTAGTGGAATCCAAATAGGATCCCCATTAGCTTCGTCTAAAATACGATTAATGACTTTGTTCACCACACTACCCAATGCTTCTACTCTATCTTCTTTTGAAATATTATTCTGTGGATAGGGTATGTAGCAATAATACCGCCGCACTGTTAATGTTTTGTTTTTTTTCCATAAAAGGCATTCACCCGCTTGTAATTGATAAAGATGTTGATATAAAGTGTCATGCCCCATGACATAACCCGACATCTTAAATTCAAGCAATGCATGAGAATTAATATTGTTCAATTTCCCATAAATCTTAATTGTTTGAGCACAATTAGATATCCAAAGAGAATGATTGTTGTTGACGTAAAAAACAGGATAACTACGAATTCGATCTACACAAGCAAATATAAAATCTGGCCCTTCGATAATACCAGCATAATTTCCTATTGCCGATTTCAATAAATCCATTAGAGAAGAATCTAAATTTGCATCACAATGAAGTCGCTGACATAATTGTAAATAAAAATCATTATTGCCAACCCAATGTACCGTGTAATAACCTGTGTGAAAAGTACGCCATCGGTAAATAGCATTCAATTTAACTCGCATCACTTTACCAAGCTTCTTCTGAGACGTTATAAATATGCCGAAATTTATCTGAATGTCTTGCTAATTCATCGTATGTTCCCTGAGAAACAATTTTTCCTCTCTCTAGTTGAATCAGTATTTCGCAATTTTTTACCGAAGATAGTCGATGCGCTACGATGATAATAGTTTTTTCCCGCATTAAATGTGACAAAGATTCGTTAAATTCTCTTTCAGTAGCAGAATCTAATGCGTTAGTCGCCTCATCCATGATTAATATTTCCGGATCTTTGTAGAGCGCTCTTGCGATGCCGATACGCTGTCGCTGTCCTCCAGATAATTTAACCCCATTTTCACCAATATGGGTTTCAATTCCCTGGGGTAATTCTGAAATGAATGCTTCCAACTGTGCCACTCTTACAGCTTTATTTAAAGCCACAAGATCAATGTCGTACTCTTCAATCCCGAATGCAACATTTTCTTTAATGCTGCCATCCAACAAAAAAGTCTGTTGTGGAACATACCCCACCAATTCAGCCAATGCCATATTTTCATAGCGGGTAATATCTTCCTCGTCACACCAAATTTGCCCTTTTTCGATGGGCAATAAACCCAACAATACATCTACCAAAGTACTTTTTCCAGCACCCGACTCCCCCACGATGCCCAATGCTGTATTTTTTTTAATATCCAAAGAAACACCAGAAAGAACGTATCGATCAGAATGAGGATATCGATAATACACATCTTTTAATGATAGCCGATGCTGAAACGTAATTTTCGACTCCTTCTCAACACGCGTGCGTACCTTTGCATTAATCACCAATAAATCATCGATGATTTTTCTAACGATGTAAACGACAGGTTTATATCGCCTCACTACTGCAACAGAACTCGAAATACGATTAGCAGACGGCAGTAATCGCTGCACACAAACTGCGATAAGACCTATAGTAGGTAATAAAGCAATTAAATTGCCACGAGTCACTACGAGATAAAGCAATATAACCAATAAAATTCCAAACCCAATGACATTCATACTAATTGCCGGTAGATTTGAAAATAAATTAAAGTCAACTAATTGGGTTGACAATCGATTTTGCCATTTCAAATATCGACGCACAAAATAATTTTCCACGCGATAAACCTTGACATCTTTAATACCCAACAACGCTTCTGATGCTGTTTTATACGCATGACGATTACTTTCTTCATTTTCTTTTGCCAAATTTTTTATTTTTTCTTTCGTCACGTTGAGTGATAACCAAAGAAAAAGACATAAAACCACTATCACAAAAAACACCAGTAGAGGATCTACCCAAACCATCAAGCTTGTTAATGCAACCGCTACAGCTACATCAGTCAAGAGCGTGAGAATGGAACTAAATACAGCACTCACGCTCGTTACATCCAATAGTAGGTGTTTAGATAACACCGCTGAATTGGCATTGATGGCTTCTCCATAAGGCATTCGCATATAGCTTTTTAAACAAAAGCCAGCCAACCGATTGTTAATTTGACACGTAAATCGGGATTGATAATAATTATTCACGCAGCTCATTACACCTTTGAACAAAATCATAACAAATATGGCAACACCAACGAATATGAAAAAACGATCATGACTCGAAAAATGCAGTCCTTGATATATCGAATTCAATATGTTATTTTTATGAATGATTTCTGGATCACCCAATATTTTAATGTAAGGAAATAAAGATCCTATTCCTAATAGTTCAATGATTGCCGTCGCTGTGATCATAAAAAACAATGCGAATAAAAACCGCTTATCGCGTGTATTTAAAAACGAAAATAAAGTTTTAGTTAAATTAAACACAATTGACTTCTCTTTTGAAACAGCCTCTAATCTTCTTTCACTAAAGCCATCATTAAACTATCCTCATAACCCTGTTCTGTGGCCCAATAAGATTTTAATCGACCTTCCTCTCGAAATCCTGCCTTAGCAAAGGCTTTAGAAGAACCAATATTGCTCGCATAACAACCAGCCCCCACCCGCCGAAGATGTAGTTGTTGAAAAGCCCAATGACTGACCGTGCGGATGGCTTCCGTCGCATAACCTTGATTCCAACTCAAACAATCACCTATTAATAAACCTAACATGGTGCGTTTATTTTTCCAATCGATAGGTCCCAATTTAACGTTACCAATATGCCGATCGGAGTTTAAAAAAATCCCTAACAATAAATGATTTTCAGCATCATTCATGCGATTCACATATTCCTTGAGTTGAGAAAGACTCAGCGTAGCATGCCTGACTTCTAAATACTGATTAATCCTCGGATCCTGCAACCAACGGTGATAATGTTCATCGACATCTTTCTCTATCAGCGTTCGATAATATAAACGCTCAGACTGTAATGGAACAGACAATTTCACTCATTTATTCTCTTAGCCGACACCGATGAGTCAGCATGTGTTTCTTAATCTTTACCAAATTCGCATCTGAAAAAACCAACATACTTCCCACAGCCACTCCTTCCACACCTGCCTCAAATGCTGCTTGCAAATGCAATAAAGTTCCAGCCCCCCCTTCTAAAATAATGGGCACGTTAACCCACTTTTTCGCTTGTTGGTACAGGGCAAGATCGTAACCCACTCCAGTCCCTTCACGATCCACCACCATCAAGCGAATTTCCCCTGCTCCCAAAGCCACAGCGTGAGCCATCCATTCCCAAGGATGACGGTTAGGAATAAACGATGCAATCCGATGATCAAACAAACGTACTTCACGATGAGCATCGTAACCTACATCAATACCTACCACAACAGCCTGACTACCCAACCGGCGAGCTAATCGTGAAATCAACTGGGGATCATCTAAGGCGGTGGTCGTCAAACACAATTTGTCAGCACCCGCCTGCATACAAGCCTCAGCGATTGACAAATCAGAAATTCCCCCTCCCACACACAATGGCATAAAACATTCTTCGGCTAATGCGCGCACGGTGTCCACGTCAGGGGCTCTACCATAACGCGAGGCTTCTATATCCAACACCAATAATTCATCCGCTCCTTGATGATTGTGTGCACGCGCTGTAGTTTTTGGATTTCCTGCATCACGAAAATCTCGATATTGCTTTCCTTTGACTAGCCGTTTATTTTTCAATAATAACGTTGGAATTAATCGTTGTAATAACATATAAAAATCCCTTACAAATATCTGAGGAGTTATCAAAATCACACACGATTTTTGCGGATACTGCCTATTGTCAACAACTCCTAAGGAGACCATTGTAAAAAAGCGCGCAATATTCCATTCCCTGCTGCTTGACTTTTTTCCGGATGAAATTGGGTAGCAAACACGTTGTGCCACCGGATAGCCGCAACTAACTCTACGCCGTAATAAACCGTGGCAGCAATGACATCGGGATCACTGACTGTAAAAGTAAATGAATGAGAAAAATAAAAATAACGTTGATGACTTAAAAAGCAGGTCAGTGCTTTCGCATTGTCTCTAAACACGACTTCATTCCATCCCATATGCGGCACCGACAAAGACTGCGGCGTCACTGTTTTCAAAGAAATGACTTCTCCTGAAATCCAACCCAATCCTGAGTGTTGACCAAACTCATACAATCGATTACCCAACAATTGCATGCCCAAACAAATACCTAAAAAAGGCATTGCATGACGATACACTCGTTCATGTAATGCTTCCAACAAATGCCGCTCGCGCAAGCACTCGAGCGCCTCTCCCGCCGCACCCACACCAGGTAAAATCAGGCGATCGCATTTTAAAATAGCTTCGGGTGTCGTCAACACTTCCGCATGACCACCTGCATAATTCACTGCATTTTGTACGGAAGCGATGTTCCCCGCACCATAATCAACGATCCCCACCTTGGTCATACCAGAATATCCTTTACTTCCCACGATGCAATCCGTCTATCCCATTCAGCAAAATCATTCGGCTCAACCGATACCGAGGGAATATCTGATAATTTTGGTAAAGTATGGGGAGCCACAACATGGCGCGCGATAATTTCCATAAACTGTTCTTCACTCAAACCTAAAATTCTTAAAAAACGATCTAAGGCAGCAGGACGTTTACCGTCATATTCCTTGGCCAAACGCATTCCTTCTTCTCGCAACAATCGCTGATTACGGATATCAATAGAAACCAAATGCGTTGTACGACCAAACCCCCGTTTTAAATATTTAATATAGTCTCGCACACCTTGCACGTAGCACTCGATTTTTTCATAACCATAATTCGGCGGTGTACCCTCCACTTGATCTTCACGCCAACCCAATTCTGATTGAATGATTTTGACTTGATGACGCACATCCCAAGGGATATAACTACCCAAAAAGACAGAACGAATGTGAGCCTCCCGCAACAACCGAACGGAAGGATAGGTATAAGGTTTAAGATCACGTTCTAACACAGGGTAATCAGAAAGCGTGTTATCCAACATACCCAACATATCTTCTGCATTAATACCGAGATTAATGAATCGATTGAATCTTGCCTCATCCGCTTCTTGTACGTCTTCATAAGTATAAAACGAGGAATATTCTCCATCGGGCTCCCCCCAAAAAACCAAAGGAACAGAAAATTTCAGCGCGATCCATAAAGGATAAGAAAAAATGCCCGTGTGACAATGCCAACAAAAATCACCACGACGAACTAATGCCTCATACATCAATTTTCGCACAATTTGCCAGTTAGGAATAAAATGTAATACATCACAACCCAACCGTCGAAATGTTCTATCGGCATTTTCTTGCACATTGGGACGAAAAAATCCATGATCGAATCGGACAACCAACGGTTTTAGTCGTAATTGTCGTACGATATACCAGAGCGTGAAAGTGGAATCTTTCCCACCAGAAAATGGCACAATACAATCATAATCGTTCTTTCCACGATAAACTTCCGTCAACTGATCGAGTTCTTGACGACGTTTTTCCCAATCAATTTGAATGCGTTTAAATTCAATTTGTTTGCAAACCGAACACTTCCCCTGCTCGTCAAATAGGAGCGATTCAGCGGTATGTGGCATAACGCAATGTGTACAAATATTCATATTAAACTACCGAGTGAATGTAAATACCTTTGAAAGAACGATACCCCACACTCTGAAATAGGGCGTGCGAAGCTTCGTTTCCTGACAACACTTCAGCGTGTAATTCCCAGTCAGGAAACATATATCGAATCAATTTCAGCCCTGCTGCTGCGACACCCAATCGACGATAATGAGGTGCCGTTAAAATAGAAACTTCGTAAACGTTCTCTCTACCTGTTTTGCGATCCAAACGCAAAACACCCGCAGGCTCATCATTATAAAGAAGCAGATGAAACACACACTGAGGATCCGTAAGTCGCTGCTGTAACCATTCATTGTGTTCTGCTTCTCCCGGAGGATACGGATAACGCGCAAATTGCCGAGTCGATGGGTGGTGTTGCCACTGAAACAAAATGGCGGAATCACTGGCTTGTACTTTACGGCACCGAACCCAAGCACCCTCGCGCGTGCATTGTGGCTGTAATTCTGCTACCATACGATTCACCCCATAACCATCACAAATACTCGCTGCTGCTGCACTCATGAGTCGCAATCGATCAGGATGATGTAACATATCACGCATAATTTCAATGAATGCTGCTGTATTTAAAGCACCAGCTTTACCTAATAATTGAATGGCACCGGCTCGATATAATTCTTGCGCCACAGCGAGTTGATTGTCCGCTGTTACCACCAACAAAGTAGGCAATCCCATGCAACAACGCTCCCATGAAGTAGTTCCTCCTGCACCGATTGCTAAATCCGCATGGATCATTTTGTCCGCTAATTCCTCCACACCATATTCCAATTGAATACGAGCAGATTCAGAAACTCGATGGGGTGCGTGCGCTGGCATCATCACTCGCACATCAACGTTAAAATGAGCTTGCTGTAACACATCCACAACAAAAGCTGTTACATTTTGTGAATCCGTCCCTCCCATACTCACCAACACAGTTTCTACACTGTCTCGATGACGACGGCGTAAAGCCTCTAGCCTTTTTTGGCTAAATGACTGGGCCAACAATGCATACTCTGGCCCTAACAATAACCGAGCATGTGCTGGAACTAAAGCTTGGTAGGCACTGCGTTGTCGCCCTAATGTAGGATCTAACAACCCATCACACTCATGCTGACGGTTAGCCAAATCATCTAACACCACTATTTGCTTTGCATAAGGACGCAACCTCTCCTCCCAAGCACGATCTAAATCGTAATGATCGACGATCAAACAATCCACTGGAGATACGTGTTCTAACACGCGAATAGTTTCAACCGCATCTTGCTCCCACGCCGACTTCTGGATTTCCAATGGCAGAACGTAGACAGGATAATGTCGCTCGCGCAACCGATACATCCAGTGACCTGGCATATCACGACAAACAAAGTATACCTGTATGTGGCGCCGCACTAAACCATCCGCCAATGCTAAGCAACGCATTAAATGCCCCGCCCCCAGATAGCGTGAAGAATCCACACGAATGGCTACTGACGCTATCATAACAGCACATAATCCTGCTGTTCACAACAGGCTACTGTACGGTCACTCATTTTTTCAGGGCTGCGAATGAAAGGTGAAATATCTTTTCGCAAAGGCAGCCTGACTAAATCTACCCGGGAATCATGCTTATGATTACCTACACAATCTTGCAGACGCCAAGTATTGTTTTCTTCTTTCTGCCAAATACGAGGATCACGTAACGGCTCGATGATAGCTAACAACGCTTCTTTTGTCATACACTGCACCTTTAAAAAAATGTCCATGTCTCTTGGACGTACAGCATCATATTTCATGACCATTTCAATGCCTTGTTCACGTGTCATGTAACCGTGTCGAATTTCAGTGGAAGCATCATCTGTCGCTCGTCCATACCCAAACTTTAAAAATTTGAGATAATCGTGTAATCCATTCGCGTGTACATCTTCCAACTTATCATATAAATTAAACGTGCGATCACGCACTTGCGCTGTTTCAAAATCCAATTCTTTAATAATAAATTCTGTTTGTCGACGTGCGTGCCAAGGAATATAATTTGATAAATAAATACCTCGCACACCCAGACGTTCTAATACTTCATCGTCAGGATAGAAAAACGGCTCTAAATCATATCGTGTGAGGGGGCAATAAGGATCTTCTAAAATATCTTCTGGCTCAAATCCCCGCATAGAATGCTCTTGACGTTTTTTTTTGGTAAATTCAACAAAATCATCCTGATTGTGCATGCCCATTAATTCGCTAAACCCTTCTTCACCCCACACGATCAACGGAACATTGTACATGACTGCCACTCGGATCGGGAATGTCATGATCCCCGCGTGATAATGCCAAGTCACATCCCCTACTTTCTCCAGCATGTACCGAGACAACCGATTAGCCGCCCCTGGCGCTGTCGTAAACCGCAATAAGTTACAATCCATTTTTTCAATGAGGTTGGTGAGATTACGAATACCGAGTGGTGTGTTAAACGTGTGATTATAAGTGACTAACAAGGGATTCATGCCGTACCGTTGTTTCATGAGATAAGTTTGATAAGTAGAATCCTTCCCGCCAGACACAGGAATAATACAATCATAGGGATTTCCTTTGTCGCGTTGTTTAGCCTGGTATTCTGCGAGCAATTCCCGTAACAGCTGCTCACGATTGATCCAATCTACCGTCGGCCGGCTTTCAATCAGGCGACAACCCGAACAGACTCCCTGCGCATCAAACACGATGCCAGGTCGCGTATTCGCGGGATAAACACAACGAGTGCAATATTCCATTAATACCCTCTAGTGCGAATGGTTTGGAATTCGCTTCCCTGTCGCCTGTGCGGGTCCTGTCAGTGGGGACCTATTCACTGCTTAGCAGCTGTATAACTTCCCTGAAAAGGCCGATACTGTTGTCGACGCGGTAAATGGACTTTATAAAATGCACTGCGGCGTACCAATAACCCTTTCGCTTCCATGTATTCTTTCGCTTTTTTGGTACTGTGTTCGGTATAATGGAAAATATTCCCCGCCGCTACCGCATCCGCATGTCCTTCGACAATACCTTGCACCAAATCATCCCACCGCCCTACACCTCCCATAGCAATCACAGGAATAGAAAGCGCACTCGATAATAACCGCACCACCGTGAGATCATAGCCTTGTTTATTACCGTCATATTCCACATTATTCACTATGATTTCACCTGCACCCAGTGTTTGCACTTTCCGCGCCCAATTCAACGCATCTAAATCCGTTGCTTGACGACCATTGTCCGCCATCACTCGGTAACCCGAAGGCTGATGTGCATCACGTTTGACATCGATAGAAACAACACAACACTGACTACCGTATTGCCTCACTATGTCAGGAATGATCGAAGGGCTATTGACAGCCCCTGTATTAACGACAATTTTATCAGCACCAGCCCGAAAATAATGATGCACTAGTGATAGATCGGTAATTTTTCCGCCTATTGTCAATGGCACGAAACAGCGGCGTGACAGTTCTTCGACAATCTCAATAAATTTTTGCAGATAATCTCTGGAATAAGAAATTTCTAATACTATAATTTCGTCAATCGCCCAACCATTGAAAAAATCAACCGCTGTAAATGCATTGCCCACCATGTTGGTTCGATGAAATTGCCGAGTTTGCACCACGACATCCTGAAACACCAATAATGTAGCGATCAGCCGATGTTTTGTTTGTGATACAGTAGGAACTAAACATGAAGTTAAAATGGTCATGATCGAAGATAAAAACAGGAATGAGAGCATGTTAGGGCCCTAATTCGCTTCTCCTTTCAAAAAATTTTCTAATATCTTCATACCCGTCAATTGGGATTTCTCCGGATGAAATTGTACGCCAAAAATGGAACCTTGTTCTAATGCAGCAACACTGCGTTGACCGTAATCACAGTAAGCCACACAATACTGTGCGGCATCCTCTTCATACGGAACATAATAACTGTGTACGAAATATACATCACAGGTGGTGTCAATCCCTAGAAATAAAGAATTTTCACGACAGACCACTATCTCATTCCACCCCATATGGGGTACTTTAACTGTCGACTTAGCGAGCGCACAAACACTTCCTTTGATCCAACCCAATCCTGGCATCACACCTTCTTCACTACTTTCAAAGAGCAACTGGAGTCCGAGACAAATACCTAAAAACGGAATATGTTCATTGACCACACGCTGATTCAGTACCGATATATGACCTCGTGTCTGCAATGCTTGCATAGCAGCATCAAAGGACCCCACACCTGGTAAAATAATTCTATCAACGGATGACAAGTCTTCCCCACGTGATGCTAAACAGGCATGCGCCCCTAAACATTCCACGGCGTTCATCACCGATCGTGTGTTGGCCAATCCGTAATCGACGATACCGATTTTCATGTTACGTTACCGAACTTTAAAAACAGGTCCCAACACCTGATCATGAAATCGCGACTCTATATCACCGCACGCTAATTCAGATTGTATTAGAGTAAACGCTGAACGATACGCCGTAATTACTTGATCAACGTCCGCATTTGTATGCGCATAAGAAATATTATGCGTACTCAGCATCAATACTCCGTTAGCCAACATTTCACGAATAAATAAGGTGCGAATGATTCTCTTGCGATGTTCATTGTCAACCGTGATATTAAAAAACTTCCACGGTGCTTTCCCACTCAATGAAAACACTGCTTCTAATCCAAATTCTTGAATCAAGCGTACTACAGCGGTGGCTAATTTTTCTCCTTGCGCCCACAAAGTATCGATAACTGGTTCTCGTTGCATTTTATCAATGACAGCAATAGCAGCCGCTAGGGATAACGCTTCACCTCCAAAGGTGCCAGAATAAAATACGTCTTCCATGTGCTTCATCACATCCGCACGACCCACTAATGCAGAAATAGGCATCCCATTCCCCAATGCTTTCCCAAAAGTAGCTAAATCCGGTGTCACATGAAATAGTGCTTGCGCCCCACCCAATTGATAACGAAATCCTGTGACAATTTCATCCCAAATAAGTAGCGCACCTGCACGGTGTGTCAACCGTTGGATTTCTTCTAAAAATCCAGGAAGCGGTTCAATCGAATTCATGGGCTCCATAATGACCGCTGCGAATTGATTCGGATAGGCCTGCAGTAATCGCTCCAATGACTCCGGTTGATTATAGTCAAACCGATGCGTTAATTTACTGACGCACGTCGGTACACCCAAACGACGTTCCGTAGAACCTACGTACCAATCGTGCCACCCGTGATAACCACATACAGCCACGCGTTCCTTTTGGGTATATGCGCGTGAAAGACGAATAGCAGCCGACGTTGCATCAGAACCATTTTTTCCATAACGCACCATTTCCGCACACGGAATAATGTGAATTAACCGCTCTGCTAATTCCATTTCTAATTCTGTTGCCAAACTGAATGAAATGCCATGTTCGAGTTGTCGTTGAATGGCCTCATCGACATCTTTATCGCGATAACCTAACACAATGGGCAAAAGACCGTTCACTAAGTCGACATATTCGTTGTCATCTACATCCCACACTCGCCCTCCCAAACCACGCCGTAGAAAAAGCGGCGCTTCTTTTGAAGGATATTGCGTATGGCTCTTGCTCAGCGTTTGTGATCCTAGGGGAATGACTTTGAGAGCACGCTCTAATAAACGATTACTGTTGGAATATCGAGATGTCATATACGAACACTTTTACCCTGTTCAGCAGAAGCCACCGCAGCTAAACTGACAGCCAAAGTCGCTAAACCATCTTCTGCACTCGCCAACTCAGTGGCTTGTCCTGCTAACGCATGAACAAAATGATACATCAACTGATCATAAGATTGATTGGCATCTTCATTCAAACTGTGATAGAGCGTTTTCCATTCGGGTTGAGATTTTAAAAACAGAGTGACCGTGCATATTTCCGGTTGTTTTCCCGTACTTTGCCAGTGCAAAGTGCCCTCTTCACCGATGATTTCACAACCTCGTCGCTTGCACTGCTGTAAATAATCGAGGTGTATTTCTGATCGAACACCATTGCTATGTCTTAAAACAAGACTCGCATAATCCTCCACATCCACATCCAACGTACTCAACCGCCCCGCTTCTGCAAATACTGCCTCTACTTCACCAAAAAACCAACGCAAATAATCCACCTCATGAATAGCATCTAAAATAACACCACCACCCATTGCACGCTGCGCAGCATAAAGAGAACGATAATCGCTCTGAGGCCGCATGTAAGGTAAGTAATGCCCATAATGTGCGCGTGCAAACAAAGGTTTACCAATGCAGAGCAAATGCTCTCGCAATACTGTAATAGCACGATGAAATCGCAAATTGCAAACAACAAACAATTTTCTATCCTGTTGGCGTGCACATTGAATCAACGACGGCACAGACGCTAACGTATGAGAAATCGGTTTTTCCACCAGCACATGCGCCCCCGACATCACCGCTTCTTGCGCAAAAGTCACGTGTGTATGATGGGGTGTAGATATGATCACACCATCGGGTCGCCACGCCAATGCAGCTTCCCAAGTAGGAAAAACGGGTGATCGTATTTTCTCTGCGATGTCCAACACCGCTGACCGATTTTGATCATAAATCCCCACTTCAGCGTACCGTGCTGCATTTTCAGCATGCCGCTTACCAATGGAACCACAACCTACCACCAATAATTTCACAACAGCATTCTTTCCGCTTGATAGCGCGCCCATTCAAAATCTTCTACCGTATCAATGTCAATCGATCTTGCTCTGGGCATTTCATGAATTTTTAATCGATGTCCATAAAATGTTTTTTCCCGCTGAAAGGCATCGACATGCACTGCATAAGTGCTACCATTATCTAAATAATAACGATCCCACTGTGAACGCTTGCTATGAATGAGTTCCGGAAAAACTGGTACCACGTGATCACCATGATTTTTTAGCACTTGGTGAACAGGCCAATGGCAAACAGAAACAGCCATGGCGAAATGACAATCTTCATCTAATAAATTCATCACTGACTGAATGTCTTCAGCACGACGCAACGGTGCTGTTGCATACAACACCACCATCGTATCCGGTAACCGATTTTTGTAGGTGCGATCTAAAAAGTCTAAACATACCTCCACCACACTCACGGAATCCCCAGCCAACGCATGGGAACGTTGATCGACTTCTACATCCCACTGACTCACGACCGCAGCAATTTCCGTATCTTCTGTCGATACAACCACTCGATCGAATAATTGCGTTTGCAGCGCCGCTAAAACCGTATGACCAATAATAGGTTTACCTAAAAAAGGTAGAATATTTTTTCGCGGCAACCGTTTAGAACCTCCTCGTGCCGGAATAAAGGCAATGTTCGTCACTACCATTACTCCATGACAATAGTTTTCAACGTATGGACAACGCGTTCAACATCTTCGGCGGATAAATCGGGATACAAGGGTAATGACAATGTACGTGCATAATAGCGCTCAGCACCTGGCAACACAGCAACGCCATAGCGACGTTCATAATACGGTTGCGTCGATACCGGAATATAATGCACTTGTGTGCCAATGTGTTCAGCCTGCAAAGCACGCATGACATAACCACGATCTTTTTTTATTTTTGCAAAATCGATCAGCACAGAATAAAGATGCCATGCTGGCCTGCCATAACCAGTCCGTAAGATCGGACGAACCAAAGGAGCCAAAGGAACCAATAATTGATCGTAATAATCCGCCAGCCACTGTCGTCGACGCACAAATTGTGACAATTTTTGTAATTGGCTCAATCCCAGAGCACAATGAATATCGCTGACACGATAATTCCATCCCACTTCATGCATTTCATAATACCAAGCATTATCACGACCTTGTGAATCGCATGCTCGATCTTCATGAATAAAAACATTTCGCGCACGACGCATTCCATGATTACGCCATTCGACGATGCGTTGATAAAGTTCAGCAGAAGCAGTCGTGATAGCCCCACCTTCTCCCATCGCTACTGTTTTAACTGCATGAAATGAAAAGACAGCCATGTCACTGTCATGACAACTACCTATTGGATATCCCTGATACTCCGCTCCTAAAGCGTGACAAGCATCTTCCACCACCCATCCTCCACGCGCTCGTATCAATCGCGCGATTGCTGCAACATTGTCCATCTGCCCCGCCAGATATACAGGAATAACGGCTTTGATATTTTTATTTTTTTCTTTTTCCAACACGTCCTGCAACTGCGCTTCACCCATCAAACCGCTATCAGGATCTACATCGGCGAAAATGACTTCTGCACCACACAAACGTACCGCATTGGCCGTCGTCAAAAACGTAATCGCCGGCACTACCACCCAATCTCCCGCACCAATGCCTAATGCTTTTAACGCCAAGTGCAATGCCGCTGTTCCACTGTTTACTACAGCAGCCCACGGAACAGCGCAGCAATCAGCCAGTGCTTTTTCAAAATCTTTTATACAAGGACCAGTCGTTAAATACTGACTTCGCAATACGCGTACAACAGCACGAATATCCGCTTCATCGACACAGGGACGACTGTACGATAGAAATGGTTTAGAAGCTGTTTGGTTAAACATCAGCAATTGCTCCAATGACGGCCAGTAATAGAGCCAGCCTCCCGGTGGCCTGATTCTTAAATAAGTCTGTTTCAGTACTCAATAAACCTCACACAATTCAACCAACTGATCTTTTGTTAAAAAATCTTTATTGGTGCCAGAATTATATGCAAATCCATTTTCCACATATTTTCCTTTTTCTCCCCAAATATTGACTTGATAATCTACTGCATGCGTGAACGAAATAGCAGGCGATATGACATAATGATCTTGAAATTCAATAGTCAAATGAGAATCATCTGCTGGACACATGGTTTCATGCAGTTTTTCTCCGGGGCGAATACCGATAATTTTATGCTGTTGATGCGAAGATAACGCTTCCGCGAGATCCATAACCCGCATAGAGGGAATTTTAGGGACAAAAATTTCACCTCCTTGCATCAATTCGAATGCCTTCAACACAAAATTAACACCTTCTTCCAGTCCAATCCAAAATCGTGTCATACGTGGATCGGTAATGGGCAGTTGCTGCACCCCTTGTGCCAACAATTTTTTGAAATAGGGAACGACCGAACCACGTGAGCCTGCCACGTTACCATAACGCACCACGGAAAATTTAATGCGGTGTTTCCCCACCATATTATTCGCCGCAATAAACAATTTATCCGAAGCCAGTTTAGTGGCTCCATATAAATTAATAGGATTAGCCGCTTTATCTGTCGACAACGCAATCACTTTTTCTACATTATTAGCCACAGCAGCTTTGATGACGTTTTCTGCTCCATAAATGTTAGTCTTAATGCACTCCATGGGATTATACTCAGCAACTGGTACTTGCTTCAGCGCAGCCGCATGAATGACATAATCCACACCTCGCATTGCTTGGTTGAGCCGTTCCAGATCACGTACACTACCAATGAAATAGCGCATACAATCCTGATTAAATATATGACTCATTTCATATTGTTTTTGCTCATCACGTGAAAGAATGATAAACCGGTCTGGCCGAAACCGCTCCAAAAAAATTCGTGTGAAACAATGCCCGAAAGACCCAGTGCCTCCCGTAATTAAAATAGTTTTTCCGTCAAACATAATATTCCCTCTAAAGCCATTTTTGATGCCATGCCTGAAACATCAACACTCCCCATAAAGAATATCCCCATTCGTAACGACCTGACAAATGTTGTTGCCAACGCTCACGAATCGGCCGTGCATACAGAATGGAGGCGGATTGCAATCGATATTCTGACAATAAATCTTCAGCCCATTCACGCAACGGACCACGCAACCATTCACCGATCGGCACCGCAAAACCTTGCTTAGGTCGATGCATCCATTCTTCTGGAATATACGATTGCAATAATTGTCGCAATAGCCATTTTTTTTGCCCATGACGGATTTTGATAGAGTAAGGCAACGAAGCCGCCCATTCAATCACCCGGTGATCCAACAATGGCACACGCGCTTCTAAGCTGACGGCCATACTAGCACGATCCACTTTGGTCAGAATGTCTTCCGGTAAATACGTTAATAAGTCAATCAACGACATGTATTCTATCCGATGAAACGCCTCTTCTTGCACCCACGTATTATTCTCTTGACCATCGATGACCAAAGCAGCAGGATCTCCCCATAAACTCACCAACCGTTTATAAAAAGAAGGATCTTTTGAAGACAACATGTCTGCGAATTTGTGTAATTTGCTACCCATGTTTTGCCATGTAACGTAGGGAACGTGCGCGATTGCTTGGTTCCATCGCCCAGGAGAAACTCGTTTAATACTGCGAGCCAACCCCTGTCTCATCGCCAATGGTAAAGAAGCCAATTGAATCAATAAACGAGGTAACAAATAACGATCGTAACCAATAAATACTTCATCACCTCCATCCCCTGATAAACTCACTTTAACTTCCGTGGAAGCTAATTGAGAAACTAAATAAGTAGGGATTTGTGAAGAATCTGCGAAAGGTTCATCATACCAATCGCTCAGCAAAGGAATCACTCGCATAGCATCTTCTGCACGCACATACAGTTCATGATGATCCGTCCCTAATCGCTCAGCCACCGCTTTAGCATACGGCGCTTCATCAAAAGTCGATTCACAAAATCCCACCGTAAAAGTTTTAACGGGTTGGCTACTTTCACTCTGCATCAACGCCACGACTAATGAGCTGTCGATGCCTCCCGATAAAAAAGCACCCACCGGAACATCCGCCAACAATCGACGTCGTACCGCATCGCGCAACAAATGGTTCAACTGAACAATGGTTTCTTCAGCAGAAATACGCGATACCGCACTCGCACCACGAAAGACTGTCAACAAATCCCAATAGACATGTGTTTCCGTGTGGCCTCGACCGTCTATTTGCACGTAGGTACCCGGTTTTAGTTTGTGGATACCGAGATAAATAGATTGTGTGCCGGCTATATAATTAAAGCGAAAATAAGAGATTAATGCATTGCGATCAATTTCCGGATGCCAATTGGGATAAGCAAAAAAACTTTTTAATTCAGACCCGAAAATAAGAGAACCCCGATGAAATCCCCAGTAGAGTGGTTTAATCCCTAAACGATCTCGCACCAAAAATAAGCGCTGACATCGTCCATCCCACCAGGCAAAAGCAAACATGCCAATTAACCGTTTCACTGTCGCTGCTATTCCCCATCGCTCGCATGCTTCTAGCACCACTTCCGTGTCTGCACGTCCTCTGAATAGGACACCCTCTTGTCGTAACGCTTCTCGCAATTCTGGTGCATTATAAACTTCACCGTTATAAGCAATCACCGAATGCCCCGTCTGCGACACCATGGGCTGGTGCCCGGCTGATGACAAATCTACAATCGACAGCCGTTGATGTCCAAAAGCAATCCCTTGCGATGAATCGCACCAAGTACCTGAAGAATTGGGACCACGATGACGTACTCGATGCGCCATAGCCTGAGCGATGTTCTCCAACGAATCAGACAACAGGTGATGCTGTAAGTTCCAAAAACCCGCTATACCACACATAGGAATAAGTACGCTACCGCCCTACAATACTTGAAATTGTATAAAAATAGTGCATGCCAAAATGGCACCTTCATTATGCCATAATGCCTGCTGTAAAAAATAAAAATCCTCACCTCTGTGGGAAAGGCAAAATGCGAAGTCTCAGTGAATCAAAAACTATTTTCTTGATGGCCAATAGCGTGAATAGACATTTCTACACGAGTCGCTTTACCCACAACATCTAACAAGACAGAGACTCGCTCAGCCGCCACTTGAGCAGCGAAAATGCCTTCATACCCTGCCATGATTCCCGTCAACACACACACCGTATCTCCCGGACAAAATGGACTTGTCGGTCTTTGTTGTGCCTCCATCACTTTTGTTCTTTGTTGCAAACAATCGATAAGATCTTGAGGTACTTGGGCGGGTATACCACCAAAGCGCACCAGCGTGTTGACTCCTCGGGTTGACCGAATGGGCGCCCAATCATCTGTTTTTTCGTTGAGATAAATAAATAAATATCGGGGAAACAGGGGTGCCATCAACGATTGATAACAGCCCCCACGATGACGCCATGTACGCATAAAAGGTAAGTAAGTTTGATAACCTTGTCGAATCAAATGGGTTTCTGCCACCCGCTCTTGCTTAGGTTTGGTGTGAAGTAAATACCAACGACGAGATATCGCTGCTGTAAAAGCCTGCGCTTGCGTTACTGCCGTTTTAGCGCTACTACTCCATGCCATAGTCTTTCATTTAAGCAACTGCGTATTTTCTGCTCAATAATCCCAGCACTTCGCCGGTCAACTTAATTACCACTTCTTTCGTCAAATAAGGGTGAAAAGGCAAACTCAATACCCGCTCCGTCGCTAATTCTGCCACAGGATAAATAGTAGTCGAATACGCTGGATGCAAGGCAGGTTGTTGATTCAACAATTTAGGATAGTGAATAGCCGTAGGAATTCCTTTTGTTTGTAAAGCAGTTTGAACAGCATCACGTTCATCCAATTGAATCGTGTATTGCGCATATGTGCTGACATTGTGCGGCTCAATATAGGGAATGATGACGTGCCCATCCAGGTTCTCATTGTACCATTGGGCTATTATCTGCCGGTGCTCTACTTCCTCTTTAAAAATTTCCAACTTAGCCAGCAATACAGCTGCTTGTAAAGTGTCCAACCGCGCATTAATTCCCAGTCGCGTATGATGATAACGCCCTTCTTGCCCATGGTTGCGAATCGACCGCATAGCATGAGCTAAGGCATCGTCATTAGTAAAACAAGCACCACCATCCCCATAACAACTGAAAGGCTTTGAAGGGAAAAAACTGGTACAGCTGATAGTCCCCAAGCTACACGACAGTAATCCTTGATAAGTAGCACCAAAACTTTGCGCGGCATCTTCAATAATTGCCAAACGATATTGATTGGCTATGACACGAATGGGATCGAAATCAGCACATTGCCCGTAGAGATTGACGGGCATAATCGCACGTGTCCGCGGCGTAATCGCGCGCTCAATCAAACGGTGGTCGATGTTGTATGTGCGCGGATGGATATCCACAAATACGGGCTTAGCACCCGATAAAACAATCGTTTCGGCTGTCGCAAAAAAACTAAACGGAGTTGTGATGATTTCATCACCCGGTTGAATATCCAGCGCCATTAAAGCCACTTGCAAAGCCGCAGTCCCATTCGACATGGTAATGCAGTGTTTAACCTGCACATAGTGCGCAAGACGTTCTTCCAGCTCCGCCACTTCAGGACCCATGATGTACTGCCCGTGCTCTAACACTGCCTTCATCCGGGCGTTCACTGATTCAACTATCACTTGATATTGTTGATGTAAGTCAATAAATTTCATACTGATCATATCCATTTATCTTGCACTGACATCTCGCCGACCTCGCGAAAATTAAGTCGGAATGGTACTGGAAACAGGGAGTTAATGCAATCTGCTAGGTGAAATAGGGGAACAGTTAGAACGCAGGCTCCTTCTTGGCCGTTACACCAAACTCGTGTATGATCAAATGTCTTGATCAAGCGAGGCACAAGATCCTCATGGAGTTATCACCGCTTACCGCCTTATCCCCTCTCGACGGCCGTTATCAACAAAAACTCACGGAATTACGCCCCATCTTAAGCGAATACGGCCTTTTTTATTATCGTGTATTCGTGGAAATCCGTTGGTTGATCTTTTTAGCTGACCATCCTGATATTCGAGAAGTACCCTCTTTAAATAAAGAGACTCGCCACCAATTAGAACAAATCATACAAAATTTCAGTCTCTCCGATGTTGAACAAATAAAAGCTATCGAAAAAACAACTCAACACGATTTAAAGGCCGTCGAATATTTTATTCGCCAGCACTGTCAAGCCAACACTGCGCTGAGCCCTTTCATTCCATTCATTCATTTTGCCTGCACATCGGAAGATATCAATAACGTGGCTTATAGTTTAATGCTCACCGAAGCCAAAGAAACAGCGCTGCTACCCAGGTTGCGTACACTACTCCAAACGCTCACCCAATTAGCTCACCGCTATGCAGAAACTCCTATGCTAGCCAGAACCCACGGACAACCCGCATCGCCGACTACCTTAGGAAAAGAGTGTGCCAACTTTGTCGCGCGTTTAAAAAAAGAATATCATACATGGCGCACAATACAGCTCACCGGGAAATGGAATGGCGCTGTCGGTAATTTTAACGCACACCAAGCCGCTTACCCCACGCTTCCTTGGGAACAAATGAGCCGAGATTTCATCGTACAATTCCATTTGGAATATAATGAATACACCACACAAATCGAGCCTCATGATCGCCTTGCTGAATGGCTGCAAATCGCTATCCGTTTGAATAACATCCTCATCGATCTCAATCGAGATCTATGGGGGTACATCAGCTTGAACTATTTACAACAAAAAGCTGTTGAAACCGAAACGGGTTCTTCTACCATGCCCCATAAAATCAACCCCATCGATTTTGAAAATTCCGAAGGCAATCTCGGGTTAGCTAATGCGCTCGCCACACACTTTGTTAATAAACTACCAATTTCGCGATGGCAACGCGATTTGACTGATTCTACGGTGCTGAGAAATCTGGGATCTTTCTGTGGTTACTCTTTGCTGGCTTATCAACATTTGCTGCAAGGGTTACATAAAATAACCGCCAACGAAGAACGTATTCGTGCTGATCTCGATTCACACTGGGAAGTGTTGGCAGAAGCCATTCAAACCGTGATGCGACGTCACGGAATCACCGAATCTTATGAACGACTCAAAGAATTAACGCGCGGACGCACTATCGATGCAACCATCATCACCCGCTTTATCGATGATCTCCCCCTACCGCCAGAAGCCAAAGTACAGTTGCGAACCTTAACACCACATAATTACCTCGGCGCAGCCGTTTCACTCGCGCGTAAAATAAGCGATAATGGAGATAAAGAACAGGACGTTTAATGAAAGAGCTTACCTTGGGATTCGGTAAACAATTATTTAAAGCATTGGGGCAATATCTCACCCGTGAAGTGGATGCTACCAAACGCCCGTTCCTGTGCGATTTCGATCGCATCTGCCATGAAATCATTCCCGGAGATGTGTTACTCATTGAAGGGAATAACCGTATCAGCCGCGTCATCAAGCGGATTACTTACAGCCACTGGACACACTCCGCACTTTACATCGGCCGATTACACAGCATCGAAGATCCCCAAACACGCCACATAGTACGCAAATACTACCACGGGCCCGCCGGCGATCAATTATTAATAGAAAGCTTGATTGGTCAAGGAACAGTGATCCGCCCTATCACAGAATACAAGACACATCACATTCGCATTTGCCGCCCCGTGGGATTATCCCACAGTGACGCACAAAAAGTCATTACAGCAGCAGTTCATCACGTGGGTCACAAATATAATATCCGTCATTTTATCGATCTGGGGCGTTTTTTACTGTCCAGCCATCTACTGCCCAAGCGCTGGAAATCGAGTTTATTTTATGAACGCCCTGGAAAAGCTTCTCACGATATTTGTTCTAGCATGATTGCAGAAGCATTTACTTCCGTCAATTTTCCTATTTTGCCTTTGGTGAGACAAAGTAATCAAAAAAAATTAGAAATGATTCATCGAAATCCTAAATTGTTTACTCCCAGTGATTTCGATTATTCACCTTATTTTGCCATCATCAAATATCCCATTTTTTCTTTTTCAGGTCGAGGTCCTTATCACGATTTACCCTGGCGAGAAGGCGTTGTCAGTAATGATGAAGGAAACATCCAACCGCTGTCTGAAAAAGATCCTCATGCAACACCAAACCCATCTGATCCTGACGAAAAGAAAAATAGATGAACGGAATGAGTATAGGGTTGACATTTCGGCTCAGCTGAGGTGGAAATCGCTGATTTTTGAGCACCAGAGCCACAGCGTACATTGAAGTGCGTGAAGGGAAGCGCAGAAAATCAGCGATTTACGCCCGGCATAGTAGAAATGCCGATAGATCCCAGTAATGGTACAGGCAATCGCTCTCGCAGGGCTTCAATATTGTCCTCCAATGCGCGCATATGAGGATCTATACAGTTGGCAATCCAGCCCCCCCAAGGAATATGGCGTGCACGTATCGCTTCCGCTGTCAACAATGCATGATTAAGACAACCGAGCCGCATACCCACGACCAATATCACCGTAGCACCTAATGCTTTGACAAAATCAGCCATGGTCTCTGTGGCATTCAGAGGGACTTGCCAACCTCCCACACCTTCGATCACCACCACATCACTCACACAGGCCAATGCCGGTGAGCACCGGTGTAATAGTCCCTCAACTGTCAGCGTTAAGGAGGAATGTGCGGCAGCAATGTGGGGTGCTATGGGAGCCGCTAAACACACGGGATTCACCTGTTCATAAGCCAATGAAACGCTGGCCTCTCGTTGTAGTGCCAACGCATCGGGATGACGCCATCCTAGCGGAGTGTGATAACCACCCGTCGCCAGAGGTTTTAACCCCACCGTTTTTAATCCTGCCTGATTGAACGCACGCAACAAAAGCACCGATAGATAAGTTTTACCCACGCTGGTATCCGTCCCTGCAATAAAATAGCTATTTTTTGCCGAGCACATAAGCGATTCGATAAGTGGCTTTTATTCTGTGCGCATCATATTCTGATCGATAATGATCATCTAGCATAGACAACATTTTTTTTGTCCAACAACGAGGTCTCGCGTAGGGGACGTAATTAGCTCCTGTGCGCTTCAGCGAGTATAATAAGTCATCAACGCCAGGGTAATAAAAAGTTTTTTCTTCGGTATATATATTGATATGAGTCCATGCTAAGCGATGGACGATATCAGCCAATTCCCTTACCGAAATAAATCGATGAGTGGCCACCACAGTACCGTTAGTCTTTTGCAAAGCCTTAACCAATTCCTGCAACGAACCTTCTACGGGAAGAGAAAACACCAACCACCCTTGTTTCGCTAACACTCGATGCATCTCCATTAACGTATGATGTAAATGGAGGCTCCATTGCAAAGACATATTGGCATAAATCCAATCAAAAATGCCTGATCCAAAAGGCAATTGATCAAAATCGGCGTGTACCAGTGTCCTGGATAAAGCACTCGGATGTTGTGCTGCCACACGCAATAAAGCTTCCGCTAAATCCATCATCACCACGCAAGCTGCAGGATAGTGTGCCGTAAACCAACGAGTAAAATAACCCGATCCACCAGCCACATCTAGAATCAGGGAAGGATGGAATTGTTGAGCTTGCGTGAATGTAAGTAATTGTGCTCCCACTTGCTTTTGTAAATCACTCGCCCCCTCATAAACGCTCGCCGCTCTATTAAAACGATGCGCTATTTTCTTTTTCTCAACGGATTCAGGGATGGGTTCAATGGATATGAGATGCATAAAAAAATTCGGCCACATGATTTAATAAATAGTCGATTTGTTGCTCCGTGTGCTCACAATGCAACGTGATACGCAATCGCGATGAACCCAAAGGCACGGTGGGTGGACGTATGGCAGATACAAAACAACCTTTGGTCAATAAAAAATCGTGAATCATTAATGTTTTTTGTTCATCACCCACCACCAAAATCTGAATGGGCGTCGAAGAAAATAAAAAAGGCAACTCCCGCTCTTTCACTTTTTGTTGAAACACTGAAATGAGGGCATTCAATTTTTCTCTTCGCCAATCTTCTTGCTGCATGACCTGCAAACTGACTAATAAAGCATTCGCTATAGCAGGTGATAAGGCGGTGTCATACCGATAGGTTCGTGCCAATTGTTCAACACCTTCTATTAAGTCAGTGGATCCAGCAACGATCGCCCCCATCCCCCCCAACGCTTTACCTAAAGGAACAATTAAAATAGGGACGTCCTTTTGTTGCAGCGCAAAATGTTCAACCACGCCACGACCTGTTTTTCCCAACACACCCACACCATGCGCATCATCAATAATGAGAGTCGCTTGATATTGCCGCGCCAGTGTTGCAAGCATGCGAACGTCAGCCCAATCACCATCCATACTAAAAACACCATCGCTCACAATGACGCTATGATTCTTCGCATGCTTACACATTTGTGCACTTAAATCAGCATAATTCAAATGGGCATAACGATACCACTTCGCACGACTTAATTGTGCCGCATCAATAAGCGAAGCATGCGCTAAACGATCCATAAAAATAGTATCTTGGCGATCTGCTAACACACTTAATACACCTAAATTAGCTAAATATCCCGATGAAAAAAGTAAAGCACGTTCTCGTTCGAAAAATGTGGCAAATGCTCGTTCCAAAATCTCATGCGCCCTGGTGTATCCTGATATCATGGCTGATGCGCTACTACCCACACCATAACGTTCAGCACCTTGCTGCAAAGCGCGCACTACCTCGGGATGTTCTGCTAAACCCAAATAATCATTGCTGCTAAAAGAAACGTACCGATGCTCCTCCCGCTCCACCATCGTGCCTTGCCGATGTGCGATCACATACCGCGTACGATACCAATGGCGCTGCCGATAGCGTTTAAGTCGTTCTGTCAGCAACATGGTCAGAAGGCGCAGAAGAAAGGAGTGGTTGTAACCCTAAAGTTTTCAATAAATGAAAATCGCGCTGGGTTTCGGGATTGGGTGCTGTCAACAGTCGATCACCTAAAAAAATAGAATTAGCACCGGCAAAAAAACAGAGCAATTGCACCGCATCACTCATGCCTTCTCTGCCCGCTGAAAGACGCACCACCGACTGCGGCAACATCAGGCGGGCTACCGCTATCGTGCGAATAAATTCAAAATCATCCAATGGGGGCGTTTTTTCTAAGGGTGTTCCCGCCATAGCAATCAATCGGTTGATCGGTACACTGTCTGGATGAGTCGGTAAATTCGCCAATTGTAGTAATAATCCAATGCGATCTTCTCGCGACTCTCCCATACCGATAATTCCACCACAACACACGTGAATACCTGCTTCCCGAACTCTTTGTAACGTATCGAGGCGATCCTGATATACCCGTGTTGTGATAATGTTCTGATAAAATTCCGCAGAGGTATCCAGGTTATGATTATAATAATCTAACCCGGCCGCTTTTAGTTCGCATGCCTGCGCCTCGCTCAACATACCCAAAGTAGCGCAAGTCTCCAAACCAAGCACTTTCACTGCACGAATCATCGCTATAACTTGTGGAAAATCTCGTGCAGGCGGGCTACGCCAGGCGGCACCCATACAAAAACGCGTCGCTCCTTGTGCTTTTGCAACCTCTGCGGTTGCACGAACTTCATCGACTGACAATAAAGATTCTCGCACTACATCCGTGTGATAGTGCCCACTCTGCGGACAATAAGCGCAATCTTCTGGACAAGCGCCCGTTTTAATGCTGAGTAAAGTCGATAACTGTACTGCGTTCGGATCAAAATAGCGACGGTGCGTGCTGTGTGCTTGATATAATAATTCAACGAGAGGCAATTGATATAACGCTTCTCCCTCTTGAACCGTCCAATCGTGTCGAATGTCTGTCATGTTCCATACCTCCTGAAGTTACACCCGGATTCGGGAGCACAGTTGACAATTACCACTCAAAACAAAAATCTCATTCGCTTCCCTGTCGCCTGCGCGGGTCCTGTCAGTGGAGTGACCCTACACTCATGCTCGCCTAACGGCTGCGCGTGAGGTAGGGAATCCCTCCACTGCCACCCGCTGGGCTGGGAAGCGAATTCCAGATAACTCGCAAAAGTCTTTCGAGTGCTCTCGATGTCAGCTGATTTCTGGAACGAACTCCTGTCCTTGACGCTCTTACCATCTCTGGTTGCGACATCCCTCATTAGCTGCCATCTCTCTAGTATCCACGACTTTTGCGAGTGCCGCCAATTGTCAACAGACCCTAGAATTGGCAAGAAATTAACATTGTCTATTGGACTACTGGATGATAAATTATCTAAGCTTTATGTCAACTTATTTTTAAAATTAAAGTTTACATGAATACACTCAACCTAATTCAACGCGATTTACGCCACGTTTGGCATCCTTGTTCACAAATGAAAGATTACGTTACCTTTCCTCCTTTGGTTATTAAAAAAGCAAGCGGATCCTATATTGAACTTGAAAATGGTCAAAAAATAATCGATGCAAACTCCAGCTGGTGGTGCAAATCGCTGGGACATAACCACCCTCGTTTAAAAAAAGCATTGCAACAGCAGCTAGATCGCTTTGAACATGTGCTATTGGCCAATACCACTCATGAAACGATCGTAGCGTTGTCTGAAAAACTCGCGCATCTCACCCAAACGTTAGATAAAGTATTTTATGCGAGTGATGGTTCAAGCGCCGTTGAAATCGCTATGAAAATGAGCCTGCACGCTCGTCAATGTCAAGGTCAATCGCATCGCCATCGTTTCATCGCACTGCAAAACGCTTATCATGGAGAAACGCTAGCGACCTTAAGTGTGAGCGATAACGAATTATACCGAGCACCTTATCGCCCTTTGTTATTCGATACTCCTTTCTTGCATCCCCTCCCTTATGTGTCAGGCAAAACAGATCCCTTGTGGCAGGACTGCAGTGATTACTGGCCTGCGATTGAAAAAACACTGCGTGAGCATGCGCACCATGCCACCGCGGTTATAGTCGAACCGCTCGTACAAGGGGCGGGAGGTATGCGAATGTATAGTGCTGATCTATTGAAAAGATTGCGCCGTTTTACACAGGACAACGATCTTCATCTCATCGCCGATGAAATTATGACGGGTCTCGGGCGTGTGGGATTACCACTCGCCTGTCAATACGCTGATATCGAACCCGATTTTCTGTGTTTATCCAAAGGACTTACCGCAGGCTGGTTACCCATGAGCGTTGTCCTCACTTCAGATGCTATCTATCAATTATTTTATGACGACTACGAAAAAGGAAAATCATTTTTGCATTCCCACACACACAGCGGCAACGCGTTGGCCGCGAGTGTTGCATTAGAATGTCTGCGTGTAATCGAAGACGAATCGATTTATCAAAAAGTACAAACATTAGAACCCTTCCTGCGCGAATTATTCCAAATGACCGCCGACCGTACAGGGAAATTGCACAATATCCGTTGTATCGGTGCCATCGTTGCTGCCGATCTGATCGTACCGGATCCTACAAAACGCGTAGGTTTCGCTGTATTCCAAGAAGCGGTTCGACGGGGGGCGCTGTTGCGGCCGCTGCACAATACTCTGTATTGGCTACCTCCTCTCAATATAGATAGAGCGACGTTAGAAAAACTACAGTCCATCACCGAAGCCGCTATTCGGGCAGTGCTGTTGTGAAGTGGTAAGCCTCTAAGGTAATTTTTCTACAACAATTCCAAAATCTTGTAAGTCTTTAACAAATTGAATTGGGTCAAGCACCATAGCACTAATATGATATCCCGGAGGAATTTGCCTTTCAGCAAGAACTTGTTTGATGCTTGCTATCACCGACGCTGCTGTTATAAATAGCGAATCTTGATGAGTAATCCATAATGATTGACGACGTAGTCGTTTATCAATAACTTTGTCTATAACAACTTTCATTCTTGTCAAGTGTGGTGGAGGAAATGAACAAGCATAATGTTCTTCAACATAAAAACCCGCTGATCGAATATTTGATAACAACAATACAAGTTCAGCAATTTCTTCAAGATAAACAGGCTTACAATATTTAAAACCTATATTTTCTCCAAAGTCAAACAATTGATAACATGGTAAAATAGTATTAAAAGATTTCCAGACACCATTTTTATAAATTAACGGTTGAAAATGTTCTCTTATTTCTATTAAAGTAGATTTAGATAATGCAAGCTGTTCCCAATCTACTTTTATAAAACTCGCTATTTTGATGTAAACGATTTCATCTTTTCTTATGGTATCTAATAAAAAGCGTGCCAGTAAAGCGGGAAGACCGGGTTGTAGTCCTGCTTGAGTCAAGATAATACTTTTCGATTGATAATTTTGTGAAAATTTTTGTTTAAATAATAAAGAAATAGCTGGTGAATACCATAAATCAATATAATGACAATTATTGGCCATTGATAATTCAGCAATCTGTAAGAATACCGAAGAAATGCTCGCCGTTACTAATACAAGATTAACTTGTTTAATTATGTTGTTTAACAAATTCAAGTCGAACATATCAAAACAATAAATAGAAATTCTTTTCGGAAAATATCCTTTCATTACTTTCAAAGTATCAACCAATTCTACTAACCTTTGATGATTTTTTCCAACGAGGACTAAATGGTACGAGCTTGTCTCTAACAATAATTGTGTAATTCTTCTACCAACATTACCATAGCAACCTAAAATGAGGATAGAACAAGGTGGATACATAATTTTTAATAGATTATAACAGATACAGAGCCAAGCATTGCACGATCAATATAATTCTTGAGTTCTAGACAGGAAATTTTATATACTGTATCGAGCAAAGTGCTTAACGATTTTGCACCAAATAGCGTATTTACAGATTCTTCAACAACACTACGTTGTAGATTATCAATCATAGTACCAAGACGATGTATCGTCACTTTTTTAATTCTTTCTAAAGTAGAACCTTCTATAGGATTGTCCAATATATCAATTAATATATTTTTTACTAAATTTAGTTTGCTACGTTCACATTCCGCCTTAGCAAATAAAATTCCATATTCGGCATATTGATATAAGTAAAAATATAAAAATCTCAATCCAAGTTTATCATGAAAATAAATTTGTCCTTTATGAATCTTACCAAAAGACAAACAAGCATGTGCTGCATGACTTCCTATAACATCTTCGCTAAGACGTCCGGCCACCACTCGCCCCGCTACTACAGTACAGGAACCGCTAATATTTTTTCCTACTATCTGGATCACTGAGGCGTTTTTGTTGAACATAGATCTGGGAGGAGTCCAAGGTAAATAATCTGATGTTTGAAGTGTTTCTTCATGACAATTCTCCCACGGAGAAACATCAGAAATTGCTGTAACTCCATAGCCAATATTCAAAATTTGTTGGTAAAAATCAACAATCTGCTCTTTTTTCAACGATGAAATAATTTCTCTATTACCCGAAAAATCAACAGAAAGATGAGAATTTGGAAATAATTGTCTGGATAAATCCTCTACTAAAATACGTGAAATTTTTTGCCGTTCATAGGAAATTTCATCAATAACAATTGATGATTCCGTGGTAATGATTTCTTGAGATAAATTTAAATGACGCCACCAAGATTCTACCAAATTTATAATATTTCTAATTTGCTCATTAGAAAATGCAGCATAAATAAACAAATATTCTCTAGTAGTTTCTAATCCAAATTTCCCTCCCGCATTATCAAGTGGATATCCTGATAACATATTTTGCCTATAAATAAGATGTTCTAAAAAATGTGATATCCCTGCGGGAAAATTTAACTGTTTTTCAATTGCGGAGCCTCCAGGTATCGCGAATGAGACATAAGCTCGATGTGCCTGAGCAACAGGAATCCAGCAAGTTTTACGGTTATATTTTTTAATTAATTCAATTTTCTTACTAAGATCACTCATGATATTCTCCTATTGCAATAGCATATAATGGTAATAAATCAGTAAATGCGATACCTATACTATGCAAAAGTCCTTCATCATCAAATGCACCAATAGGGCAAATTCCCAGATGTTTCATAGTCGCGTGATGAATAAATTCTTGCGCAAAATGTCCAGCCTCTATCAGCATATAACGATATCCACGAATTCCATAATAATAAGCATACGAGTTTGCATGTCCAAAAATAAAGAGTATAATTGGACACCCTGAAAATTGGTCGAAATAAATGAGCGGATTTAATCCCCTTTTCAAATTTATTAATTGATTCGAAGAAGAAAAGTGATATATTTCCTGGCTTTCTGTGACAAATAAATAAAATTGTAACCCATAAATACTACCTGCTGATGGTACTGCACAGACCCCGGATGATGTGGTACCATATGAGCTTGATAATAATTCAATAACTACTTCTAATTTTGGCGCTTTTAATGAAAAATTTCTAATACTTTTTAATCGTATGCACTGTTGAAAATTCTTGATTCTAGAAGTTTTCTGTTTATCCTTTTTAGAAATTCTACTAAAACCAGTACTACCGGTTAGTACATGCAGATATTTGTAATTAATCATTTTTCTTGGACACAAAGTGAGATAAAAATTTTATACGCTCCCTAGAATACACAGAGGGCTGCCAAACAACAAGTGGAATGCCAAAATGAATAGTAGAAAAATCAACTGCCATAGAAGACCACACAGAAGCAACTTTTATACAAACTGATCGTGCAATATAATTTGTTAAATCAACAACAATAGGTTGATAATGTATCAATAATTTTTCATATGAAAATCCTCGATCAATTTGATTTATATCTGCCCATTCCATCACTTGCCATATTGGATCTTCTAAATTAAAATAAGTACGATTGCGCTGATATATTAACATTTGGTAAGCTTCTTCAATAGCGTGGATTGCCGCGCCAGAAACGTTTTCAAATGCAGCACAACCATAACTTATTTCTTTATTAATTTTGATCATAGCAACTACTACCGGGACATCCCATTCATTCAAGCAAATTGCTAATTTCACATTATAATCATTATTCATGAATTGCTTGGCCTCTTTTGGTGCCCAATAAGTTGGGTCAATTTGTTTGACATTACCTTCTGACCAAGCACGACAAACAATATCCCGTTCTATTACTTCGAAAAATGCTTT
>Ga0155612_132_pt2 | contig 32502 bp, 27 predicted proteins | sample RifCSPhighO2_12_FD_107269 | JGI IMG/M metagenome (GOLD analysis project Ga0155612, IMG submission 107269) | Coxiella sp. RIFCSPHIGHO2_12_FULL_44_14 | reverse complement strand
AGGAGCGAGCAGCACTACCGCTCCCTAAGCGTGCGAGAATAGATAATTGTTCGGTCGTGCATTGCCAATCATAATATTCATTGAATGCCTTGATGGTTGCCGCGTAGGCGCAAGCAGAAGAAGCTAGTCCGGCGGCGACAGGGAGGGTCCACTCCACTGTGAGGCGATAAGCATGGCGAGGAGAAGTGGGTAGAAATAAATTTAAAAAAGCGCACCATCGTTTGACGTGAGGAGATTTATCAGTGAGCAGTTTCCCGTTGAAAATCAGTTCATGTTGGGATGCGGGGATAGATTCGAGAGTGGCGTAAGCGCCTTTGTGTGCGAGCGAAATCGATAAGCTAGAGTTGATCGGTAAATGGAGTGCAAGATTACGTTTACCCCAATATTTACAGAGCGCAATATTGGCAGGAGCAAAAGCTCGACCCTGAATACGTGCAGGATGAATACTTTTCCCTTTTAATAATGCTTGAACGACATCACGTTGAGTGAGTATCAATGCGCACTCCTTGGGAAGTGACTGTGATGGGGACTTGTTTGACGCCTTCTTCTTTTTGAGCGTCATCTTGGGGGAAAATACCCAGCGCCAATGCACCCAGACCTACGACACAATCACCCAATCCTGATCCTGAAATTTTTGCACCGTAAATATCGGGTTGTTGTATTAGCGTCTGCACGATACGGTCGATGACATCGTTGCTCACTTCCATGATTTGTAATAACCCTTGTGCTATGCGCCACAAATAACCTAGCGTTTCCCATTGTTGTTGTTCGATGACAGGAATTGCTTCGTTGACCAGTTGATCTGACAGCGCATCGATGTGTTGGAATAGTTCAGGAAATCGGATGTAGCGTTGCGATGCTAGCTGAATAGCTTCTGGCGTAGGTGTTTTTTTTCCTGAATAGACAGCACAAATGGGAGGATGTTGCTTTAAAGGAGTCACACGCCAGGGGGTTGGCTGAAAAACGAGTGTGCCGCCAAAAATACTGGCCGCAATATCGGCGCCTGAACCGTTGCGTTGTACTTGATCGACGACAGCTTTGACTTCTTGCCATAGGACATGTTCAGTAAGAGAAGAAGGGGATAGCCATTGATTGAGCGCCGCTAGAATAGCTACGCTGACGGCAGCAGAACTGCCAAGACCGATATTGCTCGGAAATTCAGCTTCAATCGCGATGTCGCACCCAGTAGGTAATAAATGTTGCTTGGATTTTAAAGCGGTGAGTACGAATTCAAAAGGGGGTGACACCGTAAAATGGGTCACGGTGTCTGTGTATTGGCCGAGCGTGGAATAAATACACAGTTGATCATCGGTACGGGGAGCAATAGAGACATGAATACGTTTATTCACAGCACAAACGATGGCTTTTTTCCCATGTAATACAGCGTATTCACCGAGTAACATCAAACTGCCTGGAGCAGAGGCTTTATATAACATGCGTGCCTCGTGTATCGCTATGAACGATCATCGAAGTATAGCCGTATTGCTGCACGATAGCGGTGATATCTATTTCTGCTTCAGCGACAACTAAAACAATACCCGCGCGATCCCCTGCAATACTGCCCGCACCGCAAATTTTGGCGGCAGCTCCTCTTTTTTCTACTTCCGAAATAAAAGCGTTCACTTTTGCAGGAACGACCCCGATGTGGTTGAGCAAGCACTGATTGTGCCGAATACATTCTTGGATAGCAGGCAACGTTTGCGCGGTGAGTGCCTGTTCAAGTGCATTGGTGATGGCTGCAAAATCGCGACCCATTGAACCGTTCTTAAAGTAAGCAGCGGTGTGGGCTACACATTCGCCCGTATTGCTATAAGGACGGCCTGTTTGCACCACCATCATCGGAAACTGAGGGATAGAACGAGCATGGCCGCTGCCATTTTCATAGCGAATACAGCCGCCATGATAGACGGTATGCACGTCTAATCCACTGGAGTGGCCGTGTTGTAAGTTTTCTGATTCGATTCCTAACTTAATGTAATCATCGAGCGTTACGTTCATATCTAAGAATTGCGTGAGTGCATAGACGATGCTCACGACACTGGCAGCAGATGATCCCATTCCACAGCCGATGGGAATATTAGATTCTGTGGCGATGTCGAGTCCCATAGGGAGTTTGTTTTTCAGGCGATCGAGGACATTAATGGCAGTGAAAAGGGATAATTCAAAAGGTTTTTGTAATACCTCGCGAATAGATAAAAATCCTAATTGATGTTGATGATATTTTTCAACTAATCGCGTTTTTAATTTTCGCAAAGCGTGCAGCGTCGCGCGTTGCTTGAAATGAATGCCCATCAAATTGAAAGAAAAATGAAAAGGAGAAGTCCAGCGAGCCGTAGCTTGCATGTAACGATTCACCGCCATGGCCAAAGCAGGATGACCGTGTAACACAGCGTGTTCACCAGAAAGAATCAACTTGCCCGGAGTTTGTACTGTTAAAAATTCTTTGTTCATGACGCCGTTCACTGAGGTTCGAACAGAGGTTGTTCTCCCATCGTGGGTATATTTTGCCGTTCGAATTTTTCATGAGCTTGCATTAGTTCACCGATGTTGGTTTGCGCTGCGAGCAGGGAAAGTTCAGCGCAGAGCGTGGTGGCTGCAACGAGGATAGCGAGCCGTCGAGCGTTTTGTCCTATCGGTCGTGGTTGCAGGCAGCCCAACAGAGTTAAGTGTTCTGTAACAAAATCAAACTGTTTTCCATTGCCCACGGTGCCCACGATGATGTTGGGCAGCGTTACTGAGAAATAGAGCTGATCTTGGCGCAGTTCCGTGTGCACAAAGCCTTGAGAGCCTTCCACGATGTTAGCAACATCTTGACCTGTGGCCAAATAAAAAGCATACAACACATTAGCAAAATGCGCATTGGCGCTACGTAACCCTCCACTGAGAATACTACCGAGAAGATTTTTTTTAATGTGTAGATTGATGATAGCTTCAGGCAATGTTTTAAGGCGCTGAAGGCAAACCGACCTTGGAACGAGGAGCTCAGCCACCACATACTTCCCTCTGCCCAACAAGCCATTAACAGCGGAGACTTTTTTGTCCATGCAATAATTGCCTGAGATAGAAACATATTTTAGATCAGAATACTGTTGCAGTAACCATTGCAACACAGCGTCAGCGGCTTTAGTGACCATATTATGTCCAGATGCGTCACCCGTTTTGGCTTCCAAGCGCAAATACAGTAGATTCCCGACGATTTGTGTGTTCCAATGCAGCAGTTGACAATACCGGCTGGTGGATTGGACAACTTGTTTTAATTCCGTTGTCCGTTGCTGGAGATTATTCACCACCGTTTGCAAATACAGCGCATTAGGCCCTTCTAGCAAAACAGAGCGGGTCATACGATCGTCTAGAATAACGCAGTGGATGCCCTCCGTTTGTCGTGAAACACTCGCACCGCGGTTGGTGGAGGGCCACAGTGGGCTTTCATAAGTAGCGAGCGGAACAATAAATTCACCGCTCACTTCAGGCCCAATGATTTTAACGGGGCCAATGGTTTTGACAGGAACAGAGACGACAGTAGCCATAGACATCGACGAATACGTTATACGTTGAATAAATCAGGGATAATACACTGCTCTTTGGGTCAATACCAGTTGACTTAACGGGAGTGTGGATAATGGGGATATGAATGGATATAATGCCCGGTGTTTTCAGGATCACGGATTAGGGGCTATTTAGGAATTGACTATGACTTTAATTAAGCGTTTATTAGGGATAGGGGTATTGCTCGTCGGGATACTTTCTTCCGCTTGGGCAGCAGATGAATTCGTTGTGCAGAATATTCAAATCATCGGATTGCAGCGCATTGAAGCCAGCACGGTGCGCAATTATCTCCCCATTCACGAAGGTCAATCTTACACCCAAGAAATTGGTGATCGCATTATACAAAATCTTTATGCCACCGGATTTTTTGAAAATATTCAATTAGCACGACAAGGAAATGTGCTCATTATTCGCGTGCAAGAACGTCCCACCATCGGGTTGATTCAATTGAGTGGCAACAAAGCCATTCCAACGAAGCGACTGAATCCCGTATTAAAAAATTTAGGTATTGTGGATGGGGCAGTTTACGATTTGATGACTGTGAACCAAGTGGTTCAAGGATTGCAGCAAGAATATGGTAAACTCGGTTATTATGCTGCCAAAGTAACGGCGACGACTCGTCAAGAACCGCGCAATCGCGTAGGGCTGTACATCAAAGTTAACGAAGGCCCTATTGCTAAAGTGCATTCCATTCAATTCATCGGTAATCACGCATTTAACCGAAGAATGCTGCTTCGGCAATTCAAATTAACCACGCCGGGCATTACTACGTGGTTTACGCACCGCGACCGTTATTCGGCGATCAAATTAGACGAAGACTTGCAGTCGCTATCTAATTTTTATTTAAATCATGGTTACTTACGATTTCGTATCGACAATAAAAAAGTGGTCATGACGGCTGACCGAAGGGCGGTCGACATTGAAATAACAGTATCGGAAGGGCCATTGTATCGTATCGGAGGGACGGAACTCACAGGTCGTTTGCTTGAGAAAAAAACAGCTGTTGCTAAACTCATTCACATTAAACCAGGCGATGTTTTTTCTCGGGAAAAAATTATTGATACGACCAAAGCCATCGGCCAATACTATTCTAACATGGGATATGCTTTTGCTGCTGTGAATACGCTGCCTCGCATCGATGATCAACGGTATCTCGTGTTTTTAACGTTTGATGTGGAGCCAAGTCGACGTGTGTATGTGAGACACATTAATTTCTTTGGTAATCAGCGTACCGATCAAAAAGTATTGCGTCGGGAAATGCGTCAATATGAAGCCAGTCTTTACTCTTTGGCTAATGTGGAGGAGTCTAAGCGGCGTCTCAAGCTGTTACCGTACCTTTCCGATATCACAGTGGCCACGCAGCCGGTTCCCGAACACGCCGATGAAGTGGACCTCAATTATCAAGTGAAAGAAGTACCTGCAGGGCGGGCAAGTGTTCAAGGAGGATATTCCGATTATTACGGATTTTTATACGGTGCTAGCATCAGTGAACCTAACTTTATGGGAACGGGCAAATATGTATCGCTTGGATTTCAAAATAGCGAGTATTTTAATAATTACAATTTTACTTACTCGAATCCGTATTACACGGAGAGTGGCATCAGCTTGGGATTGCAGCTGTATTATTCCCATTTGAAACCGAACCCGAAATATAATTTGCAATCGTATTTATCCGATGGGTACGGCATTACCATCAACTATGGTATTCCCATTTCTGAGCGCAATACAATTTCTTTAGGCTATGGCTATGAGCACGTGGCTGTCAGCCAAATTAATCCGGGTGTTATCGCACCCAGTGCCGCTGCGTTCATTCAACAATATACGGGCAATGCATCAGCAACAGGTGCTAATTTTAATCAATTTAAAGCCTTGGCAGGTTGGTCTTATAATGGCTTAGATCGTGCCATTCTCCCCACCCAAGGGCTCTACACGGGGCTTGGTTTTGAGGTAGGTGTACCGGTGATTAAATCCAGTTTGAGCTATTATACGGCGACTTATGCGGCGAACTATTATCAGCCGTTAGGGAAAGGATTTATTCTCGATTTTCTGACGACGATTGCTTACGGTAATGGCTATGACGATCAAAGTCAGTTGCCGTTTTTTAAGAATTTCTTTGCAGGTGGTATTGACTCAATTCCGGCTTTTGCTCCCAACTCCTTGGGCCCTAAGAACCGATATAACAACTTTGGTGCTTTGGGTGGTAACTTGGAGACGATTTTTGGTGCTCACTTGATTATCCCCAATTTCTTCAGCGAAAAATGGCGTACTGCCATTGTGTTTGATGCAGGTAATGTTTTTCAGATTCCTCGGTTTCCGGGGGATATCGCCGTGCCTGCGCCCAACAATTCTCCAACGGGGCCAGACAGTATGCGGTTGACAACCCCTCAAGTCATTCAAGATTACTCGTTTTCTATCAAAAATCTGCGTCCTTCTTTGGGATTGGAGGTCACTTGGTATTCTCCTATCGGTCCTATCGAATTGAGTTTAGCTTTCCCGCTCAACAAGCGTCAGGGTGATCAGTTGCAGCCGTTTCAGTTTTCGTTTGGTACCAGCCTTTAAATGGATGAGAGGTTGGCATATAATGAAGACACTTTTTACTTTACTACTGAAGGAGACTACCGCTATGAAACGTTTTTTATGGGTAATCAGCGCAATAGGATTGGCGATGGTATGGTCTGGGTCTGCGTGGGCTGACCACGTTGGGGTCATCGACATGCAACAAATTTTCCAATCGTCTCCTCAGGTCAATAAAATCAACGGAGATTTGAATAAACAATTTTCACCACAAAGAGACAAAATTGTTGCCATGGGGCGGACGTTGGAAGCCGACATTAAGAAATTAAATCGTGATCAATCGGTAATGGACAAAACCAGTTTGGGCCAATTGAAAGACAAGATTACGAAAGAAGAACAGACCTTGCGTACTGCACAAGGTGAATTTCAGCAAGCGTTGATGGCGGCACAGAATAAAGCGATGGAAGCTTTTATGACGCAGCTGAACAAAGTAGTCACCCAAGTGGCTGAGAAGAAAGAGCTACAAATGGTGCTGCCAAAAACAGTGGTATTGTATGCAAAAGATAGCGTAGATATTACAGCGGATGTCGCATCAGGTCTGAAAGGATAGTAGATTTCCGTTGCGTACTTCCACTTATACACTATCCGAATTGGCGAAAGTGATCGGCGCTGAAGTTCGAGGTGATGAGCATTGTCCAATCCATGGGGTTGCCCCGCTGGCTACAGCAGGGCCGGGTGAGATCGGTTTTCTGACTCAGCTGAAATACCGTCATGCACTTGCTTCGACGCAAGCGTCGGCAGTACTGCTTTCAAAAAAATTCGAATCTGAGTGTCCCGTCAATGCACTGATCATGCCTCGGCCTGAATTGGGTTTGGTGAAATTGCTAGAAATGTTGACACCCACGCAATTACCTGCGGCAGGCATTCATCCTTCAGTCATCTCAGGGCGAGATTGTTGTATTGATCCCAGCGCCAGCATTGGTGCTTACGTGGTATTGGGAGATCGTGTCATCATTGGCCCACGCACGGTGGTTGCTGCGGGGACGATCGTAGGTGCGGGGACTCATCTGGGTGCGGATTGTTATTTATACAGCCGTGTTACTTTGTATCATGATATCACCGTAGGAAATCGTGTCATCATTCACAGCGGCGCTGTAGTGGGTGCCGATGGGTTTGGGCTAGCTTGCAATTCAGACAATCATTGGGTGAAAATACCCCAAATTGGGGGAGTTGTGATTGGTGATGATGTAGAAATTGGTGCGAATACGACGATCGATCGTGGTGCGTTGGAAGACACGGTGATTGGTAATGGCGTTAAGCTCGATAACCAAATTATGGTTGGCCATAATGTACAAATTGGTGATCACACAGCTATTGCAGGTTGTGTGGGCATTGCGGGAAGTGCCAAAATTGGCCGTTATTGTATGATCGGCGCGGCAGCTTGTATTAATGGACACATTGAGATTGGTGATCATGTGACGGTGACAGGAACAGCCATGGTACAGAAATCCATTACAGAGCCGGGTATTTATTCATCGGGGACGGGGATACAAACGAATCAAGCTTGGCATAAAAGTGTGATACGTTTTTGGCAATTAGACGAATGGGCCAAACGCTTGAAGCGAATAGAGAGACGATTGCATGAGCAAAATGGAAAATAGAGAGATTAAAAAATACATCCCCCACCGGTACCCTTTTTTATTGGTGGACCGCGTGTTGTCTTACGAAGCCAATCAATCCTTGATTGCGATTAAAAATGTCACTGCCAATGAACCTTATTTTCAGGGTCATTTTCCGGTGCGGCCTGTCATGCCGGGTGTTTTAATTATTGAAGCTTTAGCACAAGCCGCGGGGATATTGACAGTAAAATCGGTGGGCTTACCCGAATATCATGAAGACATTTATTTTTTTGCTGGAGTGGATAATGTGCGGTTTAAACGGGTGGTGGAACCGGGAGACCAACTGATCTTAGATATTAAAGTGCTGAAAACTCGCCATGGACTGTGGAAATTTTTGGGTACAGCCAGTGTGGGAGATGAAATCGCTTGCACTGCTGAAATTATGACGATTAAGGGATCGTAAGAGTGATTGACAGCAACGCTATTATTCATCCCAGTGCGCACATTGCAGAAGATGTGAGCATCGCTCCTTGGACGACGATCGGAGCGAACGTGGTCATTGAATCGGGTACGCGAATAGGTTCGCATGTGACTATTGGAGATAACACTAAAATTGGTACAAATAATACGATCTATGCGTATGCTTCGGTAGGTTCTGATCCGCAGCACATCAGTTATAAAGGGGAAAAAACGCTATTGGAGGTGGGAGATAGTAATATTATTCGAGAGTTCACTACCATCAATCGAGGTACGGCGACAGGTCGTGGGATTACTCGCGTGGGCAGTCAAAATTATTTTATGGCTTATGCGCACGTTGCGCATGATTGTATTATCGGTAATGGGGTTGTTTTCGCTAATACTGCATCAGTAGCGGGGCATGTGCGTGTAGATGATCATGCCATTTTAGGTGCTTTTTCGGGTGTGCATCAATATTGTCGAGTTGGCGCTTACAGTTTTTTAGGTCGGGCCACCAAAATTTATCAAGATATTTTACCCTTCATGTTGGTCACGGGAAATCCTGGCATACCCAATGGATTGAATACCGTGGGATTGAAAAGACACGGCTTCACTAAAGAAAGCATTCAAGCGCTTAAAAAAGCGTATAGCTTATTGCATCGCCGTGACAAAAAATGGATTGAAATCCGTACCATTTTAGCGGAATGGTCCGAGAATATTGAAGAAATCAAATTGATTTTAGAGATGATCGATACGACTTCGCGCGGCATTGCACGATCTGAAATGAAGGTTGAATAGGTTACTATTTAATATCGTTTAATATCTGTAGCGCGAGTTGTGCAACTTTGTGCGAAGCCCCACTGCCGCCTAATTTGTCTTTTATGCGAGCTAATTTTATTAGTGTATTCTGTCGATAATTATCTTCTTTGATGAGCCGAATAATTTCCTTGGTGATAGTTTCTGCTTGCGCGGCTTTTTGTAGGAGTTCTAGTGCGACGCTTTCTTCTGCCACCAAATTGCATAAGCCTACAAAAGGAACTTTGACCAATCGTTTTGCTAACCAATAGCTGAAAGCAGATATTTTATAAATGATGACCATGGGAACTTGGTGTAGTGCAATTTCTAGTGTGGCTGTCCCTGACGCGGTGATGGCAGCGTGACACAGAGGCAAGAGATTATAGGTATTTTTTTCAATGACTTGAATGTCGGGTATTAAAAATTTTTGGATATCATGGATCGACAGGCTCGAAGCGAGTGGCAAGATGAACTGTGCTTCGGGGATTTGTTGTCGAATCAACTGAACACTTTTAATAATAATGGGCATCAATTTGTTGATTTCGTTGATCCGGCTACCGGGAAACAATGCAATGAGTGGTTTTTCCGGTGTTAAAGACCATTGTTCATAAACGGTTTGAGGAGGCAGCGTTGGCCGAGCAATATCGATGATTGGGTGACCGACCCAGGTGACTGGAATATTTTCTTTTTGATATAAAGGTTCTTCAAAAGCCAGTAATACGGCTATCCGATCGACGTACCGTTTGATTTTTTTAATACGTCGATATCGCCATGCCCAAATCTGGGGACTGATATAGTACAATACGCGACAGCCGGCGCGTTTTGCATATTTTGCCATACGCAAATTAAATCCGGGGTAATCGATAAAAATCACCAATTCAGGTGGCGCTGTTTTAAATAATTTTTTGAGCCTACGCATGGCAGCTAAAATGCTGCCGAGCTGAGTGAGGATTTCAGAAGCACCTACCACAGCGAGCGAGCGGGCATCGATGAATAGATCGACGCCTGCGGATTGCATATGGGGACCTCCCATGCCGATCAATGTAATGCGTGCGTTCAGGGTCGTGATGGCTTGTGCTAAATGGGCACCCAACAAATCACCAGAAGCTTCGCCGGCCACCAGTAAGACGCGAGGGAAAGCAGTGGTCATCGGGTTGCCGTACTAGTCAGAGGGTATTGTTGGTTGCTGAATTGCACGATGCGGGTGATTTCTAGTGCGGTAGCCAGAGCACGTTTACCCTCTTCGGCTGAGACAATGGGGGGGGTATTGTCGATGATACAACGTAAAAAAGCGTTAATTTGATCTTTCAGTGCATCGCCTTTGTTAACAGTCAAAATTTCACGCGTGATTTCAGGAATTCCCGGGAACATTTCTTGAGTGCCTTTTCGATGTATGGCAATGGTTTTATTATCTAAATCGAGAGCGATATAGCTGTCATGCTGAAAAATACGCAAGCGCCTTTCGGTTTTGAGACTAATTCGGCTAGCAGTGACGTTGGCCACACAGCCGTTAGTGAATTCCAGGCGTGCGTTGGCGAGGTCGGTTTCAGGTGATAAGACGGAAGCTCCGTTCGCTGAAATACGATGGATATCAGCTTTAACCATGGACTGAATGATGTCGATATCATGAATCATCAAATCTAGTACTACACTGACGTCGCTGCCGCGGAGTTTAAAAGGGGCGAGCCTGAGCGACTCGATAAATCGAAGGTGAGACGACAGTAAAGGCTCTACTGATTTGACGGTATTGTTAAATCGTTCCAAGTGGCCGATTTGCAACACGACTTGGTTTTTTCTGGCAGCGGCGATCAAATCATCGGCTTCAGCAAGCGTTGTAGCGATGGGTTTTTCCAATAACACGTGGATGCCATGATTTAAAAAGAATAAGGCGACTTCGTGATGTAAAGGGGTAGGGACGGCAATGCTGACGGCATCGACCATGCCGATCAATGACTGATAATCGATCACAGCCTCTACTCCATGCTGTTGGGCTTGATCATAACAGCGCTGGTGATCGACGTCAGAAACGGCTACCAAGTGAGATGAGGGTAGCTGGGCGAACTTTTCTGCATGAAATTTTCCCAGATAACCCACGCCGACTACAGCAGTTTTAAGCTTTGACATGTGGATTGTCAGATCTCTACTATGGGACAGGAAGTATCAATCATAGTGGTATTGATGGGGTGAATCAATGACATCAACTGATCGCGATTGGATGTTGCAGGCGTTATTGCTGGCCGAACGGGCAGCAGAGGAGCAAGAAGTGCCAGTAGGCGCTGTTTTAGTGGCTCAAAACAGAGTTCTCGGGCAAGGTTGGAATCAACCGATTAAAAAACAAGACCCTACCGCTCATGCGGAGATCATCGCCTTGCGAGAGGGGGCGAAGCACCTGGGCAACTACCGACTACCAGGGACTACTTTGTATGTCACATTGGAGCCTTGTGCGATGTGTGTGGGGGCGATGTTGCAGGCACGCATTCAGCGTCTGGTATTCGCTGCTTTAGACTCCCGAGCGGGGGCTGTGTGTAGTATGTTTCGGCTTTTGGATGAGGAGCGCCTCAATCATCGCATTCTCTGGGAGGAAGGATTACTGTCAGAGCGTTCGATAGCCTTGCTGCAAACTTTTTTTCAAGCACGACGGCGATAATAAGAATTTGTTAAGCCAACTAGATTACACTGCAAGACATAATGGCTGTGGAGGATAATGGGCGATCCTATACAGGGTACTGATTATTCATACGTCCTATGTCCACTCAGTGAATGAAAGGTTCAATCATGCGGCAAGAAGATGCTATTGGTACTATCGATCCAGCAAACCGAGCAAGACTCCTGTGGAAATTGAAAGAAATTAATATCCAAGAGGGTGTTTTAAATTTAACCCGAGCATTTAATGAAGTTACTGTTTCCTCAAAAGCGATAGAAAAAGTTTTAAATGAATTTCATGAGCGGATGATAGTGAAAAAAGGAGCTAGCACTACTGATTTACAGATAGCCTTTGTTCAATGGGTATTTGATTTTCTGAGCGCGGCGGTAGGCTGTTTTTTCGAAGAGTCTGATAACGCTCTTTATCTTCCGAGTTGGTTTCAATCCGTTTTGGAAGAAACGGCTTCTGTTAAGTTTAATGATCTTTTGGAAGAGCGAAAAAAGATCTTAGCAACACTATCATTTTCTGCTTATTGCCAATCTCCGGGTTATTTTATTACGGAATTGGTTAATGAAGAGAATAATAAAGAGCGTATGGAATTATTGAGTGGTCTAGTTAGATATATACATAGAATTCAGCAAGTTAATAGTTTTGATGAAGTAGAATCTATTTTTAATCTATTTTTGAAAAATGAATCACCACAAGTGTTTGATCAATTTTACGAACAATATGTGGAATGGATGGATACTGATCCCGTGGTGAAAAATTTTTCTGCTTCTGATTTAGAAGAAGGGTGCATGTCTATTGTTTCGCATATTCGAGAAGCAATAATTTCTTTAAAACGTAATGGCATGTGGCATGCTGTTCTGGAGATAGATGCAGTGTTAAATACAACGCTGGCATCACTGCGAGCGGGAGTGTATAACAATTTTATTGGGGCTCGGGAAGTTTTAATTTGTTTATTACCTGTTATAAACCAGTATGATGATGAAGAGATTTTTTCAAAAATTCTTGAAATAGCCTATACGCAAAAATGGGTTACTGCCGCTGGATATTCTTATACAAGGATGCTCAATGTAAGTGGATTAGAAAAAAATGTGGTGCTATGCGATCTTCATTTTGACAATGAAACATGCTTGATATTAGTGAAGGATCAGGACAAGAAATTGGAGCCTTTTGTGTCTATGGTAGAAGATTGTAAAAATGCAGGATATAAGAACTATCAAAAGTATTGTTTTATAAAATTAGCCAGGGCTACTTTATGGGAACCTATCGAAAGGGAGAAAAGTGCTCAAAAAAAAGAAATAGAGAGATTACTCTCTTTATCAGATGAAGGCACTATTTCTCAAAGATCGCAATATTTTTTTAGGGCAATTCAATATATAGTATTTTTACGTCGTGAAAAGAAGCAATTATTGTTTGGTATCAATGACAAAGCATTATATTTTTTAATCAATCAGGCTCTTCAGGCAGCGGCATTGCATGATACAGAAGCGAACCATTTATGTCAGAAAGCCTATGCTAATGGTGTAGCACCGATTAAAGCCATTGAAACGAGTTTGCTTCAAGATATTGATTTGAGCAATTCCTATAAACTTTATATGGCTAGGGCGGATTTGATGGATTGGGTGGGTCAATTAGTCAATGATGCAGAGAAAAATAAGATAAGAGAATTGTTATATTCGGGTGATAAAGGTAGTGGTGATGAAAGCATCAGAAAAACAGCGCGAAATTTATTGACCGCCATTAGATATTTCATATGTTTGCTTGACAGTCAAAAGATAAGGTTGCCCTTCGAACTGAATACAACGAAATTATCCTTACTGATCATTCGTGCTTTTCAGGCAGTAGTCCCTTATTATCCTGAAGTAGAGAAAGACGAACTCTATCAACTTTATACTGTCAGAGAGGATTTAAGAAAACGGCTACCTAACTATTTATGTCAAAACGAAGCCAAGGATAAAATGACTGTATTTCTCACTTCAGGAGAAACGGGTACCGAAATAGCCAGTCGTTTATTTGGCGCTATCGAATATTTAATACATTTATGGGATATAGAATCGTCAGAAATATTATTTGGGCCAGGTGGGGTTAAATTAGCTGGACTGATCATTCGAGCTATTCAAGCGGCAGCTTTTTACGATTCTGTGAGTGCAGAAAAATACGAACCTCGCAATCTTAAAGCAGACTTTCTGAGAAAAATCGATCAATTGGAAAAAAGTCCAGAAAGAGAAACGATGCAAACGCTATTGAATCTAGTAGGAACGGAAAAAGAAAGTATGCGCAATTTTGTCATGGCGGCTCGGTATTGTAAAAATTTAACAGCCTACCCAGGGACACTATTTAAATTGCAAAAAGCAGGTATTGAGCCAAATGAGATTAGTCGAGCCCAGCAAGTGGCAGAACTTTATTTGCTTTCTATTTGTCCAGAACTTGGTCAGGAAAGTGGCAGTACTCCCAGCGGCGATATGTCTATCGACACTCTTAGTGCTTAGTTGTTATTGTTATCGCAATACATCGCCAGCGTATTTTTTTTACTTCAATTAAGTGTTGACAACTTAGCATCAACTTCTTTAAAGTACAAAAGTTGCTCACTGCTTTTCGTTAAAAAAGGTATCTTTCACTATGCGGCCATCGGAGGCTTTACAGTTTTCTGAGCCAACAGGAGTATTCACTATGATCATGCGCATTTCTGCCGGGGAGCAAGTTCCCACTGACTTCAACGTCATCATCGAAATTCCGACGGATGGAGGGGCTATTAAATATGAAGTGGATAAAACAACAGGCCTATTGAGCGTTGATCGATTTATGCCAACCGCCATGCGTTATCCTTGTAATTATGGATATGTCCCCAGCACATTAGCGGAGGACGGGGATCCAGTCGATGTCTTGGTGATGACGCCTCATCCGGTCTGTCCAGGGAGCTTGTTGCGCGCTCGTCCTTTGGGATTACTGCGCATGACAGATGAAGCGGGAGCTGACAGCAAAATTCTCGCCGTGCCGATCGTCAAAGCCTGTCGTCAAATGGCGGATATTCAATCTTTAGGGCAAGTGTCCAAAGTATTGTTAGAGACGATCGTACATTTCTTTCAACATTATAAAGATTTAGAGCCCAACAAATGGGTTAAAATCCAGGGATGGGAAGATCAAGCCGCCGCTGAAAAAGAATTGATGAGCAGCGTGCATCGTTATTCTGCACAAAATGAAGTAACTGTAAAATAATCCTATGGCAGATGATTATCTTCCATTTTTTTCGAAACCGTTGCCAGAACGTTCCCCTTTACGAGCTGCATTAGATGTCGCTTATTACAGAGATGAAGCCGAATGCGTGCGTGATTTGTTGAATGTGTTGGCTTTTACTCCGGAATTAGAAAACAAAATTCATCAACGTGCTTTACAATTAGTCACCGCTGTTCGTGCAGAACAAAAAAAACTGAGCGGCGTTGAAGCGCTCATGGTGTATTATGATTTATCCACAGAAGAAGGTGTTTTATTGATGTGTTTAGCGGAAGCGTTATTACGCGTTCCGGATAAACAGACAGAAAAATTATTAATTCGCGATAAATTGACAAGCGCAAGTTGGGATATGCACATTGGAGCGAGCGAATCTTCTTTTGTCAATAGAACAACGTGGGGATTGGCGCTTTCTGGGAAAATATTGAAAAAATCAGAAGAAGGATATTTTAAATCCATTTGGATGGGATGGTTGCGTCGTTCGAGTGAACCCGTCATTCGCAAAGCAGTTCGTGAAGCGATGAAAATGTTGAGTGAAAATTTTATTCTGGGAAGAACCATCGAAGAAGCTTTGCAACATTCGCGTGCAGGACAAGAGCAGGGTTATCGCTATTCTTATGATATGTTGGGAGAAGTGGCTTGTACTCAGGAAGACGCAGATCGTTATTATCAATTATATTATTCAGCGATTAGTGCATTGAGTGAAGATTCGGCTTCCGTCTCTTCGGATGTCATTGCAAGGCCCAGTATTTCTGTTAAATTGACGGCATTACATCCGCGCTGTGAATATACCCAACAAGAATGGGTGGCACCCTTTTTAATAGAACGCATGAAAACACTGGTGTTGCATGCCAAAGCCCATGGTGTGGCTGTGACGATAGATGCTGAAGAAGCCGATCGTTTGGATCTGCTGTTAGATGTGTTTGCTGCGCTATATGCCGACCCCGATTTGCAGGGATGGGAAGGATTAGGATTGGCAGTGCAGGCGTATCAGAAACGTGCGTGGCCATTGATTCAATGGTTGATTACCTTAGCACGGCAAACAGGACGACGCATTCCTGTTCGCTTGGTGAAAGGCGCTTATTGGGATACAGAAATTAAAATAGCACAGATGGGTGGATTGGATGGCTATCCCGTCTTTACACGAAAAATCAATACCGATATTTCTTATCTGGCTTGTGCCAAAACATTATTGGCAGCATCAGATGCTATTTATTTACAGCTGGCCACACACAATGCTTATACTGTGGCGGCCATATTAGAAATGGTAGATAATTCCCCCGCTATTCAGCAATTTGAATTTCAGTGCTTGCAGGGAATGGGTAAAGCGTTGCACGATTATATCGTCGATAAGAATAAACTCCATTTGCCGTGTCGTATTTACGCTCCTGTCGGTAGTTATGAAGATCTGTTGCCTTATTTAGTACGCCGATTATTGGAAAATGGCGCGAACAGTTCGTTTATCAATCAAATGGCGGATAAAAAAATTCCGATAGAAAAGTTGGTCAGCTCTCCAATAGCGGCACTGCGTCAGATGGATACCATTGCCAATCCTCACATTCCGTTGCCGCGAGATATTTTTGCGGGTCAACGGCTCAATTCGCGTGGGTTGGATTTCAGTAATCTCAGTGAATTAAAATCGTTAGCGGATACTATGCAAAAAACGGCGAAAACCGTGTGGCAAGCTGCGCCATTTCATCGTGAAATTCACACGGGACGTCCTGTTTTAAATCCCGCTGATCATCGCGATCAGGTGGGCATTGTGGAAGAGGCGACTCCAGCAGATGCAGAAACAGCCATAAACCGTGCTGAAAACGCGTGGGTGGAGTGGAATGAACGTGGTATGAGTGCGCGTGCAACGTTATTAAAAAAAGTAGCTGATTTGCTTGAGAAACGTTATGTTGAATTATTGCCTATTGTTGTTCGCGAAGCAGGAAAAACATTACCCAATGCGCTGTCTGAAGTACGGGAAGCCATCGATTTTTGTCGTTATTATGCTGACATCGCAGAAACTCAATTGATAGATCAATCTTTACCGGGCTATACGGGTGAAACCAACGTGTTGCGCATGTCAGGTCGGGGTATTGTTTTGTGCGTCAGCCCTTGGAATTTTCCTGTCGCTATTTTTACGGGACAAGTAGCCGCTGCGTTGGTAACGGGTAATGTTGTGATTGCTAAGCCAGCGAGACAAACATCCTTGACGGCTGCATGGATGGTGCGGTTATTTTATGAAGCAGGTATCTCGGAAAACGTGTTGCAACTACTGCCGGGATCCAGTGCCGTGATTGCTGATACTTTACTGCAGCATCCCCGATTAAGCGGCGTTTTATTGACGGGTTCAGGCACTACGGCGCACGCTATTCAACAAGCACTGGCAAAACGAGAGGGTCCTCTTATTCCTTTGGTGGCAGAAACGGGTGGTGTAAATGCTATGATTGCCGATTCCACAGCGTTACCTCAACAATTGGTGCGCGATGTGATTATTTCGGCGTTCGACAGCAGCGGTCAGCGTTGTTCTGCGTTACGCGTGTTATTTCTTCAAGAAGATATTGCAGAAACGGTCATTCGATTATTAGCAGGTGCCATGGCTCAAATTCGCATCGGTAATCCGATGCAGTTATCGACAGACGTGGGGCCTGTGATTGATCCGGAAGCACATGCAACATTACTTGCGCATCAACATCGCATGCAGCGAGAAGCCAAGCTGATTTATCAAGTGCCGTTGCCGAGCGACACTCAATTCGGAACCTTCATCGTGCCACAAGCCTATGAATTACCAGATGTGCGGGGATTACAGCAAGAAGTATTTGGGCCTATTTTGCACGTCGTGCGGTATCAGCGGGAAACGTTGGATCGAGTGATCGATGACATTAATGCATTGGGTTATGGATTAACGTTTGGAATACAAAGCCGCATTGATACTACGATAGACCATATTCAGCGGCGGATTAAGGCAGGCAATATTTACGTCAACCGAAACATGATAGGGGCCGTGGTGGGAGTGCAACCTTTTGGGGGTAGTTGGTTATCGGGGACAGGCCCCAAGGCGGGAGGGCCTCATTATTTGTTGCGATGGTGTACTGAAAGCACGATGACCATCAATACCACAGCAGCAGGGGGCAATGCCACATTGATGGTGGAAGCTAACTGATGATGTTCTATCCTTGCAAGCCTCGTGCTTTGCGGGATATAGCAATTCCTGTTAAAATGCCCCTATTGTTGATGAGGTTGAGAAAAATCCTATCGGAGAAAAAAATATGAAAAAAAAGCAAGTGTGTTGGATGGGGGTGTTGTTGTGTCTCAGTACAGTAGCAGTGGCAGCCGATGCGCCATTAACGACCTATCAAGATCAATTAAGTTATTCGATGGGAATCATGACAGGACGGGCTTTTAAATCCCATGGTGTGACAGTCAACACCGCTATTTTTGCGAAGGGATTAAACGATGGCCTTACGGGTCGTTCGCCTGCACTTTCAGAAGAGCAAATTCGCAATACTTTACTGGAATTCCAAAAAAAATCTATGCAGCAAATGAAAGCACAAATGAAAACAATGGCAGAACAAAATAAAAAATCAGAACAAGCCTTTTTTGCCACGAATGCAAAAAACCCCGAAGTAAAAACGACGGCCAGTGGATTGCAATATACAATCCTGCAAGCAGGGCAAGGAGCGAGTCCGACAATCAACGATACCGTGACAGTGAATTACGAAGGAAAATTATTGAACGGCACCGTGTTTGATAGCTCTTATCAGCGTGGCGAACCCACGCAATTTCCTGTCAAAGACGTCATTAAAGGGTGGCAAGAAGCGCTGATGATGATGCAACCTGGTGCCACGTGGGAGGTTTATGTACCTGCCAAATTGGGTTATGGCGATCAAGGAGCCCCAGGAGTTGTTGGACCTAGCGAAGCACTTATTTTTAAAATCAATTTAATTTCAGTGCAACCGTCGACGGGGCCTTCAGCCACCGAACAAAAAGCGAGTACTGTGTCTAGCCAAAAAGATAATAAAAAATAATTAAAATCGAGAAAGCACATTGCGATGTTGTTTTTGACAGGTGCGGAAGTTAATACGGTTTTCCGTGCGCAACAAATATTGGTTCGATTACGGGCCCGATTTTCTGGCGCTCAGACTGTTCGCAGTACCTACGGTTATTTTGTGGAAACAGCACGTGCATTGACGAACAAACACGCACAGTCACTGCAACGATTACTGTCTGCTACGTTTACCGAATTACCCCATTCCAACGCCACGTTATCTGCATGGATTGTGCCGCGTAGAGGGAGCTTGTCGCCTTGGTCTAGCAAGGCAACCGATATTGCCCACGTCTGTGGGCTGACCATGGTTTCGCGTATTGAGCGGGGTATTTATCACGAAATACAGGTGACTCATCCAGCCTGGGATGATCGTATCGTCGAATCTTTGTGGCGTGAACTATATGATCCAATGACTCAATCCATCGTCGTCGACGAACAGGAATTATCGCAGTTATTTCGACATGCTTCACCCTCCTCATTTACAACGATCGACATTTTAAATCAAGGCATCAGTGCGCTAACGCATGCCAATCAAACTTTAGGTTTGGCGCTTCACGAAGATGATATGCATTATTGGCAGCAATATTTCCAAAAAATAGGGCGCAATCCCAGTGATGCTGAATTGATGATGTTTGCTCAAGTGAATTCCGAACATTGTCGGCACAAATTATTCAATGCACATTGGACTCTGAATGGTAAACCTGAACGCGATTCATTATTTGCCATGATACGACACACACATGCAGTACACCCTCAGCAGGTTTGGGTGGCTTACCAAGATAACGCAGCGGTTTTACGCGGTTCAATGGCTCATTCGTTTTTAGTCCATCCCACTACTCGAGTTTATCAAGAAATCAAAGAACGTTCTGCCATCGTATTTAAGGTAGAAACGCACAATCATCCCACCGCCATTTCACCTCATCCAGGCGCTGCGACGGGTAGCGGTGGTGAAATGCGTGATGAAATGGCCACGGGTCGTGGGGCACGTACCAAAGCTGGGTTAACGGGTTTTTCTGTATCTCATTTGCATATTCCGAATTTTTTACAGCCATGGGAAGAAAATACTCTAGGTAAGCCCGCTCATTTGGCATCAGCCCTGGATATCATGTTGGAAGCCCCCATTGGGGCGGCCGCTTATAATAATGAATTTGGCCGTCCTAGCCTCAGTGGTTATTTTCGCACGTTAGAAATGCCTGTGGATGAATCGCACGATACTTACCGTGGTTATCACAAGCCCATCATGTTGGCGGGTGGGATTGGTTCTATGAGCGAAGTAGGTATTCATAAAAAATCTATTCCTGACGGCGCTGTATTGGTGGTGTTGGGAGGGCCTGGCATGCGAATCGGTTTGGGAGGAGGGTCGGCTTCATCGCGCAGCAGTGCAGAGCAAAATGAATTTTTAGATTTTGCTTCTGTGCAACGTGCTAATCCTGAAATGCAGCGGCGTGTACAAGAGGTGATGAATGCTTGTTTGGCGCTCGGTAAACAAAATCCCATTTTGAGTGTCCATGACGTAGGTGCGGGCGGATTGTCGAATGCATTGCCTGAAATGGTGTACGCGAGTAAAAAAGGGGCGCGCATTGATTTACGTGCTATTCCGATTGCGGAATCGGATATGAGCCCTTTAGAGATTTGGTGTAATGAGTCCCAAGAACGATTGGTATTGGCGGTTAAAGCGCAGTCACTGCCATTGTTGCAAATGATGGCTTTGCGTGAACGCTGTCCTTTAGCTGTGTTGGGTGAAGCAACATCCCAAGAACAATTGGTAGTAGTCGATGATCGATTTCACAATTATCCTGTAGATGTACCTTTATCAGTGTTATTAGGAAAACAACCGCCGTTACATCGTCAGGATCAACGCGCGAAGCGACCGGAAAAAGCGTTGGATACGCGAGATGTTACTTTAACAGAAACTATTCGCCGAGTATTGCAATACCCTTGTGTGGCAGACAAAAGTTTTTTAATCACCATTGGTGACCGGACGGTGGGTGGTTTAGTGGCACGTGATCAAATGGTAGGGCCGTGGCAAGTACCGGTGGCAGATGTGGCAGTGACTTGTGCGGATTTTCGTGGATTCATGGGGGAAGCTTTTGCGATCGGTGAACGTTCGCCGATAGCGTTATTACAACCCGCTGCTGCAGCACGCATGGCAGTGGGAGAGGCAGTGACTAATTTGGTTGCAGCGACTATTGAGGATATTTCACGCATTGCTTTATCAGCCAATTGGATGGCTGCTGCTGATTATCCTGGCGAAGCAGTGGGGTTGTACGAAGCAGTACAAGCTGTGAGCCAAACTTTGTGTCCTGCGTTGGGCATTGCCATTCCCGTGGGTAAAGATTCATTGTCTATGCAAGTGGTTTGGGAGGAACAAGGGCAAACCAAGCGCGTTATTTCTCCCTTATCTCTCGTGGTGACTGCAGCAGCGCCTGTGCATGACGTGCGAACCACACTCACGCCACAATTGCAGGTCGGTTTAAGCAAAACTCAGCTTATTTTAATTGATTTGGGGCGGGGGGCTCAGCGTTTGGGCGCTTCGGTATTTGCACAAGTGTATGGTGTGTTAGGTGAGAGCCCTCCCGATTTGGCAGATCCTTTATTATTGCGTCATTTTTTTCAAGCGATTCAGCAACTTCGTCATGATTCTTTGTTATTGGCCTATCACGATCGTTCGGACGGTGGTTTATTGGTGACGTTATGTGAAATGGCATTTGCAGGACGTACAGGAATTACTGTGCAAATAGAAAAAAAAGATGACCCCATCGCTGCGTTGTTTTCTGAAGAATTGGGTGCGGTGATACAAGTCGCTACCGAACATGTGGAGCTTGTTTTTCGTATTTTAGAGGATCACGAATTAAGAGACTGTAGCCATATCATCGGCAGTTTGAATGATACTGATGAAATCGTTTTTCAACAGGATGGTCGGTGTCTTTATCGTGCCAAGCGCGCTCAATTACACCATGTATGGTCGGAGATGAGTTTTCGATTGCGCGTGTTACGCGACCATACAGTGTGTGCAGAAGAAGAATGGAATCAATTATTAGCACCACACAATCCAGGATTAGATGTCGAACTCTCTTTTGATGTGAATGAAAATAGAGCGGCCCCCTATATCCAAGTACTACAGCGCCCTACCGTCGCTATTTTACGAGAACAAGGGGTGAATGGGCACGTGGAGATGGCGGCGGCATTTCATCAAGCGGGATTTGACAGCGTTGATGTGCATATGAGTGATTTATTGAGTGGTACAGTAAAATTAAAATCATTTACCGGTTTGGTGGCTTGTGGTGGTTTTTCTTACGGTGACGTATTAGGGGCAGGATATGGCTGGGCACAGTCGATTTTAATGCATCCTCGAGTGCGTGATGAATTTTATGCATTTTTTAATCGTCAAGACCGTTTTGCTTTGGGGGTGTGTAATGGCTGTCAGATGTTTTCGTATCTCAAAGAATTAATACCGGGTGCAGACAATTGGCCCGTGTTTCAACGCAATTGCTCAGAACAATTTGAAGCGCGATTGTCATTGGTGCGCATTCCTGCTTCACCTTCACTGTTTTTCGTAGGCATGGCAGGCAGTGTGCTACCTATTGCGGTGGCGCATGGTGAAGGCCGTGCTGTATTTTCAAATGATCATCCTGTCGCCGCCTTGGAAGCTCAAAAACTTGTGTCGCTGTGTTATGTGGATGTACAACACCGTCCTACCGAAGCTTACCCAGCCAATCCTAATGGGAGTCCTCGAGGTATTACAGGATTAACCAATACAGATGGACGAATTACTTTATTAATGCCTCATCCTGAACGTGTGTTTCGCACTGTGCAGTGTTCTTGGCATCCCCGTGAGTGGCATGAGTACAGCCCTTGGATGCGTTTTTTCCGCAATGCGCGTGTTTGGGTAGGGTAAACGTAGTGAGTCGGAGGGATCTCATTCATCCACAAGGGTTTTGAGCTATCACTGGCAAAATACTGCGAATTTTGATACTATACTATCAAAATACTTAAAAAGAGCCAGAGTAAGCGGGAATGTTGCTGAATCGTTCTATTACCAGTCAAATCTCACAAGGCCTTGAACGCGGTAAAAGCATCTTGTTGCTAGGGCCGAGACAAACAGGTAAAACAACTCTCATTAAAAGCTTGCCACATGATCGCTATCTCAATCTCATGGATAGTGCATTGCGTAGGCACTATGAACAATCGCCATCGCATTTGCTGGGGGAAATCAAAGCGCTGAATCAGTCACTCCATAAGCCACCGTGCGTGATCATCGATGAAGTACAACGGTGCCCTGAGTTGATGGATGTTGTGCAGCTATTAATTGATGAGAAAATTGCACAATTCATGATTACAGGATCATCGGCCCGAAAATTGCGAAGGCACTCGAAGATTAATTTACTTCCTGGCAGGGTCATTGCGCTGACATTAGCGCCCTTACTTCTTGCTGAATTGCCGTATCCTGTTTCTTTAGAAGATCAATTCAATTACGGAACTTTACCCGGTATCGTTTTATTAAAAAATAACGAAGATAAAAATACTGACTTAATGAGTTATACCAGTGTCTATTTAGAAGAGGAAGTGCGCGCCGAAGCATTGGTTCGTGATGTGGGACATTTTTCTCGATTTTTGCAGTTATCTGCTGCAGAGTCGGGGTCCATCACCCATTTTAATCGATTAAGCGAGCATATTGGGATTTCACACACAACGATCAAAGAATATTATCAGATTTTAGAAGATTGTATGATTGCTATTCGCATAGATCCTCTTATTCACGGAGTTCGTAAGCGATTAGTGAAATCTTCTCGTTATATTTATTTTGATTTAGGAGTAAGAAGGGCATGTGCGAAAGAAAATATTGTTTTCGATGAAAAAACATTAGGACATTTGTTTGAACAGTGGGTTACTCTTATCACGGTGTATTGGCAACGCTATTTTGCATCGATGCAGACACTTCGTTTTTGGCGGGATGCCAACGGCCCAGAAGTCGATTTAATCATTCAATCAGATCACGAATGGTTACCTATCGAAGTGAAATGGACGGCTCATCCTACAGCGAAAGATATTCGACATTTGCAGCTTTTTATGCGTGAATATCCTGAAGCTCGACGGGCGGTAGTTGTTTGTCGTGCACCGTTTCGACGAGAAATAGAAAAAAACATTTTAGCCATCCCTTGGCAGGAATGGCCAAAATTTTTAGAAGAAAATATCCTAAAATAAACACCCCGGGTTTACCCGAGGTGTTTTCTTTTATGAATGCCTGCACGAAGCAAGCTCATGATCTGATTCCATTGTTGGGGAGTGACAGGCGTGACGGATAAACGATTGCCTCGGCGTAAAATCACCATATCGGTAAGCAGGGGCTCTAGACGGAGTATGGCGAGTGAAATAGGCACGGCCCACTGTTCGGTGAGTACCACATCGATGCTATACCAACGTGGGTGTTTGAGGGAACTCTTGGCGTCATAATAACGGCTGTGTGGATTACATTGTGAAGGATCAGGGTATCCTGCTGTGACGACGCGAACGATACCCACGATACCTGGAGTGGGACAGTTGGAATGATAGAAAAAAGCCAGATCGTGGACTTTAATTTCATCTCGTAACATGTTGCGGGCTTGATAATTACGTACACCATCCCACACGGTACGTTGATGAGGTGCTTTTGCAAGATCTTGCAAGCTAAATGCGCTGGGTTCTGATTTCAATAGCCAATAGTTCATTCTTTTCAATCTCGATGGAATAGAGATATTAACAGATTCTATTGCATTTTAAAGTGAATTTTGACGGTGAGTATCTTGGGATGATTGAGGAATTGACTAGCTTGAGTGATAGGGTCGATGGCTTGAATTGCACGCAGGGCCGCTTGATCTAAACTGGGATAACCGCTGGAATGCGATACACTGGTGTGTTCGATATGGCCTTTGGGAGTTAATCGAAATTGTACGGAGACATCGCCTCCTTGATGAAGCAATTGAGCATTCAACGGATAACGTTGTTTTTCGTTGATTAAATCGTGAATGAGAATCAGCAAAGCTGATAAGGAACCGCTCTGTACGGTGCGTGCAATGGTTATTTTATCGGATACGGAAGCGTGTGTCGATCGAATGGTGTGTTCATACAATCTTCTTGTCCCTATTTTTTCTGATGAAATAATCGAAAGTGGTGTGTTTGCTATTTGTTTTTTTTGTTTTTTTTGTTCCGTTACGGTGGATAAAAAACCAGGCATCAATGCCAGACGTGCTTGAATAATGGCAGTGCTACCTGAGGGTACTATTTTTTCCGAGAAATGAAAAAATACTGCTGAGAACATTAGCAGATGAAGCAGTAAAGAAATCAGGTAGGCTGTCGTAGTACGCATGGCTAGATGTCAAAAGACAAACGTATCCAGAAATTACGTCCGGCTGCAGGATAGTAAAAAGTTTGCAATGTGGGTGTTTGCAATACTTCAGCATAGTTAATGTATTTTGTATTCGTGATATTGTTGACGGTCAACGTAGCCAGTAGGTGTTTCCATCGATAATTGAAGCTCATGTTGAGTACTGCATAACCGGGTACCAGCGTGCCTTGGTTGGTGATATCCCCTCCTGGAAATCGATTGCCTACTATGATCACTTCTGTGTGCAGGTTGCTGTGTTGGGTAGTGCGATAATCGGTTTGCCAACGCCCTTTATTTAAAGCGACGAAGGGAATACGTTTACCTTGATTAAAGCCTGAACTGAATCGGGCGTTAATGAATGTGTAATCCATTCCCATGCGCCAGCGTGAGGTAATGGGATAGCTGACATAAGCAGTGGTGCCGAGGCGTTCCGTGGGTGGGAGATTTTGGTTGGTGCCGAATAAACCGGATCGTGAGGGCACAAACATAATTTCATTATTCAGCAGTAGATCAAAAAAATCGATACCGACTTTTTTCCCTCGCTGTTGCCAGCGAAAGCCTGTTTCATAAGAGACCCCTGTTTGTGTGTTGAGGGGTGTATTATTGAGAGAAAAGGCATTTTCTTCGGCTTTGGGAAAACGATAGTTGCCCGCACGGCGTGCGTAAATCATCCATTGTGATGTGGGGTTCCATTCCACACCCACATCGGTAATAGCTGCTGTGTTGGTTTTATTATTTTGCGAATTTAAGGTGTCGAGAGAAACACGGGATTGCGCTGTTCGACCGCCCACACTCCATCGTGTGTGAGATAATAATGGCATGGTAAACTGCGTGAACAGCGCCCATTTATTTTGTTGAGATTGATTATCAAAACCAGCGCCATGTAATTGGTATTGTGAGCCTTGTAATAGCATGCCTGTTTGATTTTGTACTGTGGTGTGCCGGATATTCCCTGTGCTGGAGAGCTGGGGAGACCATTCCAATAAATAGCGATTTTCTGAAAATGGTGATGTCAGCACACCGGCACCTTGCATCGTTTGTACGATGGCTCCTTGTTGCAGCACACTATGTTCATTGAGTATTTGATTCCACTGCAGAATAGCGTCGTTGTGTTGTTGATCGTCGAAATCTGTATTGTTTTGCGCTTGGCGGCGATTTTGCGCTAATTGTTCGGCTGATAAAGCACCGGGATATTGCAGATTGTTTTGTAAATAATGATAACGTAACGAAAAAGATCCGCTATTGTATTGATCCTGCAAGCTGATTTGCGCATTATTTTTTTCTTCGTTATTATGTTCGCGATAATTATGCGTTTGTAAATGTGTTGCCCCTGCGCGTAACGCTAAGCCATTATTCCATCGGCGAGTCACATCGGCATCGTATTGTTGCAGTCCATAACTTCCGCCCGTCACATCGATTTGCACATTATTTTTTTTAGGCGTTTGAGTGACGATGTCAATGACGCCACCTACGGCTTGATCGCCGTACAGTACCCCCGCACTGCCAGAGAGTATCGTGATATGATCGATTTCGTGCAACGGAATCGCATTCATCAAAATAGGACTGATATCGGGGTTGGTGATGGGCAGGCCATTAATTAAAATAAGCACGTTGTCTGCCGCATTGTCACCGAAGCCTCGGATGCTAGGAACAGCCATGCTTTCGTAAAATTGTTGTAGCTGGACGTTGCTCTGACCGTTCAATACTTCGCTGACAGTGCGAACGCCACGGTATCGTATTTGTTGTTGAGTAATGGTCTCTGTGGATAAAGTAAGTGTTTGTGCTAATGAAAAAGGTTCGTTAGTGACGGTCACATCCGGCACGTTGTCTGCCAAGCTATCTAAATAGAGCGCGAGATAAGTCGTGAACAGAGAAAAAGATAAATAGCGGATGTATCGCATAGATTAACTGGGATTCCACAAGGATTCGGGGATAGATAATTGTTGGTTGAGATAACGTGCACTGACAAATAACCAGTCGCTTAAACGATTTAAATAAGCGATGGCCAGATTGAGTGAGGATTCGTGGACCGCTAAACGGACGAGTGCCCTTTCTGCCCGGCGGCAGACGGCACGTGCTAAATAACATTGTGCTGCTACTTCGCTTCCGCCTGGTAGTACAAAAGAACAAAGTGACGGTAAAGTGTGATTCATCATATCCATTTCTTGCTCCAGTTGGGTGATTTGGGGTAATCCTACCGAAGGAGATTTTTTTTGATTGTCGATGCGAGTGTAGGAAAGATACGCACCTAAATTAAATAGCTCATGTTGGATACGAGATAAACGAGCGATGAGGGAATCATGATGATGCTTTATGAGTAAGGCACAGATAATACCCAGCGATGAATTAAGCTCGTCCACCTCACCCAGAGCGTCCACTCGATCATCGGCTTTGCTTACTTTTTTCTGATCGCTGAGTGCGGTATATCCCCCATCGCCTTGGCGGGTGTAGACTTTGGTGATAGTTACCATGATTCGTGAGTGATGGGTTTATCAGTGAACAGATATTTTTTAAGTTCTTTATCGAAAGTGGAATCGTGTCGACGAATCCACTCGAGTACCATAGCAGCGTGTTCTTTTTCTTCGTCTCGATTGTGGGCGAGGATAGCGCGGAGTGCATCGTCTTGACAAACGTCGATGCGTTGTTGATACCAATCAATGGCTTCAAGTTCTTCCATCAAAGAAATAATTGCGCGGTGTTTATCGCGTGTTTCTTCGGTTAATTCCGTTATGGGTTCGTGATAGCCTTCGTGTGACATGATATTTTCTCCTTGATTGATTGTTGTAAAATAGGACACAGCGAAAAGGCGCAGTTCAAGGGCGCAGCATGCTGCGCCCCTACGCCCCTACAGTCCTACGCCTCTTTTTCTAAAACGTCGATCAATATTTTTAAAAATCGTGCCGCTTCTCCTCCGGTGACTGCGCGGTGATCGACGGTGACTGATAAAGGTAATACCGGGCAAATCACGGGTTGCCCATGTTCTGGCACTACTTCTTCTCGCCATTTGCCCACACCGAGGATGGCGACCATCGGTGGAATAATAATCGGTGTGGCGTAGCGCCCGGCGAGGGTACCAAAATTAGATAAAATCAGTGTGGCACCATGGAGATCACTCTGAGGAATGCGTCGCTCTTTGGCTTGCTGTTTAAAACGATCGATGGTTGTGCGTAGATCCGAATCGCTTTGTTGGGTAATATTTTTTATCACAGGAACGTAAAGTCCGTGTGGCGTATCTACTGCGATACCCAAATTAACTGTATTTTGTCGTTGAAGTGCCATTTTTTGAGAATCAAAATAGGCGTTAATAGAGGGAACGGTTTCACACGCAGTTTGTATGGCGCGAATAAGACGCAAAGTAATGTCTTTTTCTTTTTTCAATCCGCGCCAGCGAACGTCATCTACCAAGGTAACGGGCACTACTTGCCGGTGGGATTCGGCCATGCTGTTCACCATGGCGCGTTGCACACCTTCCACCGGGGTCCAAGTGTCTTTTTGTGCGAGCGCGTGTTTGAGGTCTTTTGCGGTGATCGTTTCTCCCGATGGAGTAATTTGCGTTAAATCCACTCCCCATTCTTTGGCTAATTGGCGAATGGCGGGTGTGGCTTTAACGCGTTTTTCTGCGGTGGCCTCAGCCTTTGACATTCCATGGGCAGTTTCTTTGAGAACCGTTTTACCCTCTTCAATTGCACCGACTACAGTGCCTGCGTCTTTTGAGTCTTCAGCAGTACTTTCGCCCACAAAACCAATGAGTGGTTGACCTGTTTCAATGGTATCACCCGGTTGGCCGAATAATTTTTCAATTTTACCGTCATAGGGTGATGGCACATCCACTAGTGCTTTGGCGGTTTCCATGGCAACTAAGGGTTGATCTGTTTTTACTTCGTCCCCTATTTTAATGTACCATTCGCGAATCACCGCATCGGGTAGACCTTCGCCTAAGTCAGGTAATTTAAATAGTTTCATGTAAACTCCATGAGTTTTTCTACACTGTGAATAATACGTTCTGGGCTTGGGATATAGTATTTTTCCAGTTGATAATAGGGCATGACGGTGTCATAACCTGTCACACGCTGAACGGGTGCCAATAATGACAACAGTCCATGCTCAGATATCTCGGCGGCAATGTCTGCACCGACTCCGCCTGTACGCGGCGCTTCGTGAATGATCACGGCACGCCCAGTTTTTTCCACGGAGTGTAAAATAGTTTCTCGATCGAAGGGTTTGATGGTAGCGACATCGATAACTTCAGCGTGAATATCCTGTCTTGCTAATTGTTCTGCAGCTTCTAGCGTTTCTTTAATCATGGCACCCCAGGTAATCAACGTCACATCATTGCCTTCGCGTAATATAAAACAGCGATCTAATGGGAGTGCTTGGCCATCATCGGGGACGTCTTGTTTGACCCAGCGATAAATGCGCTTGGGTTCTAGAAAAATAACAGGGTCAGGATCCCGAATAGAAGCCAACAATAAACCATAAGCGCGTGCAGGAGAGGAAGGAATGACAACACGCACGCCGGGAATGTGTGCAAATAACGCTTCTGTGCTTTCAGAATGATGTTCGGGTGCCCGAATACCGCCCCCGAAAGGTGCACGATAAACGATGGGACAATGCAAGCGCCCGCGTGTTCGATTGCGCATGCGTGCAGCATGGCTGATGATTTGATCGAACCCTGAATAAATAAATCCCATGAATTGAAATTCTGCGATGGGCTTTAATCCTTGAGTAGCCATACCCACGGCGATGCCTGCGATCATCGACTCAGCCAGTGGAGTGTCGATGACTCGATGGGGCCCGAATTTTTCTAATAGACCTTCTGTGGTACGAAATACGCCTCCATTTTTGGCGATATCTTCTCCGAAAACAATGACGCTGTCATCGCGTTGCATTTCGTAAGCGATGGCTTGGCTTACTGCTCGCGCCAAGGTGATTTCAGGCATGATGTTTTACCTCATCGCGTTGATATTGCAAAGAGGAAGGCCAACTGGCATACATATAATCGAACATGTCTGTAGGTTGAGGCGGAGAAGCGCTCAAAAATTCTTGTACGATGTGATCCACTTTCTTTGATAATTCTTGTTGTAATAGGGCTTCTTTTTCGCGAGACCATAATCCTTGCGATTCAAGATAAAATCCCAAACGCGCGATAGGTTCCCTGTCCCAAGCTGCTTTTAATTCTTCAGGAGGTACGTAACGCTTGGCATCATCAGCTGTCGTGTGATCGCACAAGCGATAGGTAATCGCTTCAATTAATGTAGGGCCACCACCCGTACGCGCTTTTTCGAGCGCTGCTGCTACGGCGAAACGCACAGCGATGACGTCGTTACCGTCTACTTGCATGCCTTGAAATCCTCCCGCAATGGCTTTTTGTGCGAGCGTTTGACAGCAAGTTTGTTGTTGGCAAGAAACAGAAATAGCCCATTGATTGTTGTTGATGACAAATACGACAGGCAGTTTCCATTCACCCGCGAGGTTAATGGCTTCATAAAAATCGCCTTTAGAAGTACCTCCATCGCCGCAGATGGTCAAGACAGCGCGTTTTTGCTGCCGATATTGAATAGCATAAGCCACACCCGCGGCATGTAGTAATTGTCCTGCAATGGGAACGCAATTGGGGAAATCGTTGGCGGCGACAGGATTGGTATAATAACTGCCTCGCTCATCGCCTCCCCAGTAAGCTAGAAATTCTGATAGTTTTATTCCACGCAACAACAAAGCTGCTTGATCACGATAATACGGGCAGAAAACATCTTCAGGTTGGAGTGCATGCCCCATGCCCACTCCTACCGCCTCTTGCCCTCGCGCAGCAGGGTAAGTACCTAGCTTGCCGGTACGTTGCAAATTAATCGCTTTGTTGTCGAAATGGCGTACCAACGCCATTTGTTGGTAAAGATAAATTAAATTATCAGGTGTGGCGAATTCTGGAAATGCTTGTGTGGCTTCATGATTTTCATTGAGGAATTGAAGAAATTCCACTTCAAAATGGAGGATTTTTTTGGTTTTGACAGTCATTTGCATCTCACTAACAAGTCATTTTCTTGGGATAATTTTTCACGGGCGATGAGTTCAGCCATATCAGCGGTCGGTTTGTTGGTTTGATGAGCGCGCTCAAATAGATTGAGCAAGCGATCATACAGCTGTTCGATACATGGATCAGCTTTACTGGCATCATGATAATCATAGAGGGCTGCGGCTTGAATCAAGCCTCCGGCGTTGATCACAAAATCCGGTGCATACAATATTCCTTTTTTATGCGCCAGTTCGCCGTATTTACGGTGAGCCAATTGGTTGTTGGCAGCACCCGCGATAATTGATGCTTTAAGGCGATGCAACGTATCGAGGTTGATGGTTCCACCGATAGCACAGGGTGCAAAAATATCACATGGCACATCGTAAATGGTTTCCAACGGCACGATGTGCGCGCGAAATTCTTCGACAAACCGACGTGCAGTTTCGGGTTTGACGTCAGTGATCGTGATTTGAACCCCCAGTGCATATAATTCTCGAGCGAGATAATAAGCCACTTTACCCGCTCCCTGAATCGCAATGCGAAGACCTTCTAAATGATCACGCTTCATTTTAAATTGTACCGCAGCTTGAATTCCGCGACACACGCCTCGAGCAGTATAAGGAGAAGGGTCAGATTGAGCCGGATCGATGCCCGCAGCGCCGACGACGTAAGGGGTATATTCAGCAATCTTGTCCATGTCGTGCGTAGTAGTTCCCAAATCGGTGGCAACGACATAGCGACCGTTCATTTCGTGTACAAATTTACCGAAAGCTTGGAATAAAGCTTCGCGGTTTTTTACTACTGTGGGCTTTAGGATCACAGCTTTAGCACCACCATGTGGTAAATCAACAGCAGCAGCCTTGAGTGTCATCATGTACGAAAGCCGTAAGGCATCTTTCATGGCTAATTCGTTGCTTTCATAGTGATAGAGACGACAACCGCCGATAGCAGGCCCTCGTTTTGTGCTATGGATGGCGATAATGGCGTGTAGTTCTACCGTAGGATCGATTTTAATATGAACATCGCCAAAACCCAGCATCTGCGCGTACCGCATCAGTGCTTCGTAGCGAGGAGATAGTGTTTGTTTAGGCACAGAATGAGACCCTTATGTACCTGCGTAAGGTGAGCGTATGGTATCAGGGATTTGATGAATATGTAAGAGTTGAAAGTATAAGACAGGAGTTTCGCACCGGAGTGAAACTCCTGTCAGAGTGAAAGCAGGAGAAACGGTGTAATGTTGTGGTAACATCAGCGAGATGACTGTGTCACTCAAATTACCTTTGT
>Ga0155612_154_pt1 | contig 37730 bp, 29 predicted proteins | sample RifCSPhighO2_12_FD_107269 | JGI IMG/M metagenome (GOLD analysis project Ga0155612, IMG submission 107269) | Coxiella sp. RIFCSPHIGHO2_12_FULL_44_14 | reverse complement strand
TCATCGAGTGGATTAAATAGAATTTGATTATTTTGTACGGTGAAATTGGCAAGGCTGACCGTTGTGTCCAGATGATTCGAACTAACGTCGGTTATGCTGAACTGAATGGGATACGTTTCTTGAATTTGATCGTTAGAAAGTACATCAACTTGAATCGGTGTCTTTTCATCGGTGGTTGCCACATCATCCGTAAGCACGATTTCCGATAAAGTAAGCTCCGTAACAATCGTTTCTGTGCTTCCATTGAGCTCTATGGCTGTAGCCGTCAAAGTGAGTACAATATCTTCTGCGGAAAGTAATGGACCTAACACCGTGACCTGTAAATTCGCCAGTTCATCGGTGAGTGAATGAGATTCATTGAGGTCGGTGAATCGGTAAATAAACATCCCGTTGTTGCCTATATCGCTCGGGATCAGTACCAAGCCGTTTGCATCACTTAACGTCACTCCAGTGGGAACATTTGAAATCTCAAGGGACAATGTTTCTGTCGCATGGTTACCCAGTGCAGACGCAATATCTAGCGTAAAAACGCGAGTGACTGTTGTATCCGCATCCGTAAAAATACGCAGGTTATCAATACCCAACTCACGCTGACCATCATATCCTACGTTATAAAGGCTAAGACCATCGTCGGTAAAAAGCCGGACGATGGGGAAAGGGTTAAGAAACCCCATTTGTAGGTCACTTCCTCCTTGCAGAACCCACTGTGCATCCAGTTCGATTAAAATATGATGCACTTGATCGGTAGTTTTATCCCCGTTGATGTCAGCTAAGTCGCTACTGGTATAGTTGTAAGTATAGTCCCCCGACTCTGACGTGTAACTGACATTTCCTTCGTTGACGGTACCGGTAAAATTACCTAAATCAATCGTGCGATGGGTACTAACCCCATCACTGAGGTCAAGAATAAGCTTTGATCCTAGACCCCAGTTTCCAATCTCATAAAAATCAAATTGTAGAAAAATTTTCTGGCTATTTTGGGGCAATTCATAGGTATGCTGCAAGAAATTCTGATCCACAAAAGAATATTTTGCATCTGCAAAGGATCCCTTATATAGGCTCAGATAGTCTCCGATACCTGTTGCGTTGGCCATCGTTGAATTAACAAGCCAGGCGTCAGCTTCATCTCCCGCATTTTCCGACTCAAAATCTTGGTTGAGATAAGATGTCCCACTCGTACCTACGAGAGAAATATCATCAAGTCCCCACCAAAAATTACTGTGCCACCACCCACTGTTGTAGGGATCCGCCCGAATCATTGCGAACTCAGCAGGTACTACAGGAGCAATATCCGCAAAATCCGGTCTACCTGATCCCCCGGCAAATCCCATGCTGAAGGTATCATCACCAGGCCATAGCGTTTCATCTAGGTTAAGGGTTATGTTGTAACTCGATATTATTCCGTGGCTATAACGGGATTCTGAGATAAAGTTGGATTGATAGCTGCCACCTTCGAAGGAAAAGGAGGAACCATCAGTGTTAATTTCCATCTTAATTTCACGACCATCTAGAAAAACGCTGATGAACTGCCAGCCCGGATAGTTTATTGCTGTGTGGACTGTAAAATCGAGTTTCATGCCCGTTTCATTGGGCTGGACGTTGATGTCTTGGTAAAATAGGGGGGTTCCCTCGGGAGAAATACCAAACGCTCCTAAAAATGGAGAAAGATTAGCGCTATTAGAAATAATGGCTGGGTTAACAAGGGGCTGATTAAATGTCCAACCCTGACCAGAGTTGGTTTCGAAATTTTCATCAATAGTGCTTATAAAATCGACTCGTTTCACAGCTGCGGTTAAGGATGGGGTATCAGCAACGGCATTGACATGAATTTCTACCCTATCCGTATCAAATAGGGCTCCACCACTACCTGTATTTCCTCGATCGTTTGTCGTGATCACTAGGACATCCTCTCCATTGTAATTCAGCGTACTTTGATACGTTAATGTGGAGAGTGCCGCGTTGATGTCAGAGATCGTACCCTCAAAGGTCATCGTGGCATCACCACTCCCGTCGCCCTTGGTAAAGAATAAATCCTTCGTGCCATTCAGGGTTAAAACACCCTGGCCCACCCCAAGGGTGACACTCACCACCGAAGAAGAATCCGCATCTACGTCACTGATTGAAATTAAGTTATTATTTTCGCTGGAAAAAACGAGATTCGTGTCTTCATTCACCCTTTGTGTAGCAGAGACATAGAGTTCTCCTCCTACGCCATTCAGCATAAGTTCTTCAATAGGGACACTGTTTACTGGCGCGTCATTCACCGCATTGACGTTAATTGTTATCCTATCTTCATCAGATAGAGGCCCACCAAGACCCGCATTTCCTAGATCGTTTGTCGTGATCGTTAGGGTATCCTCTCCGTTGTAGTTCGACGCACCTTGATACGTTAATGTGGAGAGCGCCATGTAGAGGGCATAGTTTGTACCCTCAAAGGTCATCGTGGCATCACCATTTTTGTCGTTTCCGATGAAAAATAAATCCGTTGTTTTACCCAGCGTTAAAACGCCATGGTTCACTGCAAGAGTGACCCTCATCAGATACCCCCCATCTGGGTCACCGATTGAAATTAAGTTGTTATTTTCGAGGGAGAAAATGAGACTCGCATCTTCATTCACCGTTTGTGTAGCATTAGGCACATAGTTTATCGGCGCATCATTGATGGACGTTACCTTAATCGATGAAGTCACCGTTTCCGTACTAAAGGCTGTGGTACCCCCATTCACACCTGTATCCGCTATTTCACCTGCAGTGCCTGAGGTTTGATCCCACGCACGGTAAGTGATCGAATGATCTGCAAGATTTAAATGATGCAGGTTAGTTCGAACAGAACGAATTCTGTCCTCTGCGCGCAACAATAACGCATTTTGCTCAGAAAAACCGTGAGCGAGCGTCCAGGTGTTGCCTGCATCAGTTGAGTATTCCCACATTCCATTATATTTCGCTTGAATGATAGCAATACCCGCCGTGGCTACGTCTGTGTCTACATCTTCTACTGTCAAAAGATCGGAAACCAACTGACCCTGGTCCGCTGTTGTGTCATCTTCGGTAATTGATGCGAAATCATTGTGGGTTTTGATACTGGGCGCATCATTGACGGCATTTACCACAATCGTTGAAGTCGCTGTCCCCGTACTAAAGGCCGTGCTACCCCCATTCGCATTCGCATCCGTACTCGTATTCGCTCTTCCACCTGGCGTGCCTGAGGTTTGATCCCATGCACGGTAAGTGATCGAAGCCACCTCTCCATGCGCCTCATCTGGAAGAAAACGAATTCTGTCCTCTGCGCCCAACAATAACGCCCACCCATTATAAACATCGCCAACGTCCTTCCAGATGCCTGCATCGGTTGAGTATTGCCACTTTCCATTCACGGTTCCATTCACGGGGCTCGTACTAATGATAGCGATACCCGTTAATGCTCCCGTGTCCACATCGGTTGATCTCAAAAGATGGGAAACTAAATGACCTTCATTCGAGGTGTTATTTTCGTTAATTCCCGTGAAACTTATGCCGGATTGGATAACGGGCGCGTTGTTCACCGCATTGACGTTAATTGTTATCGTATCCGTATCCGATAGCTTCGTTCCATCAGGACCCGTATTTCCTCGATCGTTTGTTTTGATCGTTAGGGTATCCTCTCCATGGAAGTTCAACGCACCTTGATACGTTAATCCGGAGAGCGCCGCGTTGATGTCAGAGATCGTACCTATAAACACCATCTTGGTATCATCAATCCCGTTGCCCGTAAAAAAGGTTAAATCTAAATCCTTCATGTTACCCAGGGTTAAAGTGCCATACTTCACCTCAAGGGTGACATTCACCTTCGAAGAATCTGCATCTACGTCACGGATTGAAATTAAGTTGTTATTCCCGCTGGAGAAAACGAGATTCGTGTCTTTATTTACCGTTTGTTCACCAGGGACAGTGTTTACTGGCGCATCATTGACGGCCGTTACCACAATCGTTGAAGTCGCTTCCTCCACACTAAAGGCCGTGGTACCCCCCACATTCTCGCTCTTGCTTATATTCACTTTTTCACCTTCCTCGCCTGAGGTTTGATCCCAGGCACGGTAAGTGATTGAAGCATTTTTTCCATGCGCTCCATCTGGAAGAAAACGAATTCTGTCCTCTGCGCGCAACAATAACGCCTGATTATCACTAACAGTGCCAACGTTCTTCCAGGTGTTGCCGGCATCGATTGAGTATTGCCACTCTCCATTGAGCAAATGTGGCGGGGGGGCCATTCCAGTGATAGCCATACCCGCTGCTGCATTTGTATCCACATCTGCTGATGTTAAAAGATCGGAAACTAAATTACCCCCATTCTGGGTTTGATCCTCGGTAATTTTTGTAAAATGCCCGTGGGTTTCGATACTGGGCGCATCATTGATACCATGAATGGTAATCACCACATCCTGCTTCGCGCTGCCATCGGGTGAAATCACTTCAAAGGTATCAAAGACGCTCGTTCCAGCGGCAAGCGCTTGGATCTTTTGGTTATTGTTCGCCGTATAGGTCCAGGAGCCCAAGTTGTTTAGGCTGAAATAACCATATTCTCCATCGATACGGCTTTGGGCGATAAAATGATCCTCCCCTACATCGAGATCGGTGATGGAGAGCTTTCCGCTCGCAGACAGAGTGACGTCTTCCGTAATGGAAGCCTCAATATCACCACTGATTGTGGCTGTGTTGTTGACGGCCATTACCTGAATGTTGACTGTGTCACCATCCGATCGGGGCCCACCAAGACCCATATTTCCTAGATCGTTTGTCGTGATCGTTAGGGTATCCTCTCCATAGTAGTCCGGCGCACCTTGATACGTTAATCCGGAGAGCGCCGCGTTGATGGCGGAGATCGTACCTGTAAAGGTCATCGTAGCATCGGCATTCCCGTCGCTTCCTGGATCAAACGTTAAACCGGGTATGAAACCGTCTATGCCATTCAGGGTTAAAACGCCATGGTCCACTTCAAGGGTGACCTTAACAGGAGCATTACCCGCAGCATCTACGTCATTGATTAAAATTGAGTTGTTATTCCCGCCGGAGAAAACAAGCTTCGCATCTTCATCCACCTCTTGTGCATCGGGGACAGTGTTTACTGGAGCGTCGTTCACCGCATTGACGTTAATTGTTATCTCATCCGTATCCGATAGCTTCGTTCCATCAGGACCCGTATTTCCTAGATCGTTTGTTGTGATCGTTAGGGTATCCTCTCCATGGAAGTTCAACGCACCTTGATACGTTAATGTGGCGAACGCCGCGTTGATGGCAGAGACCGTACCTGTAAAGGTCATCGTGGCATCACCACTCCCGTCGCTCCCTTCATCAAACGTTAAACCGTCTACGCCATTCAGGGTTAAAACGCCATGGCCCACCCCAAGGGTGACCTGAACAGAAGCATCACCCGCATCTACATCATGGATTGAAATTAAGGTTTTATCGTCGCGGGAGAAAACGAGATCCGTGTCTTCATTCACCGTTTGTGTACCAGCAGGGACACTGTTTACTGGCGCGTCATTGACGGCCATTACCTGAATGTTGACTGTATCACCATCCAATAGGGGCCCACCAAAACCCGTATTTCCTAGATCGTTTGTTGTGATCGTTAGGGTATCCTCTCCATGGAAGTTCAACGCACCTTGATACGTTAATCCGGAGAGCGCCGCGTTGATGTTAGAGATCGTACCTGTAAAGGTCATCGTGGCATCAGCACTCCCGTCGCTCCCTCTATCAAACGTTAAACCGTCTACGCCATTCAGGGTTAAAACGCCATAGCCCACCCCAAGGGTGACCTTAACAGGAGCATCACCCGCATCTACATCACCGATTGAAATTAAGTTGTTATTTCCGCTGGAGAAAACAAGCTGCGCATCTTCATTCACCGTTTGTTCACCAGGGGCAGTGTTTACTGGCGCATCATTGACGGCCTTTACCACAATCGTTGAGGTCGCTTCCTCCGTACTAAAGGCCGTGGTACCCCCATTCACACCTGTATTCGCTGTTTCACCTGCAGTGCCTGAAGTTTGATCCCACGCACGGTAAGTGATTGAAGCATTGTCTGCATCTATTCCATCTGGAATAAAACGAATTCTGTCCTCTGCGCGCAACAATAGTGCGTTGTTATTAGCAACATTATCAATGTTACTCCAGATTCCTTCTTCGGTTGAGTATTGCCAGATTCCATGACTGCTTGATAATCCAGTGATAGCCATACCCGCTGCTGGATTTGCGTCCACATCCGTTGGTGTTAAAAGTTCGGAAACTAAATTACCCATATTCTGGGTTTGATCCGTTTGATCCCTTTGATCCTCGTTAATGTCTGTGAAACTATGGTAGTCTCCGGTTTTGATACTGGGGGCATCATTGACGGCCGTTACCACAATCTCTGAAGTCGCTTCCTCCGTACTAAAGGCCGTGGTACCCCCATTCACACTTGTATTCGCTGTTTCACCTGCGGTGCCTGAAGTTTGATCCCACGCACGGTAAGTGATTGAAGCATTGTCTGCATCTATTCCATCTGGAATAAAACGAATTCTGTCCTCTGCGCGCAATAATAACGCCGACCCATCAGAAACAGTGCCAACGTCAACCCAGGTTTTGCTCACGTTGGTTAAGTAGTATTGCCAGATTCCATGACTGCTTGATAATCCAGTGATAGCCATACCCGCTGCTGCATCTGTATCCACATCTGCTGATGTTAAAAGATCGGAAACTAAATTACCCCCATTCTGGGTTTGATCCTCGGTAATTCCTGTAAAATGTCCGTGTGTTTCGATACTGGGCGCATCATTGATGGCCGTTACCTGAATGTTGACTGTATCACCATCCCATAGGGGCCCACCAAGACCCGTATTTTCTAGATCGTTTGTTGTGATCGTTAGGGTATCCTCTCCATGGAAGTTCAACGCACCTTGATACGTTAATCCGGAGAGCGCCGCGTTGATGGCAGAGATCGTACCTGTAAAGGTCATCGTGGCATCAGCACTCCCGTCGCTCCCTTCATCAAACGTTAAACCGTGTATGCTATTTATGCCATTCAGGGTTAAAACGCCATAGCCCACTCCAAGGGTGACCTTAACAGGAGCATCACCCGCATCTACATCACCGATTGAAATTAAGTTGTTATTTTCGCTGGAGAAAATAAGTTTCGTGTCTTCATTCACCGTTTGGTCACCAGGGACACTGTTTACTGGCGCATCATTGATGCCCGATACCGAAATCCATGAACTCACTTCTTCCCTACTAAAGGCCGTGTCACCTCCAGGCCGACCTATACGCACTGTCTCACCTGCAATGCCTGAAGTTTGATCCCAGGCACGGTAACGTATAAAACTAGTCTCTGCATTCATTCCATCCGGAACAAAACGAATCTTGTCTTGTGCGCGCAATAATAATGCGGAGCCCAGGCGGATAGTGTCAACCTTGCTCCAGCTCGTGCCTGCGTCAGTTGAGTATTCCCAGGTTCCCCGACTGTCCGATAAGTAAGTGATGGCGATACCCTTGGCTGCATTTGCGTCCGCATCCGTTGATCCTGCTGAAAGATGGGAAACTAAATTACCCCCATTCTCGGGTTTATCTTCGCTAATGTTTGTGAAACTATTGCCCCAGAGGATATGGGGTGCATCGTTATGACCTGTTATGTCGATAACAACATCGCAAGTGGTACCATCGTGTGAAGTCACTGTAAAGGTATCATGGACGATCACTCCAGCGGCAAGCTTTTGAATGATATCTCGATTATTGTCTGCCGTATAAATCCAGTCACCGGATTCCTTTAAGCTGAAAGAACCATATGTTCCATCGACGCTTTGCGCGATAAAACTCGCTTCTCCCGCATCCTCATCCCAGATGGTCAACCTACCGTTCGTGCTCATCATGTCGATTTTAATGCTATCAACGTTTTGAATAATCTCTCCACTAGGAACGACAGTCACCATCAGATTTTGATCTTCTTGTATCGAGCCACTGGTGGTGCCACCAATGGTAGCAATGTCATTGCTACCATTAATGGTAATTTTCACATCCTGGGTTGTGCCATCTTTCGAGGTGATGACGAATGTTTCTATTAAGGCTTGCCCAGCGCCCAGGGATTGAATTACAGAGCTCATATTGCTAGCGCTGTAGCTCCAATTGCCCGCGCTGTCCAGATTAAACATCCAATAACTGCCCACTTCATTTTGCGCGATAAAACTTGATTCTCCTGCATCCGCATCGCTGATGGTTAAGGTACCGCTCGTGCTGATGATTTCTCTTTGAATTTCTTGTATCGAGTCACTGGTGGTGCCATCAATTTCAGAAGGAGAAGGAGGAAGAAGCATGGTAATCACAGCCACATGTTCATCTTCTTGTATCGAGCCACTGGTGATGCCACCAATGCTAGCAATGTCATTGCTACCCTGAATGGTAATCTCCACCCTCTGTTCTGCGCTGCCATCTTGCGAGATGACGGTGAATGTTTCTTTTAAGATTTGCTTAGCGCCCAGGGATTGAATTGCAAGTTGCGCATTGTTAGCGCTGTAGCTCCAATTGCCCACGCTGTCCAGATTAAATATCCCATAACGGCCTTCTACACCCTCTCGCACGATAAAACTCGATTCTCCTGCATCCGCATCGGTGATGGTTAATGTACCGCTCGTGTTGATCGTGCTGATTTCATGGATATCGGGCCGATGGCTGATGCCATCAACTCTAGGAGGAGGTTTATTAGGGGTGGAACTCACCACCAGCACATTCACATATTGATCTTCTTGTATTGAGCGACTGATGATGCCACCAATTCTCGCAATGTCATTCGCGCCCTGAAGGGTAATGTTGATGTTTTCTGTGGCATTTCCTCCTTCCGTGATCACAGTAAAAATTTCGGTCTGAGTTTCGTCTTGACGTAACGCTTGAATAACAGGGCTGGAATTATTGGCTGTGTAATTCCACTGACCAATGGAGTTGATGTGGAACACACCATAATGTCCTTGTATTTCTCCGGGGGAGAAAAAAACAGGGTTTCCATTGGATTGAAAAGCACTTAAATTTCCTTGGCTCACTAAGGTACCCCGATCAGAAACATTCTCATCTTCGACCAAAATTCCGCTGTGGATCCCTTGAATGTCTGTTGTTATAACAACGGTTTTTCTGATCGGATCGACAAGTTCATTTTCTTGAGGGCTGTTAAAAAACAGCAGTGGATCATCCTGATACTTGATGAAGCGATCTTCTGATGTCTGAGCCAATAAAGGTGAGGGACGTATGAGTTCGATGGGATTGTCAGTCAGTTCGATGAGCGTTGGGGCATCCGTCTCGTCAAAACGAAGATAATGAGCCTGAGATCGTCCAGACAAATTAACTGAATGAGAAAGGGTATTTTGTTTGGAAATTTCATTTTCATATTCATAAGGCAAAAAATTATTGCCTATTGAAAATTTCTGACCGGAGGCACTTTCAAAAGTAACGCTGTCTCTTCCCCTGAGAATGACCGCAGAACCTGAAGCAACCACTCCCCCCATTCGCGCATAGTGAACATGACCCTGGTCCAGTACAAAAACAAACCCTCTGAAATCAGAAATCGTCAAAGTATCAACAACGTTGTAAAGTTTCATTGGTGAAGTCCCCAAAAATTGACACTCACCTTCCTTTGCAACACGTATCCCTAGTGAAATTTATTATTTTAAAATCAAAAAGTTACTCAAAACTCCGCGCGACAGGCCCGTCTAAACCGCATCGCACACTACGCCATATTTAAAGTATAGAACAAGACAGAAATTATGCTTTAAAATAAAAATGCTCGAATGAAGCACTACCCATGCGATGTTGAGGCAGAAGATGGGGATTTTCATGCTCTGTTTTGATTTGATGGGGCCGTGTTTTTTACCTTGTTTTATCGGTGATTTAACTATACTATATCCCTCGATGATGCGGGGTGGAGCAGTCTGGCAGCTCGTCGGGCTCATAACCCGAAGGTCGTAGGTTCAAATCCTGCCCCCGCTACCATAAATGTTCTCAAAAAATGAGAAATAATGAAGTAAATTAAGTAGATGAAAGAAAGGGGCCTAGCGCCCTTTTTTGTTTGTTGGACGTCGGAAAGTGGCAAAGTCGTTAGAACAGTTACAACAAATCATGACGCCTGCTGTTGAAGCATTAGGGTTTGAGCTTTATGGATGTGAATTTCAAACACAACCGCATTGTTCTACGTTAATCGTTTATATTGATAGCCCCAAGGGGGTTACGTTAGACGATTGTGTCAAAGCCAGTCGTAGCATTGGCGCTGTTTTGGATGTCGAAGATCCGATTAGTGGTCGTTACGAGCTTGAAGTTTCATCGCCCGGCATCGATCGGCCGTTATTTACATTGCCGCATTATGAGCGTGTGTGCGGTGAAAAGGTAAAACTACGTCTGCGTCATGCGCGTGATAATCAGCGTAATTTTGTTGGCGTTCTTAAAGCGGTGGCGGGTGATCAGATTACTTTGCTTTTGGATAATGGGAGTGAGAGGGTATTGGATTTTGCTGACGTTGATAAAGCAAAGTTAATTTCCAAATAAAAATTTCTGTGGTGATTCACAGGAAGTTTTGCGATTTGAGGTATTGTTCATGAATAAAGATATTTTATTAATCGTAGACTCAATGTCAAATGAGCGTGGAGTTTCTAAAGAAGTCATTTTTGGCGCGATTGAAGCGGCATTAGCGGCGGTTACGGCTAAGCGTTATCCAGGGGAGGTCGCGATTCGTGTAGCGATTGATCGCAATACGGGTGATTATGAATCTTTTCGTACGTGGACGGTTGTGTCAGAGGATATTGAAGAACGTGAAGAAGCCGGGTATTTGCCCGATCAGCACATCAAAATGAGCAAAGCGAAAGAGGTGGATAAAGAATTAGAAGTAGGCGATGTGATTGAAGAACCAGTTGAATCCGTCCAATTTGGTCGAATTGCCGCACAACAAGCAAAGCAAGTGATTCTCCAAAAAGTTCGTGAAGCAGAGCGCGCAAAAGTCGCGACGCAATATGACAAGCGTGTTGGTGATTTGGTGATGGGTGTTGTTAAACGTGTCACGCGCGATTATTTAATTTTAGATATGGGGGATAATGCAGAAGCATTATTAATGCGGGAAGAACTCATTCCGCGTGAATCATTTCGCATGAATGATCGTGTGCGTGTTTATCTTCATGAAGTTCGCCATGATCGCCGTGGCCCACAATTAATGGTCAGCCGTACGCGACCTGAATTTTTAACTGAGCTTTTCAAAATTGAAGTACCAGAAATTGGTGAAGAAGTCATCGAAGTGAAAGCAGCCGCACGGGATCCTGGCTTACGTGCGAAAATTGCTGTTAAAACGAATGACGGCCGCATCGATCCTATCGGAGCCTGTGTGGGCATGCGTGGTTCACGCGTCCAAGCAGTATCAAACGAATTAAATGGGGAGCGCATTGATATTGTATTATGGGATGATAATCCAGCGCAGTTAGTCATCAATGCGATGGCACCTGCCGAAGTTGCTTCGATTGTGATGGATGAAGAATCCCATGTGATGGATATTGCCGTTGCTGAGGACCATCTGTCTCAAGCGATCGGTCGTAGTGGTCAGAATATTCGTTTAGCCAGTGAATTGACGGGCTGGACGCTTAATGTCATGGCTGAAGCTGATATGGCGAAAAAACACGAAGGTGAAACTGGTAAAGTGAAACAATTGTTCGTAGAAAAATTGGATGTCGATGAAGAAGTAGCGGAAGTGCTTGCCGTTGAAGGATTTACGAGCCTAGAAGAAATTGCTTATGTACCGCTAGATGAACTAAAAGCGATTGAAGGTTTTGACGAAGAAATTGCGGGTGAATTGCAACGACGAGCAAGCGATATCTTATTAACGCAAGAAATTGCTAGCGAAGAAAAATTACAAGACGCTGCACCAGCAGAAGATTTGCTTTCCGTTGAAGGTCTTTCAGAAGCGTTGGCACGGCAATTAGCGAGCCAGGGAATTGTGACGCGTGAAGATTTAGCGGAGAAAGCCGTCGATGAATTGACTGAAGTTGTCGATATCAGTGAAGAAGAAGCCGCGCGTTTAATTATGGCCGCGCGTGCCCATTGGTTCGAAAATGAAGTGAAATAAAATACAGAGTGGGGAAAACGGCATGGCTGAAGTGAGCATAAAACAATTAGCCCAGCAGGTAAAAACGACGCCTGAGCGTTTGCTTGAGCAACTAAAAGAAGCCGGCGTGCAAGTCACGAGTGCCGATCAGACCATCAGTGATGATCAAAAGCGTAAATTGCTGTTGCATTTGCGTCAGGCACATGGCAGTGCAGAGGACGGTCGCGCTAAAATTACGTTGAAACGCAAGCAAGTGAGCGTCATTAAGCAAGGAAAAAATAAGGCAGTCACCGTTGCCGTCAAATCCAAACGCACATTTATCAAACCGCTCGCTGCAGAGTCAGAGTTCGAACAAGAAGTTGCTGTTGAAGAACCTGTAGCTATTGAAGAAGTATTACCGGAAATTGTCGTGCAAAGCCGCGTTGAAACACCCGAAGTGAGAGAAACCGTCAGCGTCACCGCCGTTGAAGAAGCCGAGGTTGTTGAGCTTGAAAGCGAAGATGTCGTGGAACCGACACCCGCTGCTCCGACTGTTGAAGTCCCAGCGCCAAAAGCAAAGAAAAAACATTTTCGTGACGCACATACCTATTCGCGTAAATCAGAAGACGATGCATATGAAGATCATGGCGAACAATTACATATGAAGCCAGGTCGGCGTAAAAAGAAAAAAGCACCTAAAAAACAAGAACAGAGAGCGCATGTATCGTTGGAACATGGTTTTGAAAAGCCAACTGCTCCAGTCGTGCGAGAAGTTTCTCTTCCTGAAACCATTACGGTCGCTGATTTAGCGAGTAAAATGTCGGTTAAAGCGGCAGAGGTTATTAAAGTCATGATGACGATGGGTGCCATGGCTACCATCAATCAAATTCTTGATCAAGAAACGGCAGTGATTGTTGTGGAGGAAATGGGGCATAAAGCGAAACTTTTAAAAGAAGATGCGCTTGAGCAAAATTTCATGACGGAAGTGGCTACCATGGGTGAACTCGTACCGCGAGCCCCTGTTGTTACCATTATGGGCCACGTCGATCATGGTAAAACCTCATTGCTTGATTATATTCGTCGAACTAAAGTGACGATGACGGAAGCGGGTGGTATTACGCAGCATATCGGTGCTTATCATGTTGATACTGCAAAAGGGATGATTACTTTTTTAGATACGCCTGGCCATGAAGCGTTTACCGCTATGCGGGCTCGTGGTGCAAAATGCACGGATATTGTCGTCTTAGTCGTTGCGGCGGATGATGGTGTTATGCCGCAGACGATTGAAGCAATCCAACACGCGCGCGCAGCAAAGGTGCCGATTGTTGTCGCCGTCAATAAAATTGATAAAGCAGAAGCGGATCCTGAACGTGTGAAGAATGAATTAACGCGTTATGAAGTCATACCCGAAGAATGGGGTGGTCAGAATATTTTTCAAAATATTTCGGCAAAAACAGGGCAGGGAGTTGATGATTTGCTGGATAGTATTTTGTTGCAAGCCGAAGTTTTAGAATTAAAAGCCGTCGCGCAGGGACCTGCAAAAGGCATGGTCATTGAATCGCGTTTAGATCGTGGGCGCGGTCCCGTTGCAACGGTGCTTGTGACGTCCGGTGAATTGGAACGCGGTCATATTCTGTTGGCCGGTTGCGAATTCGGACGTGTGCGCGCTATGGTTGGGGATGATGGTAAATTCCGTGATAAAGCAGGGCCGTCTATGCCCGTTGAAATTCTTGGTTTATCCGGTATGCCAACGGCGGGCGATGAAGTTTTTGTTGCGCCTAACGAGAAAAAAGCACGAGAAATTGCGATTTTCCGTCAAGGTAAATATCGTGAAGTGCGATTAGCGAAAAAACAAACGGTCAAACTCGAAAATATCTTTGCGCACATGAGTGAAGGACACAGTACGTTAAATATTATTTTTAAAGCAGATGTACAAGGTTCTGTTGAGGCCATCAACGAAGCTTTAAATAAATTGTCGACGAGCGAAGTTAAAGTGAATGTCGTGGCGAGTGGTGTGGGTGGGATTACGGAAACTGATGCTAACCTTGCAATTGCCTCTAACGCGATTATTATCGGATTTAACGTCCGCGCCGATACATCGGCACGTCATTTGGTTGAGCGCGAAGGGGTGGATTTACATTATTATAGTGTGATTTACGATTTAATCGACGAAGTGAAAGCCGCGTTATCGGGATTATTGAAACCAGAATTTCAAGAAAAAATTATTGGGTTAGCTGAGGTACGTGACGTGTTTCGTTCGTCGAAACTGGGTGCGATTGCGGGTTGTATGGTTGTTGATGGAACCGTAAAACGTCATTTACCGATTCGTGTTTTGCGCGATAACGTGGTGATCTACGAAGGCGAATTGGAATCGTTGCGCCGCTTTAAAGAAGATGCGAGCGAAGTTCGCAGTGGTGTGGAGTGTGGTATCGGCGTTAAGAACTATAACGATGTTAAAGCGGGTGACCAGATTGAAGTTTACGAAAAAATTCAGGTCAAGCGTACGTTATAATGGCTAAACCGTCAAAACGCAGTCGGCAAATCGCCGACTTAATTCACATGCAAATGGCTTTTTTGCTGAAAAAAGAAGTGAGTGATCCGCGCCTCAATCAATTGTCGATTACTTCTGTGCGGGTTTCTCCGGATTTAGCGAATGCCGATATTTATTTTACTTTTCCGCAAGGAACTCATTTAGAAGAAGTGAAAAAAGCATTGGCTAAAGCATTAGGCTATTTACGGCATAGATTGGCCGAGCGTGTTGAGTTGCGTTATGTTCCCAGATTAAATTTTCTCTACGATAAATCGTTAGAGCAAGGTTCTAAAATTTCAGCGTTAATTGAATATGCACTTTCTGAAGATGATCGCATAAAAAAGCAAAGTACAACCGATGACGATAGCGAAAAGAATAAAACGTGATATAAACGGCCTATTATTACTGGATAAACCCGTCGGCATTTCTTCCAATAACGTACTGCAAAAAGTAAAATATTTATTGCAAGCAAAAAAAGCGGGACATACCGGTAGTCTCGATCCTTTAGCCAGTGGAATGTTACCCCTATGCTTTGGCGAAGCGACAAAATTTTCTCGTTATTTATTAGAGGCGGATAAATCTTACGTCGTAAAAGCCAAGCTGGGTATTCGAACGACGACCAGCGATTCCGAAGGTGAGGTCGTTTGTGTACGTCCAGTGCCAAAAATGACGCGGGTGGAGTTGGATCAATGTTTTGATTCTTTTCGTGGCGAAATTCAGCAAGTGCCTTCCATGTTTTCTGCATTAAAATATAATGGTCAACCGCTGTATCAATTAGCGCGTCAAGGCATTACCGTTCCGCGTTCTCCGCGCTCCATTCATATTTATTCTTTGACCGTGTTGAATCATCACGATGACATGATTGAATTTCAATTGCATTGCAGTAAAGGTACCTATGTGCGTACCATTGTTGATGATTTTGGTGAACGGTTAGGTTGTGGTGCACACGTGGTTGCGCTGCGTCGTTTATCCGTCAGTGGATTTCAAGAGTCGCAAATGCACCCCCTTACTTCGTTAGAAGATCATGCCGCAAATTCTGCGACATTTCATTCTTATTTGTTGCCCATTACTGCGATGTTATCTCATTTACCGATGTTCGCTTTAACGGAGTCTATGGCATTTTATTTTCGTCGTGGTCAAGCCATTCAAATTCCATTTGCACCGATGAAGGGATTGGTGGCATTGCAGCTAGCTTCTGGAAAGTTTATTGGAGTTGGTGAAATGGTGGAAGATGGTAAAGTCGCTCCTCGGCGTATCATTAATGAATAGGAACGTGCACGTTCCATAACGATGAACGGCTGTCGCGGGTGTAGCCTTGCATTGATGTAACGGGTGTCTACTCCATGTTCGCGGGTCCTGCCGCTCGCCATCTCGCGGCAAAGCTTCGCCTGCGCGGCAAGATCTCTGGCTCGCGTCACCCGCTTTGCAGCAGATACATGAATCCGAGGCTATGCCCGCTGTCGCTTTCAGCCACGGTATTGCTAACCCCAGCGTTTCAATGCATTCTATTTTTCGTCTTTTTCGAGCGGATTAAACTTGACTGAATTCAAAGGAGATTAAAATGAAATTGAAATCTTTTTTATCTGTAAATGTTGGCAGCATAATAACAAGTTTATTATGTGGATTTGCTTGGGCTAATTCTCATGAAAATATAACATCGGAACCCACAAAAATTCACCTGCGTAATGGCGATAACAAAATTGTGCAACTGCTTCGTGTTAACCTATCGCCACTGCAACGGAAAGCGTTATCCAATAACGTGTCTTTTAGGTTAAATAACCCCAACCATCACTATCTTTATCAAAAAGCAAATGATTTACCATCAAATGTCGAAAACGGCATGAATAAAATTCCGGTGCTCGATCAAGGTGCCTGGGGGACGTGTGCAACATTTGCAGCAACAGCGGCAGTGGATGCATTATATGGTTTAACCGGCACTCGTTCGGTGAGTCAACTGTGTAATTTAGAATTGGGTCGCACGATTCAAAATCCAGATGAAACGGGCGGTTGGGAAGGTTCATTTGGTTATCTGGTGTTACAACAAATCGCGCAATACGGTTACATGCCACAATCTTATGAAATATCTAAAATTTGTGGTGGGTTGAGCGAATATCCCACTGATAATCCGTATGATAATGGTGACCCGATGTCCGTTGATATTTTTATGCAAGATAGCGTGAAAACTTTTTCAGCGAATGACTGGAAACCCATTTTATCTTATGCCGATCACGTTGAACCTTTAGAACTGGAAGTGGGTGAAAAAATATTGGATGAAGTGAAGCGTTATTTATTCAAAGGGGATCGCGTTTTATTGGGAACTTTATTAGATCCCGATCAGGATGAAGCGGGCGCTGTCGGTGAATATGGGCGTGTTGAAAATGATACTTGGGTATTAACGGACGCGATTAAACGCGATATTGATAGAGGCATTATTGCCGGGCACGAATTAGTGATTACAGGCTACGATGATCATGCGTGTGCTGAATATACCGAAACGCCGGAAAGTGGTCATGCTAAACCCATTGTGAAGAAACAATGTGGTATTTTGCATCTTCGCAATTCGTGGTCCATTTTTGCGGGAGATAAAGGCGATTACTACATGACGTACGATTATTTTAAAGCCATGGCAATTGAAGCGTATGCAATCTTGAACATGCAATAAATGGGTGTTGCCTTGCATTGATGTAACGGGTGCCTACTCCAGGTTCGCGGGACCTGCGGCTTGCCATCTCGTAATCGCTCAGGTCCCCGGGCCCGGTCGTTCCGGACAAGCGCCGTCTCCCTTTTTAGGGTCTAGAAAAAATTAGGCTGGAAAATTAGCGGGCTTCACCGAGGCTACATTTGCCGTAACAGGTCACCCCCTTTGAAAAAGGGGGTCGACAAGCGAAGCTTGGCGGGGGGATTTTTATTAACGAGTTTTCTTGAGAATCTGATTAGATAAAATAAGGGAATGCTTTACTACAAATCCAAACTAAAAAAATATTCAAGAATCCTTCGCGCAAATCAAACAGATGCTGAATTGTTATTATGGTCACGCTTGCGCAGAAAACAATTGTGCAATGTTCAATTTTATCGACAAAAACCTCTTGGAAAGTATATTGTTGACTTTTATGCACCCTCAAAAGGTTTAGTTATTGAAGTTGATGGCGGACAACACTTCGAAGAAAAACATCTACGGTATGATAAAAAACGTACCCATTTCTTGATGGAAGTGGGGTTAAAAGTACTGCGTTTTGATAATCCTCAGGTATTGCAATCGATCGAAGAGGTCATGGAGGTAGTGTTGAAAGAACTCTGTGGTTGAAGGTTCTGATTTTATGCCTTTGGAAGTGAAAGATTTTAAAAATCCCCCTCAATCCCCCTTTTTCAAGGGGGAGGTAAGAAGTGCTACCCTCAATTTTCGTCCTGTACAAAGTGAATTGTCAACAGCCCCTAGTCATCGCAGGATTTTTTCAAGAAATTAGTCGGATGCAGGCTGGCTAAAATCCCCCCGCCAAGCTTCGCTTGTCGACCCCCTTTTTCAAAGGGGGTGACCTGTTACCATTTGCCAGAGGTTCCGTTTTTTGTTCGGAAAATAACGTTATATTTCGCCAACATTTACGTTTCTTGGGAGGAAGGCATGAATCTGGAATTTCTTGATAAGCAGGGGAGGGCGATTTTATTGGTATCATTTCTTGAGATGGGGGTTGAGATGGCTCTATTTGTATAAAATTTCTTTTTGCAGATGCTTTTTCTTTTTTAGAGGGAATCTTTTCTCGGAAAGTGTTCAACCGTTCTGAAACGACCTCAACATCGTGTTGGAAGAATGCGTGCAATTCAGTATCTTTGGGTTCATGCAGGCGAGATAACTGCAGGGTTTCCCGATAATAAAATAAGCTCTTTTCCAATAATGGCATGCTGCATTTGAAATCATCTTTTTCTATAAGATGCATCGCATAATTGTAATGTAATACGGCAATATTATGTTTGCATTGTCGATACACCTGTTGCGCTGAGTATCGTGTTCTCTTTGAAATAATATCGATTGCAGAAGGATAGGTTTGTAGATACAGTGAGATGGCGTTTAACTGTTCCTCCAAGTTTTTTTGTGCCTGGATCAGCAACCCTAACGCCTCATTAAATTTTTTCGATGAGTCTGGTTCACTCGCAAATTCATGTAATAAACAATTACTTTCACCAACTGCCGACAATAATATATCTTTAAGTAATTCGGTAAAATGGGCTGTTCCTGCGGCAAGCTGAATATTATTCATTTTCAATTGAAGTGTAGCAGCAAGTTCACTATATTTTTTGCGTAACTGGGTAAATTTACGAGAGCTCTGCACGGTATTTTCATTCAAGAGTCGTGAAAAAGCGAGATTCAGTTTTTTTAAACTCATACAATATTCCTAAATAATATGTTGCATTGAGAAATTATATGCAGTTAAGATTAAAGCAATCTGAATTTTGGCCAGCAATAGATTTTAAGATGGATCCCCGTGACTATGGCCGTGAAACTTTAGCATTCTTCTTTATATCTGCAGACGGCCTCCGCACGAGGATGACGTAGTTTGGTTCAAAAATTTTATTTTAGAAAGTGGGGTGATGCATACAGGCCCTAAAAATCGATCGCGATGGGTATACATCAATGCAAGGCGACCCCTTTCCGGATTGACTTAAAAATAGCGGCGACACGATATCCCGCAATCGTTATTTGTAAGCGTGCGATCGCTTGTCCTTGTTGATAATAAGATGGTGTTAAAGAGTGATGCGGTTTAATGCTGTAGATAAGCGTTGCATAAGCATCATTTGCATTGACCCATGCGATTGGATCTAAGCGAGCAATGTCGGTTTTAAGCGAGGATTTTGCAAATTCCTGCTGTAGTTGTTCAGAGCGTGTTTTAAAATGAAAAGGGCGATTCAAATAACCGACACCCGCATCCCACGTTTTATGAAGATTGCTGATTTTTCGTTTACCCATTCGAATGGGGTAGTCATTTCCGCCGCGATCATTATGACAGTATTTATTGACTTTCGTGAAGGTATGCAAAGGTTGATGTGCATCTTCAATGAAGTGTGTGAGCAATAATAAAATAAGCGCTTTGCTATTTTCATTATTCGTTTGGTGAAACGCTTTTTGTAATGTTGCAATAGCGGCGAATAATTGAAAATTTTTGGGGAAAACACATTTTTTTCGCGGGAAAGGCCGATCTTCAAAATGCCATCGATCTGTGGTTTGCTGACGATAGGGTTGCAAAACTTCTGGTAATGAAGCATCAAAGCGTTGAAAAAGATTTTTGAGCGTAATGCCACGCCAAAAATCAGGCAATACCGTTAACTTTGCAAAAAGAGCAGCGCCTCGATAACGATCATCCAATTGTTGCTCGAGATAGACGGGCAGATGTTTGGCGATGCGCTCAGCATAATGATTCACGGTAGATTGTTCGGTACGGGATAAATGGTCAAAAGCAATTTGGCTGATTAACACATGTCCTTTTGTGTTCCAACCCCAGCTGGGCGTGAAAATAAAAGAAAGCAAGAAAATGTAGCACATCAAGGATCGTAGTATTTTTTTATCTTTTGGAAGGAAAACATGGATATTGCTCACGTGTTGATTCCCTTGCTGCGGTTTCTTTCCCAAGAAAAGGATTGGGATTGATGATGGACAAAGAGGTTTGTAATTGTTTTGGCGTTTTTCCCAGCAAGTAATTTAATATGTTGGGTAGCGCGTTGGCAAGGTTTTGTGTTGCTTTCGTGAAATTTTTTTCAAATTCGCTGGCGGCATCTGCTTGGATATCGGCTAAATTGGTAATCGCTTTTACCGCCATGACACGGACTTGATAAAGTCGAGCGACGTGAGCGATGGCAGCCACTTCCATTTCTTTTGCAACCGCACCACTTTGATCGATGAGCGCTTGTTCATCGGCGTTAATCGAGAGTGAATTTCCCGTGGAAATCAGTCCCGTTTTAAAATTAAAAGCACTTGCCAGTGCAGGGGCTTCCAAACAAGGATAATTTCCACGACAATAATCTTCATATTTTTCGATGGGGATTCGTCGATCATGAAAACTGAATTTTTTAGCGCCGATGTAAATATCACCGATGGCCGCACCACGATTAGCATAACCGCCTGCAGTGCCCGCGCTGATAATGGTATCGGGTTTTAAGATGCGAATGGTTTCGTGCGCAGCGAGCGTTGCGGCTTCTGTGCCAACACGTGCAACGCCATATTGGGAATCAACCCCATTCACAATTAAATAAATTTCTTTGTTTTGCAGGCTGCTTTTATAACTTTGTAAACCAAGATGGGGGTCAAATCCTGCATCGCAAGAATACAGTGACAACGTTTCAATCACAGGGGCAGCTTCTTCTGGCATCGCAATGAGGATGGCAATTTTATCAATCGGTCGACTAGAACCAATCTCCGTTAAAATTTTGTCGTGATCGATGGCCAGCATCGATAGCTCCTCTTCATGGGATAGTGAAAATTATTGCGATGGATGCTCTTTTCGAGCAATGTCGTCTTGGGCGTGTAAAATACTATTTGCACCCGCCGTGTAGGCAATTTCAAAAATATCTTGCTTGCTAAATTTCAATAAAATTTCTTTTGATTGTGTCATTTCGTCCAGGTGAACCGTTTTCGTGATTGTTTGATTTTCTAAGACCTGTTCAATGACATAACTCGGTTTTGCTTGTTTGCGTTCAAAATTTTTGGCGATTATTTTATAAGGCGTTTGTTGTGCACCGCCTTGTACCACTGTTAATTTTGGTTTAATGAGGCTGGCTTTTATGATTTTTTTAACGTCACGTGGGGCAAAGCCTTGAATGAGATCATCGTCTTCGGCCAACTGATCCGCACTCATTTTAAAAACCGTGCTTTTTCCGACAAATTGTATGGTAAATAAAGTTTCACCGGTGCGTGTGGAACGTTGAGTATCGACAATGCGGAAAGGAAAATTGCGAGTGGTGTATTCCATAATTTCACGATATTGCTTTAATGCCCAGGATATGAAATCGGTAAAGCGAGTCAGTGGTTTGTACATTGGGGTCCCTCTTTAATATCGAAAAGGGTTGTAATCAACATGGTAATCGTAAATATCAATTTTTTCGGCCTTCTTTAGAAAAATAATTAATATCCAACCTGGCCATACAAAAACGAAGGCGTAAAATATTTCTAAAACATAAGCAGAGCCGGCTACTTTGGCGACATTGAATAATGACATTGTTCCCGTAAATGCAGAAAATCCAGTAATAACAACTAACAGTAACTCCGAAATAGCCGTTGATGCAATACTACGGAACCAAAAATGCTTACCTTTCATGAAAATTTTCCATTTTGAAATCAAATAAACATTTAAAAAATCGCTCACAATATTTCCAATAATACCGGCAACCACAAAACGCAATACATTACCCAGTGTGTGCTCAAAATCAGATTGATATTGCCAAAAAGAAGGAGACTGTAAATGAATGACGCTGATGACCAACAACGCAAAAATAAGCTCACACACCAAATTAAGCCAAATAAATTTGCGTGCAAGGCTATAACCATAGACCTCCGTTACGACATCACCCAAAAGATAGGTAATGGGAAAAATAAAGGTAGCACCAGATTCAATGAGTGGACCAAATGCAACAAATTTATAAGCAACCACATCTGCTGCTAACGTTGCCATGAGAAAAAGCATAATAATGGGCAAAATATATTTTGAATTTAATTCAAAATTCTTATTGCTGGCGCCGGTGACGGTCATTTCCATAATGGCACCATGCCACTTACTTTAAATTCATGCGCACTTGCACGACAACTCCAACAATCATGTAAGCTTCACTCATCAAGGTGGTTTTAAATTCGGAGTTCGTGGGTTTCAAATAGATATCACCTTCATGTAATAGCACTTGATTGAGTGAGACTTGTGGGCTGCCTTTTTTATGAGAAATAACATAGTCGCCATGTGTTGAGGGAAGTGTGCTATCGATGATAACAAGGGACCCTTTGTGAAAATTATCATGGTGATTATCCGGAATTTCCAGTGCAAATGCGTTGTTGCCAACGTGAATTTCAGTTGTTACAAAACGTTGTTCGCGATGCTGATTTTGAAATTTTTGCCAGTGCGTTGCTTGTTGCCAGCTGATAATGGGAACATTGAACCAATGCTGTGGGGCACAATTTGCGGCAGAATTGGGCAGTGGTTCTTCACCAATTAACTGTGCGAGTGTGATAGAAAAATATTCCGCAATAGGAATCAATGAAGCCAGTGTTGGATTAGCGGTGGGGTCTTTGCAGATGCGTTGAATGGTGGTGATAGGAACTCCGGTGTGTCTGAAAATTAAAGTCATGTTGGTGTCACGTTCTTTCATCAAGCGAAGCAAATTATCACGGAGTCGAATGTTTTGCAGTTTTTCCGTTTTATTGTAAATGGCTGCGGTTGGCATAATATTTTCATCCGTTAGTTTAGGTTATTTGAAAAAATAAATACTAGGTCAAGGATTCTAACACATCAAAAAAACTATATATAGAAAAAAATTCAATATTCAGCAATTCTTAATTTTTAGGCCGACTAAGCAACAGATAAATAATAACTAGGCCTTATTGTTGCACCTGCAATACAATATATGGTAGCCTAATTTTCCATAAATGGTTAGTGGTGCAAAATTTAGCAAAAAGAAACATGAATGCTTTCCTGACTGCTGATAAAATGAATGAGCCCACCTTACCAACCACAAACAAAAAAGGAAGTTTAGTTATGGCGAGTCATCAACTTGTAAAACAAATTATTTGGTGGCAAGAGGCAGATGAAAATCCCTTGAGCATCCGTAAAAAAATCAAAGATAAGCATCAAGAACATAAATCGGTCAGCAATCGATACTATCTGATTCCTGAGGATCATGAAATCTATTTTACCTATCGTGAAATGGAAATTGCGATGTATTTGTTTGAGCCTTTAACGTATAAAACAATCGGGCAGAAAATGAATTTATCGGATCGTACGGTTGAATGTCATGTGCGTCGTATGCGAATTAAGTTAGGTTGTAAGGATCGCTTTGATTTAATTGACAGAATTGTTACGTTACCAGTTGTGATTGAATTTAAAAAATATTATTACAGTGATGGATATCATTGTCTCAGTCGTATTGATGAATAGAACAGAATAGGAGAACTTAATGATGTTGGCCATATCGACAATTCCAAAGGGTTTTCGGGTGGGGGAGCATTATCCCGGGGTTTATTTGAGTTATACGGAACTACAAATCATGTTAAATTTATTGCGTGGGAAAAAACGTGTTCAGATCGCAATTGATTTAGGCATCACGGGTCGAAGCGTGGATTATTATTGTTGTAATATGATGAAGCTGTTAGGTTTTGATGAATTGGGTGAGCTGATTGACTATATGCGCTGTCACGAAGCGCTGACACATTTGTATTGAATTCTCAGCGTTGTCCGGGGAAACTGCTTTGTTGAACCGTGCTTGTGTTCACCATCCCGGAAATCATGCGGTGATTATCCGGGATTCGGGAATGAAGCCGACGACGTTTTTAGATTCCCCGATCCTTAATAATCCACTTTTGCTTGAGCCATAATACCTAAAAATCGATCCTGTGGCTGCATACGGACGACTTTCACTTCATTCAAGTCGGGATTGAGAGACTTAAGATAATAATCAGACCCATCAATAATAACTTGTTTTAAGCGCGATTCAGTGTCCGCGCTAAAGTGCACAACAACAAAATCACGATCTTTGGGTTGACGATTGGGTTCAACAATAATGGTTGTTCCTTCTGGAAAAATGGGTTCCATGGCGCAGCCTCTCACTTTAAGGCCATACGCCAATTTACTGACATTGGCATCCGTGGAAATGTAAAGTGCATTTTCAGCATTTTGGTATTGATTTTGAGTATTGGGCCAATGGACAGCGTCGTGCCATGAAATCAATGGGACACGATTCCAGCCGCGATGTTCACTACTGACACGATAAAAAGATTTGTCAGAGGGAAGCGCTTCTTCTCCAATGAGTTGGCTGACGGTTACCATAAAATATTCCGAGATAGGTTTTACTGTAGCAAGTTTGGGATTGAGGTTTTGCCCCGTGGACAGTCGATGTATGATGGGTTGTGCTACACCGGTGCGCCGCGCAAGTTCGCTAGCGTTGATTTTTGCCAATCCCATTAACGTTTTCAAGTTAGTGCTAAGCGAGGCCATAAGTTTTCCCTTACATTGAAGTCAGTTTTGGATAAAAACAATAATCCAAGCGGCATTAAAGCAAAATAATTATGACACAACCTATAAGAAGATCACAATTATAGGCATATATAATCATCCAATTAATTTAAGTTTAATCATTTGACTTCGACGAATAATTACTCTAAAGTATATATCCTCAAGCCCTGGGATTTTTATTCTTTAGAAAATAAGGATTTTTGTTTTTGTTCTTGATAAGGAGTTGTCAATGTCGAGTATTGCAAATACGGTTTCACCTTTATGGCAGGATGTAACAACAGCAATAGAAAATAAAAAACGCGATCCCGTTGGATTTAATCGTTACTATATCGGTCAAATTGATGATAGCCCGAGTGCTCCGGTGCATCAGCGCAAATGTCCACAACGAAATTTAACCGAAAGGCGTGAAGATCATTTCGATTTAAGTGCACCGCTGAAAGGTGTCATGCTCACGCGTCGTGAAATTCAAGTTTTATATCTGATCTGTCGGGGGGCGACCAATCGCGAGGTGGCAAGTTGTTTAGGGTTGTCCCCGCGAACGGCTGAGTATTATATTAAAAATATGCGCAAAAAAGCATTAGCATCGAGCAAATTACATCTAGTGGATTTGGTGAATCAAACGGATTTTTTAACGCGTGTTGATCAGACGGTTTTGAATGATGTCTTTAAAGGCGGAATGTTATAGTATGTTGGCATGAGCATCAGCGAATTTGATATCATCCAGCGCTACTTTAAATCAAAATTGATTCACACAAATATCCATCGTTTAGGGATTGGGGATGATGCTGCTGTGCTTGAAATTCCACAGGGATTGCAGTTGGTGACCAGCGTTGATAGTTTAAATGAAGGTATTCATTTTCCTGAGCAAGCCAGTGCATTCAACGTGGGATACAAAGCGCTTGCCGTGAGTGTCAGTGATATTGCCGCAATGGGTGCTGAACCGTTATCGGTTTTATTATCATTAAGCCTTCCCTGTGCGGATTTGGGCTGGTTACAGGAATTCAGTGCGGGTTTTTTCGCCTTGGCGACAAAAGTCCACATTGATTTGATTGGGGGTGATATTTGTCGGGGTCCGCTCAGTGTGACGACGGTAGTGAATGGTCTTGTTCCCCAAGGACAAGCTATTTTGCGCAGTCATGCGAAACTTGGTGATCGAATTTACGTAACAGGAAATTTAGGCGATGCGGGACTTGCGCTTCATTTACTGCGAGTTGAAGCAGATGTGATTGATGATTTATTATTGCAGCGTCTGCATCGCCCAGAACCCCGCGTTGCGGCAGGCTTAGCGTTGCGCACGATTGCGCACAGTGCCATGGATATTTCTGATGGGTTATTAACGGATTTAACAAAACTTTGTGTAGCCAGCGATGTTGGCGCGGTGGTGTATGCGCATCGTTTACCATTGTCCGCTGTGTTGCAAAAGCAATGTACGCTAAAAGAAGCGTGGCAGTATGCATTATGCAGTGGGGATGATTATGAATTGATTTTCACAATACCACCGGATCAAGAACAACGGTTATTATTGTTACCACGTGAAGTCACATTGACGTATATCGGTGAAATTAAAACAGGTTCGGGGGTGGAAATTTTAGATGAGCAAGGCCATGTTTTTCCGGTACAACAACGGGGTTATGAACATTTTAGCGAGGACAATGAAAGTGAGTGATATTTCATTTCGATCAGTGTGGCGCAATCCTTTTCATTTTATTGCGTGTGGTTTTGGTATCGGCACTTTGCCCATGATGCCCGGAACTTTTGGTACGGCCTTTGGTGTGATGGTCTATTTGCTCATGGCTCAATTGTCATTGACGATTTATCTGATCATTACGCTATTGTTGGTGTTGGCAGGTATTTATTTGTGTGGAAAGGTGAATCGTGATTTTGGAACGGAGGATCATCCGGCAGCCGTATGGGATGAAATAGCGAGTTTTCCTATTGTTATGATAGCGATTCCACGGCATTGGTATTTTGTGTTGATGGGATTTGTTTTATTTCGCTTTTTTGATATTCGGAAACCGTGGCCGATCCGTTGGCTTGATCAACACATTCATGGTGGCGTTGGTGTGATGCTCGATGATGTGGTTGCAGCGTTATTTTCTTGGGCGATTCTTTTTGTCATGACGTTGTTGTTGGGATATTAGAGAGGATTTTTATTCAGAATTTTTTAAGAATGGAGAAAGAATATGGTGATTCAACCCAAAGTTCGTGGATTCATTTGCACGACGGCACATCCCATTGGTTGCGAAACACACGTGCGGGAATGGATTGATTATGTGAAAAAACATTCTTTGTCAACACAAGGGCCTAAAAAAGTATTCATTATTGGTGCTTCAACGGGTTTTGGTTTAGCGAGCCGAATTGTGGCGGGTTTTGGTTATGGCGCGCAAACCATTGGCGTCTTTTTTGAAAAACCGGCCAGTGACAAGCGAACCGCTTCTGCAGGTTGGTATAACACCGCCGCATATGAAAAGGCCGCGCATGCCGAAGGGCTGTATGCGAAAAGTATTAATGGCGATGCCTTTTCCGACGAAATTAAAAATCAAGTGATGGATTTGGTGAAAAAAGACTGGAAGGGTGAAATTGATTTAGTGATTTATAGTATTGCTTCACCTCGACGTATCCACCCTAAATCACAAGCAGTTTATTCTTCTGTGTTAAAGCCGATTGGTCAATCGTTTAAAAATAAAACGGTTGATGTACTAACGGGTCAAGTCAGTATGATTGATATTTCTGAAGCCAATGAAGATGAGATTGCTCATACCGTTGCCGTGATGGGAGGGGAAGATTGGGAAATGTGGTTGGATCGTTTAATCGATGAAAAATTATTAGCGCCCAAAGCAAAAACAGTCGCCTTTACTTATATCGGTCCTGAATTAACGCACGCCATTTATCGCAATGGCACGATTGGTAAAGCGAAAGAACATCTTGAACTCAGTGCCGCGCACATCAAAAAGAAATTACAAAAAACGGTGGGTGGTGACGCGTTGATTTCAGTGAATAAAGCATTGGTCACGCAAGCGAGTGCGGCAATTCCCGTTGTGCCGTTATATATTTCATTACTTTATAAAGTGATGAAGCATAAAAATTTGCATGAAGGCTGCGTTGAACAAATGTGGCGTTTATTTTCGGATCGTTTATATGGGTGTAATATGCACCTGGATGAAAAAGGTCGTATTCGTATCGATGATTGGGAAATGCGTGACGATGTGCAGCAAGAAGTTGAAAAATTGTGGCACGAAGTGCAAACCGATAACATCAAAAAGATTGCGGATTTAGATGGATATCTCGATGATTTTTATCATCTGTTTGGATTTCATTTTCCGCACGTGGACTATCAAAAAGAAGTCAATCCGGAAGTGAAAATAGAATCCATTCGGGAGTGATGATAAACATATAGCTTTTCAGATAAATATACTGAAAGCGTTTGGAAATTAGGCTTTGCCACAACCCTCTGCCAGCACTAAGTTATTTTTTTAACGCAGAGACGCAGAGGTAAAAAGGCGCGAAGGAAAAATATTATTCTTCCCTTTGCGTTCTTTGCACCTTAATTGATTCAGATAAGTCTTTTGTACCCAAAAGACTTATCTGAACTTCTATAACACCATGAGTGGCTGTGAACGTATTTATCTTGAGCCTATTGCCTTAATAGGGCACGATGGGTTCTAACGAGGGGGCAGTGGACAACGAAAGAAGGACACTGCTCTACTCACTCATCTTAAAATCTATGAAAAAACTTTCTTACCGTCACGATCGAAATTTGGATCCCCGCGATTCGGCCGTGACAGTTCAATATTTTTTTTTAATTTCTTTAGACGGCCTCACGCGAGGATGACGAGCTTGGGTTAATTTATTTTCCTTAACTGTTTTTGCAATTCAGTTTTGAACCTAAAAATTCATGCAGCGTCATATAATACAATAGTTTTTGGAAAATTAGCGGGCTTCACCGAGGCTACATTTGCTGAGGCTTGTCAAGAAAAGTCGGATATACGACCGCAACTAACCCTTGATGTCATGATTTGGCAAGATAGCCATCGGTATCAATAATTTTTTCACGTTCTTTAAAAGAGGTGAGTTCTGGCGCAAGACGTTTGCTGTCGCCATCTTTTTTAATGGCTGCCAGCGTTTTTTGCATCGCGTAAATGGCCGCACGTTGTAAATCAGAGGGGATGATGACAAACAAGTAACCCATTTGTTGGAGTTGATCCAGTGGTACCAGGGGAGTTTTTCCGCCATAAAACATATTAATCAGTTTAGGCGCTGTGACTTGCTGTGAGATTTTTTGAATTTGCTCTAACGTTTCGGGTGCTTCAACAAAGATAACGTCAGCGCCGGCTTCAGCGTAAGCATTGGCACGTTCGATCGCGCGATCAAAACCTTCAACTGCAATGGCATCGGTACGTGCGATCAGCACGAAACGATCATCCGTTAATTCGTCACGCGCCGCTTTAATTTTGTAAACCATTTCTGCTTGGCTAATGAGGGATTTATCGTCAAGATGTCCGCAACGTTTTGGGAAATTCTGATCTTCAATGTGTGCTGCTGCAATACCCATGCGTTCGAATACACGAAAGGTACGACGAACATTCAACGCGTTTCCAAAGCCTGTATCGGCGTCGGCAATGACCGGTATGGAAGTCACTTCAACGATTTGATTTAAACGTATCACGACCTCATCAAAACTCAGAATGCCAAGATCAGGGAATCCGGAGCTGCGGGCGATCGCGCCGCCGCTCGCATAAATCGCCTTAAAATTCGCTTGCTCAACGAGGCGTGCTGATAATCCATCAAACACGCCAGGGGCAACAATGGTTTGTTTTGTTTCGAGGGAGTGTCGTAATTGCTGGCGAGCATCCACGAATAATGGCCCTTCAAAAATTTAAAAAGGGATGTCGTCGTCAAAATCCGGCGCATCACTGTGCGGGATGATGTTCTGTGATGCGGGTATGGAACTGCCTTCCTGCGGAGCGTTAGTGCTGTTATGCTCTTGATTGTGTTGACGACTGTCGAGCATATGCATTTCGTTGGCGATCACTTCCGTTGTATAGCGGTCAATTCCTGTTTTATCTTGCCATTTACGGGTGCGAAGACTGCCTTCGATATAAATTTTGGAACCTTTTCGTAAGTATTCTCCAACAATTTCAGCGAGCCGATTGAAAAATACAATGCGATGCCATTCGGTACGTTCTTGTAATTCACCCGATTGTTTATCGCGCCACGTCATGCTCGTTGCAAGAGTCACATTGGCAACGGCATTACCATTTGGGGTGTAACGTACTTCAGGATCGTTACCCAAATTTCCGATTAAAATAACTTTATTGACGCCTCTAGCCATATTACTTTCTCCTAAATTTGCTGAGGAGCTTATTTATTGTGGTAAGCTCGCTATGTACTTGAGCAGGAATTCCCCATCTTCCGATGGGGAATTTCTCCCCTTTCATTTTGCGTTGGATATGATGTCGATAATCCTTCCATAATCAAGGTTATTGACGTAGATTACTCTCATCAATGCATTTTCGCAATTGGTCCTTGCTAATAATTTTATTGTCGGCTTTGACATAAATTAAATTTTCATTAGGCATCACGGCAACCTCGGAAACTCCTTGGAGTTCAGTTAAATGGAGGTGAAGTTGGTGAAGTTGATGTGACTTCAGCTGAAAAATATAGGTGGAAAGATAAGGCGGTTCAGACATCGTGCTTGCGATCCACAACCAAAGCGTGCCCAGTATGGCGCAGAATAAAAATAGGCCGACGAGATGGAAGTGGCCAAAAATAACGCCCCCCAATGTGCCTCCCATAAAAATCCCTAAAAATTGGAAAGTTGAGTAAATTCCCATGGCGGTTCCTTTGCGTTTGATCGGTGCAATTTTAGAAACGATGGAAGGCAAACACGCTTCGAGTATGCTAAAAGCAGTAAAGAAGCCCAATAAACTGAGTTCAATGAGGATGAGGGAATGTTGAAAATGCGCTAACAGGAGTTCGGTAAGAATGAGCGTGAGAATAGCAGCGAGAAAAACACGACGTAACTGACGCTTTTTTTCGGCAACGATAATGAGTGGAAACATCAGCACAAAGCAGATTAACATCACATTAAGATACAAGAAAATTTGATGATGTTGCGAGAGATTGAGGTTTTGCGTTAACAGAACGGGGACTGCAAGAAAAGTTGCCGTTAGCATGGCATGTAAGGTAAAAATACCCACGTTCAAACGCAATAATGCGTTGTTTTTTAAAACGTCTACCAATTGATGGCGCTGATACTCCGTGGTGGTGTTGATGAATAACGGCGGTGGATTTGGCACAACGGTGTGCAACACGAGAAGAGCGATTAACGCCAAGGCAAAAATGGTCCAAAATATCCCAGAAAGATGCAGCCATTGATGAATCACTGGCCCAATGATGATCGCGATAAAGAATGAAAAACCAATCGTGAGACCGAGAATCGCCATGGCTTTGCTGCGATTTTCATCGCGGCTCAGGTCCGCCGCCATGGCTAAAAGGGTACTCCCCATCGCGCCAGCACCTTGTAGTGCGCGCCCTAGAATAATGCCGTAAATAGAATGAGATAATGCAGCAACCATGCTGCCAACAGCAAAGATAAGCAGGCCAATGGTGATGACTTTTTTTCGACCCCATCGATCTGACAAGGCTCCAAAAGGAATTTGTAGGCAGGCTTGCGTTAATCCATAAGCACCCAGGGCGATACCAATTAATGTGGGAGTTGCATAGGCTAAGTGGGTCGCATAGACCGAGAAAAAAGGCAGTATCATGAACAACCCGAGCATGCGGCAAGCCATAATGATGGCCAGAGAAATAATCGCGCGCCGTTCTTTATGTACCATTTTTACTCATCCTTCCGACAAACAAAAAAACAAGACACATAATATAAGCAATGCCATGTACACTCAATACCGGATAACGGTATAATCGCGCTTCTCCCTTACGGTTAATATCCTCAAACCCTGGGCGTTAGCCCAGGAACTTTACGCAATGGGGGTTTCCCAAGGGGGAGAAAGCGAATTCTCCCCCTTGGGTCGCCGTCCGCGAGGGTTTCCCGAGCAGGCGAAATTCATATGGGAAAAATACCCCGGGCGTAAGCCCGGGGATTTTTATTCTGGATAGAGCAATGAATTTAATTCGACTACGTGGTGTACGGACTCATAACTTAAAAAACATTAACGTTGACCTGCCGAGAGATCAACTCATTGTCATTACAGGATTATCGGGTTCAGGAAAATCTTCGCTGGCATTTGATACGTTGTATGCAGAAGGTCAGCGCCGTTACGTGGAGTCGTTATCTTCGTATGCGCGGCAATTTTTATCGATGATGGAAAAACCAGAGGTAGATTTGGTTGAAGGTCTTTCCCCTGCCATTGCGATCGAGCAAAAAGCGACATCACACAATCCGCGTTCAACCGTTGGGACCATCACTGAAATCTACGATTATTTACGTTTGCTGTATGCCCGTGTGGGTCAACCCTATTGTCCTGTGCATCAACAGGAATTGTCCGCACAATCCGTCAGTCAGATGGTGGATCAGGTGATGCTAATGCCAGAAGGTACGGCATTAATGATTTTGGCGCCCGTCATTAAAGATCGTAAAGGTGAATATGTGCAGCTCTTTGAGCGCTTGCGTTTGCAAGGTTATTTGCGTGCTCGAATTGATGATGTCGTTTATGAATTGGATCAAGCGCCGAAATTAAATTTACGTCAAAAACATACGATTGAGGTGGTGGTTGATCGTATTAAAGTGCGTGAAGATATCAAGCAGCGTTTAGCCGAATCGTTTGAAAATGCGCTTCACTTGAGTGAAGGTTTAACGACTATTGCCCCTTTAAAAGAGGCTTCTTTTGCAGAAATGACTTTTTCAGCAAAATTTGCTTGTCCGGAATGTGGTTATAGTATTGAAGAATTAGAGCCACGTATTTTTTCTTTTAACAATCCCGTGGGGGCTTGTGCTGAATGCGATGGCTTGGGTGTCCGTCAGCGTTTTGATCCCGTAAAAGTCGTGCATAATGAAGAAATGAGTTTAGCTGACGGTGCAATTCGTGGCTGGGATCGTCGCACGTTATATTATTTTCAGCTACTCGGTTCATTGGCGGATCATTATGGATTTGATATTGAAATGCCTTTTGAACGGTTACCCAAAAAAATTAAAAATGTCGTGTTGTATGGATCAGACGAAGATATTTTGTTTCGTTATGTCAATCACAAAGGTAATAAAATCGAACGCATACATCCGTTTGAAGGTGTTATCCCAAATTTGGAGCGACGTTACCGCGAAACGGAATCGACGACGGTCCGTGAAGAGCTCGCAAAATATCTCACGATGACGCCATGCGAAGTGTGTCACGGTACTCGTCTCAAAGAATCGGCGCGCCATGTTTTTATTCATAATAAAAATCTTCCGGCAATGACAGAAATGTCTATCGGTGACGCTAAAGTTTTTTTTGAAAAAGCATTATTTTCCGGAAAAAAAGCGAAGATTGCTGAAAAGATTTTAAAAGAGGTGCAAGCGCGACTGGGATTTTTGGTGGATGTGGGTTTAAATTATCTGACATTAGCACGCAGTGCCGATACGCTGTCAGGGGGAGAGGCGCAGCGCATTCGTTTAGCCAGTCAAATTGGTTCAGGTTTGGTGGGTGTAATGTATATTCTTGACGAACCGTCCATTGGCTTACACCAGCGCGACAATGAACGATTACTCAAAACGTTGACGCAGTTACGAGATTTGGGTAACACGGTGATTGTTGTGGAACACGATGAAGAAGCCATTTTAACGGCAGATCACGTATTAGATATTGGCCCGGGGGCGGGTGTACACGGTGGCGATATCGTGGCGCAAGGTTCGCCGCAAGAAATCATGCGCAACAGTCATTCGTTAACGGGACAATATCTGTGTGGTAAAAAAACCATTGCACTTCCTGAGCGACGTCTTGTAAATACCTGTCGACAATCACTCAAATTAAAAGGCGTCACCTGCAATAATTTAAAAAATGTGGATGTAGAAATTCCTTTGGGGTTATTGACGTGTGTGACCGGTGTTTCTGGCTCCGGCAAATCCAGTCTTATCAATGATACTTTGTATCCGTTAGCCGCAACTGAATTAAATGGGGCGACGCAAATTTCCATTGGAAATTATCGCGATATTGAGGGTCTCGAACATCTCAATAAAGTGATTGCCATTGATCAAAGTCCCATTGGTCGAACGCCGCGTTCTAATCCTGCGACTTATACCGGTTTGTTCACCCCCATACGGGAATTATTTTCGAGTACCCAAGAAGCGCGTAGTCGTGGATATAGTGTGGGCCGTTTTAGTTTTAATGTCAGTGGGGGGCGTTGTGAATCGTGTGAAGGTGATGGCGTCATTAAAGTGGAAATGCATTTTCTCGCCGATATTTACGTGATTTGTGATGTTTGTAAGGGGAAACGTTATAATCGTGAGACATTAGAAGTTCTTTATAAAGGGAAAAACATCTACGAAGTGTTACAAATGACGGTAGAAGAAGCCTCACTTTTTTTTGCAGCCGTGCCTGTCATCAAACGCAAATTGCAAACGTTGGTGGAGGTTGGATTGTCTTATATTACCCTTGGGCAAAGTGCGACGACGTTATCAGGGGGTGAGGCGCAACGCATTAAATTATCCCGTGAGCTTTCTAAACGTGATACCGGTAACACCTTATATATTTTGGATGAACCCACGACTGGCTTACATTTTCACGATATTTCGCAATTGTTGGGCGTGTTATTTCAGTTGCGCGAAAACGGCAACACCATTGTTATTATTGAGCATAATCTCGATGTCATTAAAGTGGCGGATTGGATTATTGATTTGGGTCCTGAAGGGGGTAGTGGTGGCGGTGAAATTGTCGTCGCAGGTCCGCCAGAAACCGTGGCAAAATGCAAAGCTTCTTACACAGGGCAATTTTTAAAAAAAGTGTTGCCTTTTTCTGGAGTTCGAAAAGATGCCCACCAAAAAAAATAATCGCATTATAAAAGCGTTGCTTCGCCAACCGGTGGATACCACACCTGTGTGGATGATGCGTCAAGCGGGGCGATATTTACCGGAGTTTCGTCAATTACGAGCACAAGTTCCGGACTTTATGACCTTTTGCAAAACGCCGGAATTAGCGTGTGAAGCAACCTTACAACCACTGAATCGTTTTGATTTTGATGCCGCCATTATATTCAGTGATATTTTAACGGTGGTTGATGCATTGGGTTTGAATCTAGAATTCGTGCCTGCAGCGGGTCCCGTCGTGCATAATCCGGTGCGTTCTTTTTCTGCGTTACAGACACTCTCAATAGAGCGAGCATTGGAAAAATTGCAGTACGTGGATGAGGCCATTCGTTTAACCTCGCGCACTCTCCAACACCGTGTGCCTTTAATTGGCTTTGCGGGAAGCCCGTGGACGGTTGCGTGTTATATGATTGAAGGTCAAAATGAACACCAGTTTCAAATCACACGTACCATGTTATATCGAGAACCGGCTTTATTGCACGCGGTCCTGAAATTATTAACGGAATTAACGATTCATTATTTAAATGCGCAAATTGCAGCAGGTGCGGAAATTATTATGTTATTTGATACGTGGGGGGGATTATTATCCTCCAGCACGTATCCGGAATTTTCATTGTATTATATGAAAGCCATTGGTGAAGGTATTCAGCGTACTCACCATGCAGAAAAAATCCCGCTGATTTTTTTCACGAAAAATGCGGGATTATGGTTGAAATCCATTGCCAATGCTGGTTGTGATGCGGTAGGCATTGATTGGACGGTGGATATTGCAAAAGCTCGACGCATGATCGGCGCAACTGTGGCATTGCAAGGGGGGTTAGATCCGATGGCATTATATGGCACGCCGCAATCCGTGCGTTTGGCGGTGAAAAAAATCCTGCAGGATTTTGGCGACAGTTCGGGTCACGTTTTTAATTTAGGGCATGGTGTCGACAAAGAAACCCCCATTGAAAACGTGAGCGCGATGGTGGCTGCCGTGCGGGAATTTGGCAAAAAAAATGAGAGTGTGCTTACATGATCGTCATTATAGGGACAGGCTTAGCGGGTTATATGCTCGCTAAAGAATGGCGAAAATGGGATGCCGTGACTCCGTTAACCATGGTGACGGAAAGCCGCGGAGATTTTTATTCAAAACCTTTATTATCAACGGCATTAACTCAACAAAAAACGGCAGCACAATTAGCGTTGAATAATGCAGCCGATATGGCACAGCAATTAAATGCGGTTATTTATACGGAAACGGTTGTTGAGCGTATAAACCCTGCAGAAAAAACCATTTCTTTGGCGCATACCACATTACCCTATGACAAATTAATTTTAGCTTGCGGCTCTACGCCCATTCATCTGAATTTTTCAGGAAATGCTGCGCATGACGCTATATCGATTAATAACCTCGAAGATTATGCTCGATTTCGTCATTGGTTGGAACACAATCATAAAAAACAGTTGGCGATTTTGGGCAGTGGTTTAGTCGGCTGTGAATTTGCTAACGATTTACTAAATAGAGGTTATGCCATTGAGATGATTTCATTGGATGAGTATCCGTTGCAAAAATTCATTCCTGAAAAAATTGGCCATACGTTGCAGCAGGCGTTCGCAGAAAAAGGTGTGCAATGGCATTTTAATGTTTCTGCACAGTCGATGGATCGACAAGAAGGGCGTTATTATGTCGGATTAAATAATCAATTGGCGGTGAGTGCAGACGGTGTGTTATCCGCCGTGGGATTAAGAGCCAATAAGACATTAGCGAGTGCTGCAGGATTAGCGGTTAATCAAGGGATTATCGTGAATCGGCGGTTACAAACCAGTGTTGCCGATATTTTTGCATTGGGAGATTGTGCTGAAGTTCTAGGTCATGTTAAACAATATGTTGCACCCTTGTTGCAGTGTGCGCGCACATTAGCAAAAGTGCTCGCGGGACAAGAGGATGAGGTGCATTATCCAACCATGCCGATTGTTATTAAAACTCCCGCCTGCCCGTTAGTGGCCTGTCCTGTTCCGCCTGGTGCTGAAGGTGAGTGGCATTACTCCGGTGATGCTAAGCATTTAAGCGCTTTATTTTACGATGCACAAAAACAATTACGAGGTTTTGCATTAATTGGTGATAAAGTGAGGGATAAACTGGAACTAGCAAAACAGTTACCGTTGTTATTTGAGGAATGAGCAATAACCTGGATATTTCACATCGAACGGCGATGGTTGGCGTACAGTCAGGACCCGCGTCATCCTTTTTTCAGCGTGCATTCTCAGCATAATTCTAGACCTTCTCAGGTATAGTCCATTTCTGAATTTAATTGAGCGAGGCTGGCATTGGAAGTGAAAGATTTTAAAAATCCCCCTCAATCCCCCTTTTTCAAGGGAGGAGGTAAGAAGTGCTACCCTCAATTTTCGTCCTGTACAAAGTGAATTGTCAACAAGCCCCTAGTAAAGTGAAATTAAATTCGTGCTCAGCATTTTTAAAATTTCGATGATATGATGATGCTTTAATTGTATGGCGATATCTAAGGGGCTGTAACCATCTGAAGTGAGCGCTTCCATTTTTGCTCCGGCTTTTACAAGCGGAAATAGAGTGTCATAGGAGTTATAAACAGCAGCGAAATGCAGGGGCCGGATTTGGCATTTATCTTCAAAGCAATTGGGATTGGCGCCTGCACTCAGTAATTTTTCGACAGCAGAGGCGTTGTTAGCAATGACGGCATCTAATAGCTCCCCGTCCAATGGGTTTACGCTAATATTGTCTGCTTGTTTCATTGATATTCTCCGGAAATAAATGACTTTTTAGGTGAGCCAGTATAGCAAATGTTCATTTAAATGGAACCTTCGGGATACTGATAGCGTTGTGCGTTTTTACGGATGATTTTCATCAGTTATTTGAGAGAATGGAGCAGAAAAGTTGAATGGCTGTTTTTCTCTTGAGCCTATAGCTTTTCA